>JACCDU010048982.1_pt1 | contig 15036 bp, 34 predicted proteins | sample 7446081 | NCBI WGS metagenome assembly JACCDU01 (sample SAMN15323447, study PRJNA562643) | freshwater metagenome | isolation source: river surface water | place: USA:Blue River Watershed | collected 2017-08-17
CAATCTATCCCTCTTTGGGTCAAAGTACTTGCATTCTTTTGGTTCGTCTGCTACTTTGGACGTTTCCTGTTCGCTCTAATCTTTTCCTAAAACCCTCTAAAACCTTATATCATGTATCAAATTCAGCGCGAAACCGAAGAAGTCCTTTGCAACCCAAGGGAAGACGACAACCTAGGCTCCATGGTCTGCTACCATCGTAGGTACAACCTAGGAGACAAGGACCCCTATCTGCCTGGGCATTACAAGCCAAACCCGAGAGACTTCTCGGGATGGGGACACATGCGGGAATACCTTGAGAAAGTACACGACCTAGCGGTCTGCCTACCTATCTACATGTACGAGCATAGCGGCATCGCTGTGAGCACCAAGCCGTTCTCCTGCCCATGGGACAGCGGACAAATAGGTTTCATCTTCGTATCCAAAGAGAAACTCCGCAAGGAGTACGGGGTGAAGCGTGTAACGGCATCCCTTGTAGCCAAGGCGGTCCGCATCCTCGAAGCAGAAGTCCAAGAATACAACCAATACCTCAACCAATAAACCCCTATATCATGAACAGAGACCTCGCATACCGACTAGACCTTAGGCTAGACGCCCTAAAAACGGAGGCCATTGATGCCATCCGTGCCCTCCTTGAGGAGGCTAACGCCCATAGGGTAATCCTCAACTACAACGTAATCCTCCAATGCCTGAATAAGAATGCCTACTCGGAAACCAAGGAGGTATACATGACCGGCCAGTGCTTCATCGTGGACTCATTCGGAGAATCCGAATTGGAAGAACTCAAACACATCCCCATCGCATCCCTACTATACATCCTCAGGCTCATTGAGGAGGGCGAGTACGACATCGAGGACTACATCGAGGACAAAGACCTGTCCAACCACATCCAAGCCCAAGAGGACGCACACTTCGACAATTTCTGCCAACAAAACAACATCTAACCCTTTAAACCCTTATATTATGAACACACAACCACGTCCCCTCCACCAAATTGCCGTAGACATCCGTCTGTCTTGGCTGAAGCCGTACTTCGGCGCAGTGCCATATATTGAGGCCATGCAGACCATTGACTCCATCCATGACCGATACTACTACGACACAGCGGAAAGCATCGTTCGATATTTCCTAGCCAACGCAGGGACTTGGCGAGGCGAAGACGCAAAGCGAATCAAAGCAGAACTAAACTCACAACTCAAAACCCTTTAACCCCTTATGTATGAAACCACGCAAAATCCCACGACGACACAAAGAGAAGGTCGTCTACGTCGACGGACCTAACCTGTTCGTCATCGCTCTGGCTCCATCTTCCAACGAGAAGATCACCGAGTCGAACGCATCCATCATCCAAACCAATACCTACTCCCTCGAGCAGTGGGAGATAGCCAACTGCGGGAGGAAGATTAAGATGCGGGAGTTCTTCGCGCTCGACGCATCCAACTGCATGGACTGCCCCTACTCCGCTAACTCCGGGACGGGAGACTGCTACACCCACAAATACCAGCAGTACACCGGCTTCCTATCCCAACTGCGTAGCATCAAACGGGAACACCTCACTCCCTTTGACGAGGACAAGCGTACACGCATTCTCAGCCTCTCTGAGGGACGATATGTCCGCTTTGGTACCTATGGTGAGCCGAGCCTAATGGACTCAACCTTGGTCTCCCAAATGGCCCGTGTGGCATCCACTTGGACCGGTTACACCCATCAGTGGACCAAAGACTGGGCGAAGCCCTTTGCATCTTGGTTCATGGCATCGGTGCACACCGAGTCGGAGGTCGACCTTGCAGGTCAAGTCAGCTTCCGATCGTTCCTAGCCAAGGGGTCAGATGACCCCGTCGTGGGAGTGCAGTGTCCTGCCTCCAAGGAGGCGAACTACAAGTCCACCTGCGAGAAATGTGGCCTATGCTCAGGCATCCTGGGCAAAGGCAAGAAAGCAGTCAGCATCAACGTACACTAACCCTTAACCCCTATCAAATGAAACCACAGAACCTAAAACTAGACTTGACCTCCGAAGTAATAAGGAAGGACTACGAATGGTCCCTCGATTGGAACGGTAGGGAAATCTCGGGCACTGCCACCTTTGAGTCAAGCGATTGGAGCTTGGAGATTAACGCATTCATCGACGAAGACTGCCTTGACGGACTGACACCGGATCAGGTAGACGAAATCGCATCCTATGTAGAAGCAAACATCTAAACCTAAAACCTATGAAAAGATTTACCATCATTGAACAAACGCCAATCATAATGATTCGACTTTTCCATATCGAAGCAGAAAGCGAAGACGAAGCATTCCAAAGAGTCAAGGAAGGCATCAATCAGGACGATCCGATTATGCCATTCAATGTAGAATATGAAGAACACGGATACGACGTAGAATCAGAGTATTATATAACCGAAGAAGAAGTAAACATCTAAAACCAAAAACCCATGATAAACCTCAAAACCATGAACAACACCACCCTCAATTACGGCAATGGCATCCGTCAAATCTGCCTACATCGGGAAGACTTGGTCTTCCTGGACGGATGTGTACTGCACATCAAGGAACGCACCTTGTTTGAGAAGGACAAGAACGCCAAGCCTAACCCTTTATGGGGAGAGCAGTATCACAACCCCATCAAGCTCGATGACCTAGAGATTGACGAACTCGGAGACCTCAAGCATGAGATCGAAGAAAAGTACCCCGACAAATCAGCATCCATCCTAAACCAAATCAACATTAAATTCTAAATCTATGAACACACTACCCACAAAATGGTACATCCCGGTAACACCCGAAAACTACGACGAAGTAAAGTCGTGGTGGCTGACGCAAGTTGAAAAAAGCGGATGGTACGGCAGACACTTGGACAACACTTTTATCGTCCTCTCCGTACACCCAAACGACGACAGTCACTATTGGGTTGGAGACGAATCTTACCTCAACGAACTATTCCCGTCATACCAAAAAATCACCATTGAACAATTCCGCCAAATCACAAACCCAAACCAAATCCAAAAACCTATGACAAAATCAATTCAAATCACCCGCGACCTTCTCAACCAGTATTACGATGCCGCTACCACCCCGCAAAGGGCGTACCTTACGGAACACTTCAAGTTGGATGGAACGACCACCGATGAGGCCATTCGTGGACTGTACGAAATAGCGTGTAGCACTTGGAAACCACGCATCAAGAAGAACCATCCCGACTGTTTTCCTGAAGATAGCAAACACTTTGATTTCTCTTGGCATACAAAAAGAAATGGGTATGCGAGTATTATCCCGGAATGTGTGGCTGAATCACTTGGGCTAAAGTGGGACTTCATTCAAGTAATGCATAACCCTAAGAACGAGAAAATACATTGCCGATCGTTCTACCTTGACAGCGAATATAATTGGGCATTAATCGAAGACGGAGGAGACACGGTCCTCGTCCCAACCAAGAAATAATATTAACCCTTAACCCCTATCAATTATGAAAATTGTTTTAACACCCCAAGAATCGGAAGAGATCTTCCATGCAGCGTTATGCAATGCAGAAAGCACCGGCTACATGGCCGGCTACGGACTGCAACTGCGTTGGCATGAGAAGTCATACAAAGAAGCCAAGGAACGCCTTAAAGAAAGAGGCGAAGATGCATGTCAAGAAGACATCCTGCTCGAGATACTGCGTGGCGGTGGTCATCTCACCTACTTCGACATAGAGGGAGGGGGAGAGGAGCCATGGTCTATCAACCTGCAAGACGTCCACGACAAGGTCAGCAATGCACCCATCGGAACCATCTTGAGGTTCGCCGAAGAGCAAGACGACGCCGAAGATGCAGACGTCATCCTTCAGACGGTGTTCATGGACGGAATCATATTCGGTTAACAACTAAATCTACACTATATGAAATACAAACTCATTCACGTATCCAAGCAACAGTATGGCCCCAATGCGGACTACCTCGTCATAACCGAGGACGGACAAGTAGTGCATCGCAGGCCCGACGAAGCAGGCGAAGGAAGACATGCCATCGTTGATTACTTCGGCACAAGAGTAACAAACGAAGGAGTGGACCAAACAGACCCATGGCCTATGCTTGATGAAGGCGAGCAGTGGTGTCAAGACTACGAGAAAGACAATGAAGTAGAGGCAGACATGCAAGAGTATGACATCTTGCTCGACATCTTCTCGTTCCTTCAACCGACGATCCCATTCGGAGGGTGGATCAGGGATGACTCTATCTTCCCTAACCTATTCTCCAAGTCAAGATTCCCTACGCTATTACTAAACAACAACCAAACCCCCAATGTATGAAGTCACCAACAAGAATCCACGTCAACCAACACCACATCCGTTCTAACAAGACGAACGGAACTGACCTACCGGTCATCACCGTCAAGCAAGGTAGGAAGAACACCTACTGCAACGAGGTAGAAATCCTTGGCCCTAGTAGAATCATCTACTCGGGCTCTGGATGTGACACCAAGGCGCTCCTATCCTGCGGTGCTCGAGTCGTTATTGAAACCTTTTCACCTGTCAACATCATTAAACCCTAAACCAATGAATAAACCAATCATCCGAATCAAGATCCTCCACCTGCAACTTACCGACCCGCTGGGTGGCGATTTCACACTCCTTACCGAGTTCATCGATGGCTCCATCAAGTACATGCTCTACGATGGGCATTCGTCCTATGGTACCAAGTTTCCATTGTCGCACTTAGGCATGCCCAAGGGCGTCTATCTGCCCGTAGAGACCAGGTATGAAGATGAGACCATGGAAGAGTTTCGTGAGCGAGTTATTGACGCAATTCGTGAGCAGTCACGCATGGTCATCGTAAGAATTGTAGAGAACCAAGTTAAATTTTATCAGCCATGAGAAGAAGATACGAAGAAGACGAAGTACCCGAATCAGTAGGGTACACAGTTGACTGCTACAAGAAGAACCCCGACACGGGTGCCTTGGAGTTAGCGAGAAGCCGTAACTACAGCGACTACAACGATGCCTGGGCGAACACGATCGGACCTGTGATGGTTTCTAAGCCACCTGTTGGCGCCGAGTACAGCGTTCTAACCAAGCGTGAGTATTGGAATGTGCCATCAGGGAGTCGTGACGTTCCGGACGACTGCGAAGACAGCGTAGCATTTGTTGAGTACTACATCGATGACCCTGATGCAGAATGATTTTGAAATGTCAACTTTATTTTTTAAATTTACAACCTAAACAAAAGACATGAAAGAAGGACAAACATTAGGCCAATGGCTGAACTGGGATTTTAAGACCAATGGTAACTTGGAAATCAAAGACAAGAATAGTAACCAAATCTACTGTGAGGATTCAGATGGATTTTGGGCAAAGTGGGAATGCGATTCTGGGGGCAATGAAATCTACTATGAGAGTTCAATTGGGTATTGGATAAAGCGTGAACACGACTCTAAAGGCAATGAAATCTACTTTGAGGACTCGGATGGTGTAATCATAGACAACCGACCTTCCGAAGTCATCGAACACAACGGCCGCAAGTACAAATTAATCCCCTAACCATGAAAGACGGACAAACAATCGGCCAATGGTTGAAATGGGATTTTGAGGCCAATGGTTCTTTAGCAATCAAGGACAAGAATTGTAGATTTATCTACCGAGAACTTTCAAATGGATGGTGGGCAAAGAGTGAATACGATTCGAAGGGTAATGAAATCTACCATGACGACTCAACTGGATTTTGGGTAAAGCGGGAATTCGATTCTCAAGGTAATCAAATCTACTATGAGAATTCGCATGGTACAATCATAGACAAACGATTTCACGAAATCATTGAACACAACGGACGCAAGTACAAATTAATCCCATGAACCCACACACCATTTCCAAATGCAGGGTAGGCGTTATGGCCTACCTCAGACAACACCTTGATTTCGTCAAGACCACCGAAGAGTTCTTCGGTCAAGACCCAGTGTCCCTTCCTCCCGATCATGTCGGGGGGATATGGGTATCCGGGGAGAACGGAGACACCTACCGACGCAAGAGAATCTTCAACTACTACAACGAATCACCCGCCTATGAAGGCGGTGTACTTCGTGCCTTTGCTGAAGAACTAGCCAAGCACGGATGGTACTGCGAGTGGTACGACGCCGGCACTGTACACATTTACCCTTACTAAAACCTAAACCCAAACAACCATGCCTACAATCTATCCAACCGGTCAGCACGCAGAGTCGCTGATTAAGTACCACGTCGAGCGCATCCAAGCCATGGAGCGCGAACTGGTCACGCTTCGTCAAGAGAATGAAACACTCAACAACATCCTTCAACAACAATTAACCCCAACAGCCCATGCCGAAACAACCGAGCCTGTACGACAGGATTAAAGAACCCTACCGCCAAGCCATCATTGATAGCTTGGACCAATACCCCAAGGGTGCATCGAGAGTCATTGAGACTCTCCGATCCAAGCAAGACCCACTCAAGCTGACCATCGAGGAGATGCTCGACATGGGTACATTCGCCTTCCATCCGGAAGACAAGAGCAAGTTCACCAAGCGTAGTCAACACGCCGTGTACGCCTTCTGCGAGCAGTTTTTCGAACAAGTAGAAACCGAAGAACATGTACGGGTTCATTAACAGCAGAGGAGAGCACGCAGCCTTGGAGGCTGGGTACCTCGTTAAGAAAGCCGGCACAGAGATGCCCTACAATCGCAACATGGACGACATCATAGCGGCCATCAACAAGCACTGCCCCAACATGGATGCAAGCGAGTACATCATGCTTGACCGGATCGGAGCAACATCAACGGTCGTGAAGCTCTTCAGCTCCTGCGATGAAGCACGTCGCCACGCTCGATCGTCCAAGCAGAAACGCTACATGGACGTGTCCACATGGAGCCAACACCCCGTTGGTTTACGTCAAGCCATCTGGGACTTAATCACTCAGTAATGGCTACGCGTGGTAGGTCAGCTAGAGCCAAGGGCAACAGCTATGAATTAGCCATCAAGAACGAGCACATCGAGATGGGCTTCGGGGAAGTGTTCACGTCCAGGAACGAGTCCAAGCGGATGGATGACAAAGGGGTTGACCTGGTAGGTCTCCCCTACCACATCCAATGCAAGGCTGTGGAGAAGCTCTCACCGAGCATGCACAAGATTCTTGCAGACATGCCTAACGATCGTATCAGGGCCGTGTTCCACAAGCGGAACCGGCTAGGCAGTGTGGTGTGTCTGAATAAGGACGATTGGTATCGTATCTTACAACATCTCAACAAGACTAAATTCTTTAAGAAATGAAACAGGAAGAACGTACCTACAACATGACCGTCGACGATATACCCTTTGAGGTGACTATCTCCATATCCGAGAGCATGACGCTACGAGGGTTGTCGCCCTGTGGCTACCTGGTCAAGCACGTCTGCATTGTTGGATCTCGTGGCCATAAGCTAGACGTCAACATGCATGAGCTACCCTTTGACATTGCCGATGCAATCCATAAAAAACTAAACGATGAAACAACTTGACATCATTTTTACAGCACTGATGAGTGGAAAGTCCATTCGTGTGGTGAAACGATACCTCCAGATGAAGTACAAGATGGAAGTGTCGGACGAAGTATTACGTAACAGAAAGAAACAAATGAAAGGAGAGAAGAATGTCTAACCGATGGTTTGGGAGCACGGAGCAAGCCTGTGACCCCACCTTGTACCCTTACCTAGTCTCACACAATCGAGATAGGAAGGAGATGATTGTACGCAGGATCTACCAGCGTGGTGACCTGCTCTTGGAGTGCGAGAAGGAGTTCGTGGATTTAACCAAGACTCCCGATGCCGAGGAGAACGACGTATGGAAGTGTATCTTCCGCAAGAAGGCTATGCGCATGAATGTGGAGATGCCTTTCGAGAAGATGGTTTACACATTTCGATCCTTCTTCAAAGATGAAGAGGTCAAGACAAAATACGACAAATCCTTGGTGGAAGGCATCCGCAAGATGTCTGCCGAAGGAGCCTCAAGAAGCGAGATTTGCAAGGAGTACTCCTTGTCGGTCAATTCATTCATGTCTATCATGCGTCAGCTTTCACAATCTAGATCCAAATAATTTGGAAGTTCACGAATTAATTATTACCTTTACCATCAACAATTAAACCCCCATGCAAATGGACAAAAAAACCAAAATCTGGGCTGACGGAATGTCCGTTAAAGCCTCCTTGCGTAATGGCAAGTCACTCATCTCTACATCCTACAACGTAGAGAAGTTCTGCGCGTTCCTTCGTAAGCATGCCAACGAGAAAGGCTATGTGAACGTAGACTCCTGGGAGAAGGATCAACCAGGTAAGTTCGGAGACACGCATAGCGCTTCGCTGAATGATTACAAGCCCACCTCTAAGCCGGCTAATCGTCCACAAGAAGAGGAGGCTGACCTGCCGTTCTAAACGAACTGCTGATAGTGAGAAGAGGGGAGCTTAGGCTCCCCTTTTTTTGTACATTTACCTTATGAGAACATACCCCGAAGAAGTGATGTTTGCCCTTATTGGCTACGCCTATGAGGTCACATCCATACCACCAGAAGTTATCGCATCGAATGGATTTGCCAATCACGCTGCAGATGTCCGGGTCATCATTACCGACATCGCTTTCATGAACTACACCTTGTCCAAGGCCGACATCGCTAGGTCACTGAACGTATCCGAAAGGGTCGTCCTGGACTACATCGAGCGTTATGCCTTAATCATGCGGGAGAATAAAGAGTACTCCTTTATCCGGAGGATGATTTACCAACACACGGACGATCACATGAGCACCAAGCGGAAAGCTTATTTCTGCGCAGAATAAAGGGCACCTTGAGTGCCCTCTTTTTTGTTATTAAAGTAAACAATAGCCATGCACACAATCTACATCAAGAAGGACAAAAACTGGGCTGAGAACGACTATATGGTCCCCACTATGGGGACGATATGGAAACGCACCTACATGCTCACTGAGAGCTGCCTACACACCACAGAGGGCGGCTATGGCATCAACAAGCTGTGGGGCATATCTGGGAGACCTTACCACAAGAGAAACTCGGTACGCGTATGTTGGATGCCGGAGGGGGATGTATTCAGAATCTATGCCACATCCTATGTGAATGGCGCCAGGGAGATCCGTGGTATGACCACGGTGCGTCCTGGTGAGAAGATTCACTGCTTAATCTCCAACCAAGGGAACAACGCTTCGGTGTGCATTAACGGGGTCTGTACCACCTTTAAAGTGCGTCTTCCCCTTATCACCTATGCCCTACCGGTCTACTTTGGCGGGATCCTACCGGCTCCCCATGACATGGAGGTCCTTTGGGTAGATGCTCCCTTCTATCGCCACTTAGCCCGGTCCTGCCGAGACTTCTTCACCAGGACCTTGGCTTTCTTGGGGGTTCGTAAGCCTTCCATGGAGCGGTGATTAATGACGATGTAAAGCCGATTGTCGTGCTTGACGTGGTCAATCCGATCGGCGGTGATGAGGTGGTAAACCTGTTCGTAGCTCATCCAAGCTTTAAATCGCTCCTTGTAGACATCGATGTAGTGTTCGATGGTCAGGAGTGGGTAGTTGGCCTTCTTACAAAGCTCAAGGCTTATCCTGGGCATCGAGGTCTCTTATGATACGCTTGAGGTAGATGGCTAGGTCTAGGGCTTCTTCCAGGGCATGCTGTGCCCAGTCCCGCAGGGACAGGTCATTGCGAGTCATGGTGGTGCCATACTTGGCATACCCCTTCTTAGCTCTCTCCTTGATTTCCAGGATGACACTCTCTTCCACCGAAAAGTCGGGTTTTGTGTCGTAATTCACGTTTATTCTGCCGTAGCTTGTATCTTGTTCCATATTGCTAAGTTAACCTAAAACCATGAAGAAAGTTCATTTCATCCCCTCTGACGACATCCAAACCAACCATACGATCCACGTATGCACCTGCCGGCCGGTGGTCAAGAAGGAACAATCCGGCGAGGATGGACCCTTCATTGGGATTTACCACCGCTACACGGACAACAAGGGCTACATCAAGGAGGTCTGTCGGGAACTGGGCGTATCCACGCCCAAGTTCAGTTACATACAGATTTCACAAGATGCTGTAACATAACGAGAAACATATCTGAATAAAAATAATCACCAAGTAGTCTTTTTATTACGAGAACTGATTATAACTTTGGGCTGTTAATAGCACATGAGTTAGCGTTCAAGTCATAAGAAGATTACCTGAGTTTAGACCGTCTCAGCACAAAACTGGTCCAAACTTGCATTTCTAGTCGATGCTTGGTTCGAGCAAAGTAAAGTCCCACAGCAAGCGCCTTCGGAACTCCTTTATTGGTTTCGTGATCCGCCTTCGGAGATACGCGGCTGACGGCATTCAAAATCAAAATAAACCAATCAGGGGGCGGATCTTTCTGACCAAAGATTTGCCAAACCACCTTTGGCGAATCGCCTGGTCTTCTTTTCCACCACCAAGCCTCCGGAGGGGTGGTTAAACCACAGCCCACCAACCGGTGGGCCAATGAGACCCAATGGGAACCAACCCGGAGGATGGCGAGGTAGTCATGCCTTCGGATTGGTAGTTGTGAACCGCGGCGGATTGACGGGATGTGAGACATCTTTTTGAATTGTTTTTTTACCACCAAATGCTTGCGCCTTGGGGGAAGTATTTGAGTGGTGAGAGCCCCGGACCACCTTGGGGGTGGCCGGGGGGACAGAACTATCGGGATGTAGTTGGGATTAGCGATCGGGGTTGTATATTTGGCGTGTAATAAACACGCCATGAATAGCCCAGACATTGAACACAACGTTGGTTTCACCAACCCCGGAGCTACTCCGATGTACGAAATGCTTCTCTTCATTTACCACTGGGGAGAGGATTTCAAGACCAAGAAGATGAAGACCGCCTTTGTCGAGAAGGCTAAAGCCCTTCTCGAGAGAGAGTACAAGATGATCGGGAAGGCTTACCAGGATGGTAAGAAATCCTCGACCCCTGTGGAGGCCAAGAGCTACTACGCAGAAGCCTATCCGATGAACGGCAGAGCCGTTCACTTTGAAGATGAAGAAGGGTATAGGGATGCTAAGTTCATTGGTCTAAATCCGGAGGAATAGTTTCCATTTGTGGCGAAAAGTATCCTTGTTTGGAAACTAATTTATACCCTATCGGGAACCGAAAGTGCGTTTTTAGCGTTATTTTCATTTTGCTGTACCCAATCGGGTATATTTTTGCGTAAAGTAGTAAAAAACACTACTTTGTGCATAATTTTACTCTTCTAAACCCCAAACCAATGAAAACACCACACCAAGTCCTCAAACAAATTGAAGACGCTAACGAAATGCAATTCCACCAGGCTGACCGAGAGTGGATTGTTAATGCAATGGAGGAGTATGCCTCATTGAAGTGCAACCACTTTGGAGGCATTTTTGCGACATCCGAGACAGGCCAGACGATTTACAAGTGCCTTGATTGCGGTAAGAAGCTACGCGTCTACGGCCACACCGATAAGTCAAGGATTCATACCTTGTCAAGCCTCGTAGAACAATGGGCTGAAGAGAAAGGCATTCTCTCCAAGGCTACACCACTCACGCAAGCCATAAAGACCCAAGAGGAGGTCAATGAGCTATACCGTGCCATCTTAGACGACAACCGGGATGAAATCAAGGACGCCATTGGTGACATTATGGTCACGCTGATTATCCAGTGCAAGATGCAAGGCATGGACTTGCAGGACTGCTTGGAGTCGGCCTACAATGTCATTAAAAATCGCACCGGTAAGATGGTGGATGGGGTTTTTGTGAAAGATTAGCACTATATTTACACACACTTTAAACCTAATCAAAATGGAACAAACAACATTTGGAGAAGCCATTGAGGCTCTCAAGAAAGGACATCGCGCCACAAGCTCTCGAGGAGAGCTAAGCGAAGAACAAAGAGAACATCGCAGAAGGATTGAAATCCTTAAAAACTGGGAGATTAAAATTCATCCATTGGACCGAGGATGCACTGTTTCGGTGGGATGCAAGAGCGTTGCGTTTGATAGCGTTGATACAGCAATGGAGGTCGTGAAGCAATATGTTTACAACCCAGTTGCAGTCATCAAGCACTACGGATTTGAAGACCACATTAGGCAATTCGGGTCTTAATACCGCATTTAGTATGGAATTGTGTTGTTCCCTTGAGAAAGGAAAGGAGTAGAGCTTAGTGACACTAGAGTCATCACTACAACACAGAGGACTTCTCATCCTCAACATAGTCAGGTGGCGGAATTGGTAGACGCAGCCGAAGTTTCGGATAGATTTGGAAATAAGAAAGTGATAGCCAAGCGGTTTTACCTTTAGACGATTCACTTGAATACCAAACACTTACAGGTTCAAATCCTGTCCTGACTTCCAGGAGTTCCAATCTCAAGTGCTGGTTAGTTTAAGACTGTCCGATGAGCCTATCAAAATTGGTGACAGCGTGGAAAGACACGCACACGGCTATGTGGTGGGAGGCACACACGCCCTTAACTATGGGTACTCGCTTGTTCGAATCAAGCCATGGCTGCAAAACAACATTTAAGTATTACCTTTAATGCATGAATTTTTCCAAAAACTTCATTCATTTACCCAACAAAACAACCACAATGAAAAGAAAACTCATCACCACAGCAGACTCCCATGAGGAGTACCTATCCAAGGCTGGCTACGAGAGTGCCAGCACCATCAAGTTAGCCATGCAGTCCGACCAGGACTACCTATGGTTCAAGAAGGCTCGTCCTTCCACCAAGTCGCAGTCCTTTGGTACTGCACTCCACATGAATCTGTTGGAACCGGATCGCTTTGAGCAACACTATTGGTGCCTCAGAAACGAGGACAAGGTAGACCGAGATGCCACCTGGGTCGTAAAGGCCAACAAAGACAAGAAGCTCGAGTTAATCGCCCAGAACCAAGGCAAGGAGTGCTTGGAGCAGGAAGATTGGGATGCCATCCAGATCGTCTCTGAGAGGGTCATCTTTGATGATCGCTTCACCAGATTCGTGGCTCAGTCCACCAAGGAGCAGTCCTTCTACGTGGAAGACTTCTATGCCGGTATTGCTACGAAGTGTCGCCCAGACTCCTACATGCCCACCATTGAGGTGGACATCAAGACCACCAAGGCTGCGGACCCAAAGGGCTTTTGGTACGAGTTCCTCAAGTACAAGTACCACATCCAGCGTGCTTTGGCTGTAGACATGATGCGTCTCTTTGGTATTGACATTGAGCAGTCCTGCATCTTAGCGGTCTCCAACGAGGCTCCCTACAACCATGAGTTCTACAGGGTGCCTGAGCACCTGTTGGAAACTGGCCGGGAGATGTACCAAGAAGGATTGCGCAGGATTGCCCGGATTCGGGATGGACAGATTTACACGGGCTTCATTGCCCCGGAGCATGAAGTGGACCAAAACGGAATGATCGTCCTAGAAAACAAATGGAAATGAAAAACAAGTCAAGAGTAAATAACCTAGTTGCAGCTCTCAAGGATAGGGGCATTAATATCTCGGCAGAATCCTTTTTTAAAAATCCGGTTGATGCGTTCATAAACATTGTTACCCCCTGTAGTAGACCCGAAAACCTCAAGGCTATTGCGGAATCTATCAACATCCCAAGCGGCAATTATCGTTGGATAGTAGTACACGATGCAGACGAGTTCCCCAATATGGAAACCCCCAAGCAAGCGGAACAACACTTGTATCGTGAGGAAGGCAGCATTGCGGGTCATGCTCAGCGCAACTTCGCCAACAGGCTGATTGCAGATGGCTATGTCTTGCAACTTGACGACGATACCATTCTACATCCCGACTTTTGGGGATCAGTCAAGAACTCCGAAGAGGACCTCGTAAGTTGGGCACAATTAACGGCACAAGGCCATCCGCGACTACCTGCGGGTCGTTTTTTGGTAGGAGCTATTGATTCGGGGTCGTTTATGGTTAAGCGGTCCGTTATCGGTGACCTTCAATGGGACGCAAGCCGATACGATGCTGACGGCTATTTTGCCCAGCAAGTTGTCGCAAGGACAACGAGTCAAAGGAAGATTGAGCGATATTTGTCATACTACAACTACCTTCGACCATAAACTACGAGAAAAAACTTCATGAAGACACACTACAAAGCCATGCGCACGGAGGACGACATGTTCTGGTTGGGGATCGTTGGCGATAAGCTGATGTACTCACCGGTGCCGTTCCTTCTGCCTTACTCGGTGGACCAAAAGACCATCGAGACCACGGTGGAGTCTAGTAAATTAGACACCACGGACCCCTCTGGGGAAAAGATTCGCTACAAGTTGGTGAACATTTCCTTGGAGATACTTGGAGAATAACGATTAATCACTATCTTTGCTTCACTTAAACCCAAAACAACCATGCAAAACCTATCACTACTCAACCAACCCGTCAACGCTCAAGACATTGACTTTCGGGTTCAATCCATCAACAAGGGCGGTTATGCCACCATCCTTGCGTACAAGGACGCGCGATACGACATGCGCATCCTGGACGAAGTAGCCGGTGTCGGCTTCTGGCAGAAAGATTACAAGATCATCGATGGCAACCTCTACTGCGGTATTGGTGTGTACGTAGAGACTCTTCAGCAGTGGGTATGGAAGTGGGATGTAGGCGTTGAGTCCAACACCGAGAAGGAGAAGGGCCAAGCATCCGACGCGCAGAAGCGCGCCGGCTTTGCCTGGGGCATCGGCCGAGAGCTGTACGACTTCCCCTTGATTCAGGTCAAGTTGAACGCCAACGAGTTCGAGGTGCGTGCCGACGGCCGTGCTCAGCAGACCTACAACCTCAAGCTGAGGGATTGGACCTGGAACATTGAGCGTGACGCCAATGGCAAGATTGCCAACCTCGTTGCTGTCGACCAGAATGGAGAAATCCGATTTCAGAGCGGTAAGTCTGCTAGACCTGTGGCTAGCCCTGCCCCCAAGGCTAAGGCAACTGCAGCCCCAAAGGCTGCTGCTCCAGTAGCTCAACCTTCGGGTGGTGCTGCCACGTCGGAACAAATTGACAAGCTTCGTGTTATAGTTAGAGACATGCCTGTTTCGACCCATAAGACCGAGC
>JACCDU010030050.1_pt1 | contig 15033 bp, 13 predicted proteins | sample 7446081 | NCBI WGS metagenome assembly JACCDU01 (sample SAMN15323447, study PRJNA562643) | freshwater metagenome | isolation source: river surface water | place: USA:Blue River Watershed | collected 2017-08-17
GAGGGTGGCGAACCAACCGTTATCGCGAACGCCGAGGGCTTTCGCACCACTCCGTCGATCGTTGCTTTCACCAAGGACGGCGAAGTTCTAGTTGGCGAGACCGCAAAGCGCCAGGCAGTCACCAACGTTGACCGCACCATCGCTTCGGTTAAGCGCCACATGGGCACCGACTGGACTTTCGCTGTAGACGACAAGAAGTACACCCCACAAGAAATCTCGGCTCGCATCTTGGCCAAGCTAAAGCGCGACGCAGAGACCTACCTTGGTGAGGCAGTCACCGACGCGGTCATCACCGTTCCTGCTTACTTCAACGACGCAGAGCGTCAGGCAACCAAGGATGCCGGTGAGATCGCGGGTCTAAACGTTCTTCGCATCATCAACGAGCCAACCGCTGCTGCACTTGCATACGGTCTAGACAAGGGTAAAGAAGATGAGCTCATCCTTGTTTTCGACCTTGGAGGCGGAACCTTCGACGTTTCGTTGCTAGAAGTTGGCAAGGATGAAGGCTTCTCGACGATTCAGGTTCGCGCAACCTCGGGTGACAACCGCCTCGGTGGAGACGACTGGGACCAGCGCCTAGTTGACCACCTTGCAAAGAAGTTCAAGGAGACCACCGGCGTTGACGTATCGAAGGACAAGATTGCCCTTCAGCGTTTGAAGGAAGCTGCCGAGCAGGCCAAGAAAGAGCTTTCACAGTCGATGTCGGCCAACGTTCAGTTGCCTTACCTATCGCTAACCGAGAATGGCCCAGCGAACCTTGACGAGACCATCACTCGCGCCCAGTTCGAGCAGCTAACCGAAGACCTATTGGCTCGCACCAAGAAGCCTTTCAACGACGTAATCGCCGAGGCTGGCGTAAAGGTCGCCGACATTGCACACGTTGTGCTTGTTGGTGGTTCAACCCGTATGCCTGCAGTGAGCGAACTAGTCAAGAGCTTGACCGGTGGCCGCGAGCCAAACAAGGGTGTAAACCCTGACGAGGTTGTCGCAGTTGGTGCATCGCTACAGGCCGGTGTTCTAAAGGGTGAGCGCAAAGACGTTCTACTCATCGACGTCACTCCGCTATCACTTGGTATCGAAACCAAGGGTGGCATCATGACCAAGTTGATCGAGCGCAACACCGCGATTCCAACCAAGCGTTCAGAGACCTTCACCACCGCCGACGACAACCAGCCATCGGTGAGCATCCAGGTTTACCAGGGTGAGCGTGAGTTCGTTCGCGACAACAAGTCACTCGGCAACTTTGACCTATCGGGCATCGCACCAGCACCACGCGGTGTGCCACAGATCGAGGTCACCTTCGACATCGACGCCAACGGCATCGTGCACGTGTCTGCAAAAGACAAGGGCACCGGCAAAGAGGCTTCGGTCACCATCACCGGCGGTTCTTCACTTTCGAAAGAAGACATCGAGCGTATGGTTCGCGAAGGCGAAGAGCACGCAGCTGAAGACAAGAAGCGTCGCGAAGAAGCCGACACCCGCAATGCGGCTGAAGGCCTTGTCTACCAGATCGAGAAGTTGATCAAAGAGAACGACGAGAAGCTACCTGAGGATGTAAAGACCTCGGTTCAGGCCGACGTTGATGCTCTAAAGACCGCGCTCGCCGGAGACGACATCGAAGCAGTGAAGACCGCTCTCGACAAGCTAAACGAATCACAGCAGAAGCTAGGCGAAGCGATCTATGCGGCGCAGCCTGCCGAGGGTGAAGCGGCTGCCGAAGAGGCTTCGGGCGAAGACGTTGTTGACGCTGAAGTTGTTGACGAAGAAGACGACAAGAAGGACGCCTAATGAGCGACTTCGTTTCTCCTGACGACTCCCACCTCGTCGGCGAATCAGATTCAGAACAGGAGCCACGTTCTTCATCTGACTCGCCTGCGGGTGAGTCGTCAGCTGAAGCCGGCACCACCGAAGCGACCGAATCTTCAGCGTCAGGCGCGGGCGAGTCGTCTGCTGAAGCCGGCACCAACGAAGCCGACATTACCGACCCGATTGATCAGGCTCTAGCCGACCTGGTTGACGACCTTGGGCCGCAGTCGAAAGAGGCAGAACTTCTTGCCGATTTGCAGCGTCTGCAGGCGGAGTTCGTGAATTACAAGGCGAGGGTTGAGCGCGACCGCGATGTTGCGCGCAACGCCGCAATTGCAGAAGTTCTTCGTGCGCTGTTGCCGGCACTCGATGACCTGACTCGCGCCGAGAATCACGGCGACCTTGAGGGTTCACCGTTTGCCGCAGTGGTTTCAAAGATTCGCAACGCAGGCGACAAGTTTGGTCTGAAGCAGTTTGGTGCCAAGGGCGATAAGTTCGACCCAGAGCAGCACAACGCTTTGGTTCAGACTCCAAACCCTGAGGTCACCGAAAACGTGATCGCCGATGTCGTTGAACCGGGTTACCTACTTGGTGACCGACTACTTCGACCAGCAATGGTCGCGGTTTTCATCCCAGCCGAATAAGCATTTCGAATAAACGAGGTTTCATAAATGGCAAGTCAAGATTGGTTCGACAAGGACTTTTATAAGGTTCTTGGCGTATCTAAAGACGTGTCTGAGGCCGAGCTAAAGAAGGTCTATCGAAAACTTTCTCGCCAGTATCACCCAGACACCAACCCCGGTGACGCCAAGGCCGAGGCAAAGTTCAAAGAGATATCTGAGGCGTACTCGGTGCTGTCTGACAAAGATCAGCGCGCCGAGTATGACCAGATGCGCGCGATGGGCAGCGGAGCTCGATTTACCGGCGGCGCTGGTGGCGGTTTTCCCGGAGGTTTTCCGGGAGGCGCAAACTTTGGCGGAGGTGGTTTCGAAGATGTGTTCTCGAACCTATTCGGCGGTGGCGGAGGCTTTGGTGGCCCTCGCGGTCCGCAGCGCGGCGCTGACCTAACCACGACGCAAACCCTAGATTTCATCGATGGCGTGAAGGGCACCAGCATCAAGCTGAACCTTCGTGCCGGCGGTGAACCGACCACAATCAAGATTCCGGCGGGCGTTCAAGACGGCCAAAAGATCAAGATTGCGGGCAAGGGTCAGCCTTCACCAAACGGTGGACCAGCTGGCGACCTAATCATCACCGTCACGGTGAAACCACATCCGGTGTTCACTCGTGATGGCAACAACCTGCGCGTGACCGTGCCGGTCACCTTTGCCGAGGCAGTTCTGGGTGCAACCATTCAGGTGCCAACGCTCGGTGGCGAACCGGTCAAGCTTAAGGTTGCCCCTGGCACGCCTAACGGGCGTGTGCTTCGAGTCAAGGGTCGAGGTGTCGTGACTGCCAAGGCAGAGGGCGACTTGCTTGCCACCGTTGACATTGCGGTGCCTTCGCATGTGAGTGAGAAGGCCAAAAAGGCGCTCGAGGAATTCGACGGACTATTGCCCGAAGAAGACCCACGCACCGACCTACTCAGCAGAGCCGGGCTCCTCTAAGGAGGCAATAAATGGAACAGTTCGACGAGAACACTCCACTGTTTGCAATTTCGGTTGCGGCCGAGTTGGCCATGATGCACCCGCAAACCCTGCGCGACTACGACCGAATCGGTCTTGTGGTTCCCGAGCGAACCGGTGGTCAAACCCGTCGCTACACAATGCGCAACGTAGCCCAGCTTCGCGAGATTGCTCGCCTCTCATCCGAGGGCGTCAGCCTCGAAGGCATCCGAAGAATTTTGGAACTTGAAAATCAGAACACCGAACTCTCACAAAGAGTTCGTGATCTAGAACAGGCCTTGGCCAACGAGATGATGAACCGCCCGGGCAACCGAGTGTTCGCAGCCGGTGACCAAGGGGTCGAGAGTTTGACTCGCGGCCAAAGACCTTCGAAGCACACACAAATCGTGCTTTGGCGGGCAAAGGAGAACTAATGAACAACCAAAACATGCAACAAGAAGACCAGCAGAGCGCCCTCGAAAAATACGGTGTGAACCTTACCGAGGTGGCCAAGGCGGGCAAGCTTGACCCGGTGATCGGCCGCGATGCCGAGATTCGCCGAGTGTCTCAGGTGCTTAGCCGCCGAACCAAAAACAACCCCGTGCTCATTGGCGAGCCCGGCGTTGGAAAGACCGCGGTGGTCGAAGGCCTCGCTCAGCGCATCATCGCGGGTGACGTGCCAGAGAGTTTGAAGGGCAAGCAGCTGATTTCGCTTGACCTGGCTGCCATGGTTGCTGGTGCAAAATATCGCGGTGAATTTGAAGAGCGCCTAAAGGCGGTTCTTGCCGAGATCAATGCCGCCGAGGGTGGCGTGATCACCTTTATTGACGAACTTCACACCCTGGTTGGTGCCGGCGCGGGCGATGGCCAAGATGCCGCCAACATGCTTAAGCCAATGCTTGCCCGAGGCGAACTTCGCCTAATTGGTGCAACCACTTTGGATGAGTATCGCGAGCGAATCGAAAAAGACCCTGCACTTGAGCGCCGCTTTCAGCAGGTCTATGTTGGCGAACCATCGGTGGTCGACACCGTCGCAATTTTGCGTGGTTTGAAAGAGCGTTACGAAGCACACCACAAGGTGGCCATTGCCGACAGCGCACTAGTTGCTGCCGCTACCCTCTCGAACCGTTACATCACCGGTCGCCAGTTGCCAGACAAGGCAATCGACCTAATCGACGAAGCCGCTTCGCGGCTAAGAATGGAGATCGACTCGGCCCCGGTTGAGATCGACGAACTTCGTCGCCAGGTTGACCGCCTAAAGCTCGAAGAGATGGCGCTTAAGAAAGAGAAGGATGAGGCGTCGAAGGATCGCCTCGAAAAACTTCGCGAAGACTTGGCTGCCAAGACCGAAAAGCTTGAAGGGCTAAACGAACGTTGGGCTCGCGAGCGTGCTGAGCTAAACAAGGTCGGTGAACTCAAGACCAAGCTAGATGGTTTGCGCATCGAAGCCGATCGCGCCCAGCGTGAAGCGAACCTAGAGCGCGCCTCGCGCCTACTTTATGGAGAGATTCCGGCTCTTGAAAAAGAGTTGGCAGCGCTCGAGGCGGCCGAAAATATTTCGAGTGCCGATGGCACTGAACGAATGGTGAATGACCAGGTCGGCGAAGACGACATCGCTGCCGTGGTTAGCGCCTGGACAGGTGTGCCAACCGGCAAGTTGCTTGCTGGCGAGAGCGAGAAGTTGCTGAACCTTGAGAACGAATTGGGCAAGCGCTTGATTGGTCAAAAGGCCGCGGTCAAGTCGGTTTCTGATGCGGTTCGCCGCACCAAGGCTGGCATCAGCGACCCAGATCGACCAACTGGTTCGTTCTTGTTCCTTGGCCCTACCGGCGTAGGAAAGACCGAACTGGCAAAGAGCCTTGCGGAATTCTTGTTTGACGACGAGAAGGCCATGGTTCGAATCGACATGTCTGAATACGGCGAGAAGCACTCGGTCAGCCGTTTGCTCGGTGCCCCTCCGGGCTACATCGGCTATGAAGAGGGCGGCCAGCTAACCGAGGCCGTGCGCCGCAGGCCATACTCGGTGGTCTTGCTCGACGAGGTCGAAAAGGCTCACCCCGAGGTATTCGACGTGCTACTTCAGGTTCTTGATGACGGCCGTCTAACCGATGGCCAGGGCCGCGTCGTTGACTTCAAGAACGTGATTCTAATTCTGACCTCGAACCTCGGTTCGCAGTTCTTGATCGATCAAGAAATCACCGATGAGAAAAAGCGCGAAGGCGTGATGGCCATGGTTCGCGGGCACTTCAAGCCCGAGTTCCTAAACCGTCTCGACGACATCGTGATTTTCAGCGCACTCGACCGCAGTGAGCTTGGTCAGATTGTCGAGCTAAATATCGATCGCCTTTCAAAGCGCCTCGAGCAACGCCGTTTGCAGTTGGCCGTTACCCCGGCCGCCCGCACCTGGCTTGCCGACCGTGGCTATGACCCGATCTATGGTGCTCGCCCGCTTCGCCGCTTGATGCAGCAGCAAATCGACGACAAGTTGGCAAACCTATTGCTCGCCGGCACGATCACCGATGGCTCGTTGGTTCGCGTTGATGTTGCCCAGGATGGCGTTGCGCTGATTGTTGAACCTGGCGCCATCTAAGTGCTAAATAACAAATAGTTCGCAAATGCGAAGGGAGCCGAAGTTTCACTCGGCTCCCTTTTGCTTTGCTCGCTAAAATGGCGAGCATGTCTGAAAACAACTTGAACCGTTCGTATGGCCAGGGGGCGAAGGGTGAGCCAGAGGCTCCGACCGCCAAAAGAGTAGGTTTCATCACTCGACTGCGCTACAACTTTGATAACTCGATCGCACGAAGCGGTGCGTTCGTGGCATACATGTTTGGTGCTCTCATCATCATGTCGATCTTGGTCGTCATCATTAAATACGCGCTGTATGCAGTGCCGGCGCTGTATTCGGGCGACCCACTAGCGACCCCAAACTTTGAGACCTTCTGGGGCTCATTCGCAACCTTGCTTGGCAAGGGCGGCGAGGCCACCTGGGCAGATCGCATCCTAGGAATTCTTTACTGGGCAATCACCGTAACCATCGCCGGTAGCGTGACCGGTTTTATCGTTGGTGTTATTCAGCGCACCTTCGAGCGCTTGCGCAAGGGCAAGAGCCCGGTTGTTGACTCGGGTCACACCCTGATTCTTGGTTGGTCTAACCGCGTGTTCCCAATCTTGAAAGAACTTGCGATTGCCAACGAGAACGTGCGCAAGCCACTCGTTGTGATTTTTAGCGAGCAGAGCCGCGAGTTTATGGAAGACGAAATCGAGTCTCGCGCCGAAGGTCTTGGCAAGCTAAAGGTCATCACTCGTTCGGGTGACCCAACCAACCCTGGCGACCTAAAGCGCGCCAACATTTCGGGCGCCAAGTCGATCATCATCTTGGATGAAAACGAGGCCGGCGATGCCACAATCGTTTCGACCGTTCTTGCCGTGAAGTCGGTTAACGCCAACCCTCGCACTCGCATCATCGCCGAGGTTGATGACCCACACACCGCCGAGGCACTCGAGACCGCAACCGAGGGTCGCGTCATTTCGGTTCGTTCACACGATGTGATTGCACGCGTCACCGCGCAGGCCTCACGCCAGCCAGGTCTTGCAGCAGTCGTGCTTGATCTGCTCGACTTTGCCGGTGACGAAATTTACTTTGCTTCGGTTCCGGCACTCGCCGGCAAGACCTATGCCGATGCAATCTTGGCCTTCAACACCGCATCGGTTATCGGCATCGTCGACGACAAGGGTGCCACTCACCTGAACCCTAAGCAGGGCACCAAGTTGACTGCGAAGACTCAGATCATTGCAATTGCCGAAGACGACGACAAGGTCGTTTACACCGGTGTTCGCGAAGACATCGCCAACAAAAAGATCAGCGCCAAAAAGTTGCCAGCCGCCAAGGCCGAGCACCTATTGGTTATTGGTTGGTCATCGATGGGTCGCTCGGTTGTTGCCGAGTTGTCAGCCTTCTTGCCAAAGGGTTCATCGGTGCACATCGTTGCGCAGAGCAAGTTTGTTGATGCAGCCGAGCTCGCCGACCTAAAGTTTGGCGACGTCAAGGTTAGCCACGCAACCGTTAGCGGCGACATCGATGAACTGATCGCTGCCGCTTCGGCAAAGAAGTATGACGAGGTCATCATCCTTGGTTATCGCAACGCGATCAGCGAGAGCGAAGCCGATGCCCAGACCATGTTGACCATGTTGCAGATGAACCAACTGTTTGAGGCCGACGGCAATGGAGTTGAGCCAACCCGTTTGGTTGCCGAGATTCTTGACAGCCGCAAGGCCGAGTTGGCTCGCGTTGCCGCAGCCGACGACCTAGTGGTTAGCGACAACCTAGCTGCGCTTTTGATTGCTCAGGTTTCTGAGAACCCAGCGCTTGCGCCGGTGTTCGACGACCTGTTCGACGCCCATGGCGCATCGATCAACGTTCGCCCAATCGAGCACTATGCGCCACTTGGCAAAGAGATCGAATATGCCGAGTTGGTTGCCATCGCTCGTGCGCACGGCGAATCGGCAATCGGTTACCGCTTGTTGGCAAACGCCCCTGGCGACCCAGCTTCGGGTGTTCAGATGAACCCAGCAAAGACCGCGAGCTTCAAGCCGATTGCTGGCGACGCACTGGTTGTGATCTCAGGCTTATAGTTTGAGCATGATTTCAATGGATGTGGCCGGGGCGAAGGAAGCCCTGGCCACTTTCGTTAACCCCGAGAAGCTGGCGTTTTTTCCGAAGTTCTTTAAGGCTGGTCCAGGCGAATACGCCGAGGGTGATCAGTTTCTGGGCGTCACCGTGCCCAACGTGCGAACCGTTGCCAAGCAGTTTGCCGGCCTGACCGAAGCCGAAATCTATGAGTTGGTGCAATCGCCGATTCACGAACATCGACTGCTGGCACTGATTATGTTGGTGGCCAAGTGGAAGAAAGCAAAGACCGCTTCGGCCCAGCAAGAACTATTCGATTTTTACCTGCGCCTGGTCTATGAGGGGCACGTCAATAACTGGGATTTGGTCGACACCTCGGCGCCATACTTTGGCATGTATTTGGTGGGCAAGCCCGATGCCATGCAGTTGCTCGAGTCGCTAGCTCGAAGTGAAAAACTTTGGGAACGCCGAGTGGCAATCATGTTCACCTTTGCCTCGACCAGGGCTGCCGTTTTAAAGATCGGCCCTGCCGATTTTGAACCCACCTTGCACATCGCCGAGATGCTGGTGAACGACAAGCACGACCTGATTCACAAAGCCACCGGATGGATGCTTCGCGAAGTGGGCAATCGCGATGTTGAAGAATTGCGTAAATTTTTAACCCGCTACGCGGGAGGAATGCCGCGCACCATGCTGCGCTATGCCATCGAAAAGCTCGAGCCCGAAGAGCGCAAAAAGTGGTTGGGAGCGAAAAAGACTTTGTCGAAATAACAAGGTCGTGAATCTTCGGTGAGCCGAATATTTCAGTTAGATTATTGGCGGGGAATACCTAGAGAACCAGAAAAGGACCTCGCTTGAAGAAATTGATTGCCTGCTTGGCTGTTTTAGCCTCGGCTCTCTTTGCCAGCTTGATGAATCCGATTGCCTCTTTTGCGGTCGACACGGTTTCCGTTTACAAAGACAACATTTCAGGCGTGAATGCAAACGGCGTGAATTGGATCGGCGCAAAGGGATCGAAGCTTTATTGGCAGCAGGGATCGTCGCTCTACGTCTTCGACAAGGACACGAATCAGACCACAAATCTGATCACCGGCACCTTTAACGGTCAACCGTTTGCCTTTGCCGGCGATAAGTTAATCTTCAACGTTTACGTATCAAGCAACCCGGGGCAGGAGCCCTATGTGACCGATGGCACTATTGCCGGAACGCAGTTGCTTAGAGACATTACGGCTGGCACGGGCCAATCTATGCCGGGGAGCTTCAAAACCCTAGGCAACAAAGTTCTTTTCAGAACGTGGCCGAATCAAACCGGTCAACGTGGCTTGTGGGTTACCGATGGAACGACTGCTGGAACTACGAAAATCCGCGACTTCAACTATTTTCCTGGCATGAGCGACGCGGCCGAACTAGGTGGCCGCCTTTACTTTGGTGCTGACCCATCGGGCTACAACACAACTATTTGGTCAACCGACGGCGTAAGTGCATCTCAGGTTTCAACTGTCACCACCACTCAAGCCAAGTTTGCAACTTTTGGCAGCTGGGTATATTTCGCCGGCGAAGCAGCCCAGGCCGCGCTTGCTAACTACAACGCAAGTAAAACCGGAACCGAGTTGCTGAGGACCAACGGAACCACTACCGAGTTGGCTGCAGATATCAATGCCACCGGTTCATCTTCGCCCGACTGGTTTGCAGTTCTGAACTCGGCTTTGTATTTCAGCGGCAACGATGGATTTCACGGCTCAGAGCTCATGAAGTTCGACGGAACGGTTGCGACTTTGGTGAAAGACGAAGTGGCCGGAAGTTCGAGTCCTTCCATCCAAGCACTCACTTCGTTCAACGGAATGCTTTATTACCAGGCAAACGCATCCTCTCAAAACGGTGAGCTATTTTCGTCCGACGGCACTACTTCAGGCACCGGATTGTTAGCCGACATCTTCCCGGGCGACCAGGTTTGTGTGATGTATTGCTATGGATCTCCCCAGCCGAACTCATCAAACCCTTCGTATTTCACCGAGTTTGACAACAAACTCATTTTTGGCGCAAAAGATGGTGTCGTTGGTGGCGAACTGTTCGCAATCACACCGTCTTCGATCGTGAGTCCTCCAGCAAACAACCAGGTGGTCACCGTGACCCCGGTTGCCCCGGTGGTGCCCGTTTTCAAGCAACCTAAATTTGCGATGCCATCGAAAATCGAAATCGATAAAGATGGCAAGGTGAGCCTCAAAGGCAAAGACATGGATGTCACCTCGGTGCTCATCAATGGCAAGCCGCAGCGCATTGACTTTAATTCAGAAGACAAACTCGAGTTCAACACCACCGGTTTGGCTAACGGCACCTACGACCTAGTGATGAAGGGTGCCTTCGGCACATACACGGTTCAAAAGGCGATCTTTGTTGGTGAACCTGTCGTCACTCGAGTCGCTGGAATCTCAGAGCGAACCATGAGTGCCGAGGGCGGCGAGCTGTCGATTTCGGGTGTTGGCCTAGAGGGCACAACTCAGATCACGATGAATGGTCGCGTGCTCGACATCGTTAGCAAGACCGACAGCAAGGTCACCTTCAAGGTGCCTGCGTCAACGGTGTTGTCTCGCAACTCACTGATGATCGAGGGTTCGTTTGCGCCGATGCTCTTCAACAACGCCTTTAGTTACAGCCGCTAAACCAAACCAACTTTGTCCTGGCAAACCTAGTCGGCCCTTGCTAGTCGGTTAGGTCAACAACCACTGGAACGTGGTCGCTAGGGGCTTCGCCCTTGCGTTCGTTGCGGTCGATGACCGCGTTGGTCACGCGCTCGGCAAAAGGTTCGCTGCCCAAAATAAAATCGATTCGCATGCCTTCGTCTCGAGGGAATCGAAGCTGCTGGTAGTCCCAGTAGGTATAGCCGGTGGGGATGCGTTCGCGAACCACATCGCGCAAGCCGATCTGCTCGAAGGCCTCGAAGGCCTGGCGCTCTGGCTCTGAAACGTGAGTGGCACCGGCAAAGTCGTCGATGTTCCACACGTCATAGTCGAACGGTGCGATGTTGAAATCGCCCATCAGAGCAAACGGCAAATCAGGCTCGTGCTCGACCCATTCGGCAACATTCGAAGCCAGGCGATCTAGCCATTCAAGCTTGTATGTGTAGTGCGGGTCATCGAGGGTTCGGCCGTTAGGAACATACAAAGACCAAAGGCGCACGCCATTAAAGGTGCCGGCGATAGCGCGGGCTTCTTCAACCTGAGGCTTGCCCTCTTTGCCAAAACTCGGCATTCCGCTGAACCCAATTTCAAGATCTTCGATCGGAATTCGGCTGGCAAAGGCCACGCCGTTCCATTGGTCGAGGCCGTGGGCGGTCACGGTGTAACCGGCATCCTCGAATGGTTTGTATGGAAACTGCTCGGGCTTGCACTTGATTTCTTGCATGGCAAGAACATCCGTGTTGCTGCGCTGCAGCCAGTCGACAACGCGGTCGACGCGAGTGCGAATTGAGTTGACGTTGTGAGTGGCGATGCGCATGAATCAAGGCTAACCGAAGGCCGCGCCAGCCTCGATAAACTAGAGCAATGACCTTCTCATCAGCAGCCAAGCCACGCCTCGTTGAACTAATCAAAGAGCTCGCCGTCGTTCACGGCCGAGTCACTCTTTCGAGCGGCATCGAAGCTGACTATTACGTTGACCTTCGTCGTGCCACCCTGCACCACGAGGCCGCGCCGCTGATTGGTCAGGTAATTCTTGACATGCTCGATGCCGCTGGCATCACCGACTTTGATGCAGTTGGTGGCCTCACCATGGGTGCCGACCCGGTTGCAACCGCAATCATGCACCAGGGTGCAGCGCGCGGTCGCGCAATCGATGCGTTCGTGGTTCGCAAGGCAGCCAAGGCGCACGGCATGGGTCGTCAGGTTGAGGGCCCGGATGTGAAGGGCAAGAAGGTTGTCGTTGTTGAAGACACCTCAACCACCGGCGGCTCACCGCTAACCGCAGCAAAGGCACTCGAAGAAGCCGGCGCAATCATCGTTGCCGTGGCAACCGTGGTCGATCGCGACACTGGTGCCGACAAGGTCATTGGCGACGCCGGCTACAAATACTTGAGCGCGGTGTCACTTGACGATCTCGAACTCCGTTAAATCCGAGCGCCACATGGCGCCGTTTGTTCTAACCCTCATCTCGTCGATGTTCAGCGTGATTGCTGGCTCGATGATTTTCATGGCGTTTCCCTGGCTTGCAATTCAACTAACCGGTTCGGCAACCAGCGCCGGCGCGATGATCGCAATCACCTCGATTCCTGGTCTGCTCATGGCCCCGGTCATCGGCTCGATCATCGACAAATTCGGTCGCCGCAAAGTGGGCATCGTCATCGAACTGCTCACCGCAGCCGCCACCATCCTGATTCCGATCGCCGCCGGCATGTGGCAAATGACACTGCCGCTGCTAATCGCCATCGGCCTAATTCGTTCGCTGGTTTCGTCGGGTGCACACTCGGCCCGCAAATCATTTATGCCGGATGTCGCCCGCACGGCCGGCCTGTCACTCGAGCGCGTCAACTCGATTCAAGAGGCAACCTTTGCCAGCGGTTTTGCCGTTGGCCCGGCACTGGCATCTGTTTGCATCGGCTTCTTTGGTGTTTACAACACCATGTATGTGATCGCGGGCTTTGGCGTGCTGGCCGCAGCAATCATGCTGTTTGTGCGCGTGATCGAAATCGTTGAGCCGCACGAAGAAGAAGGCAACCTGTTTAGGTTTGCAACCGAGGGCTTTCGCATCTTGGCCAAGACGCCATCGGTTGCAATCATGCTCGCCGGCGTGATGACCCTGGCCATGATTTATATGCCGACCGAGATGGTCATTTTGCCGACCTATTACAACCAGACCAAAGACCCAGAGGCACTCGGATTCTTGCTCTCGGGCATGGCCGCCGCAACCATCTTTGGTGCTCTCGCCTTCGAAAAGCTTTCAAAGAAATTCAAGTATTCGACCATCTTCAGAATCGCCATTTTGGGCGTCGCCGTTTCGATGCTGCCGATGTCGCTGTTGCCGCCATACTGGGTCATGATTTTCTTCGGCTTCATTTTGGGCGTCACCTGGGGTCCAATTACCCCGTTGTTGAACACGGTGATTCAGCGCAAGATTCCACCGAGCAAACGCGGTCGCGTGTTTAGCCTCGAGATGGTTATTTGGTCGGCTGGCCCAATGATTTCGATGGTGTTCGCAGGCATGGCAGTCGACACCTGGGGTGTGCAGCCGGTTTATATCGTGGCCGCGATTGCAACCACCACTGCTGGCTTCTTGGTCACTTTCAACAAACGTATGAAAGAGATCAACACAGCCGATTTCGCCGACTAATCCACAGATTTACGACTTCCCCGAACCCGAGATTGGTTCGAGGTTTAGTTTTGCCTCATGCCTATTGCAACTGTGCAAAAATCAGATAATCTGAGTTTTGTGAAAGAGATGACCGTGACCGAGGTTGCTCGCAACTTTTCGGCCGTGATAGATGCCGTCGAGGCGGGTGAAGAGATTCTGGTGCGCCGTGGCAAAGTGACGGTGGCCAGAATTCAACCGGCCCAAAAGCATGTGCCAAATGGCGCTGCCTTGATTGAGGCACTCAAGAAGATTCCCGCGCTTGAACCGCCTTATGACCCGGCCGTTGGCGATGTTTGGGATGAAGTCATTGCAATGAGACGCGATCCAATTAACATTCCCAAAGACCCATGGGAAGAGTAGTCCTCGATACCTCCGTGCTGATTGCTATCGATCGTGACCCAGCGATGATAGGCAAACTTCTGCGGGCGGATGAACAATATTTCGTGCCGGAAGTCGCAGTTGCCGAGTATTTAGTTGGCGCGGAACTCTCATCGTCGCCCGAACTGAAGGCCAACAAACTGGCGAAACTTGAGGCATTCGAAACGCTCGTTAGCGTGGTGAATTTCGGTCGTCCCGAGGCCAAGGCTTACGCCATATTTTCTGCAGCCTCGAAGCGCAACGGCACACCGAGAACAAACTTTGACATCGCGATAGCTGCAAGCGCCTTGGTGCTCGATGCAAAACTAAAAACCTCAGACCGAGCGGCAAAATTCGAAGAGCTGCCGGGCATAACAGTCAGTTATTTCTGACCGAGCGACAGCCGCTTGAGTTTGAACTAAACCAGGTCGGCGACCGAGTTAAGAATCTCGGTTGGGCGGAACGGGTATTTAGCGATTTCGGCGTCGTCGGCGATGCCGGTCAAAACCAAAACGGTGTGCAGGCCAGCTTCGATTCCGGCAACCACGTCGGTGTCCATGCGGTCACCAATCATGCCGGTCGACTCTGAGTGAGCGCCAATCTTGCGCATCGCGCTTCTAAACATCATCGGGTTTGGTTTTCCAACAATGTATGGCTCCATGCCGGTTGCCTTGGTGATCAAAGCTGCAACCGAACCGGCGGCGGGAATCGGTCCATCGGCCGAAGGCCCGGTGGCATCTGGGTTGGTCACAATAAAACGAGCACCGGCACCAATTAGGCGAACCGCGGTGGTTAGATTTTCGAAACTCAGGTTGCGGGTCTCGCCAAGAACCACGTAGTCGGGGTTTTGGTCGGTCATCACAAAGCCAACGTCATAAAGCGCCTGGGTCATGCCGGCTTCGCCGATCACAAAGGCCGAACCGCCAGGCTTCTGGCTGGCCAAGAACGCGGCGGTGGCAAGCGCCGAGGTCCAGATGCGGTCCTCGGGAATGTTCAAACCGGTGGCAACCAAGCGAGCCGATAGGTCGCGAGGGGTATAGATCGAGTTGTTGGTCAGCACCAAGAACGGGGTCTCTTCGGCCGTCCATTTCGCGATCAGCGCTGCGGCGCCTGGAATTGCCACGCCCTCGTGCACGAGCACGCCATCCATGTCGGTGAGCCAAGAATTGATTTTGCTGCGATCTGCCATGCCTCAAGAATACCCGCCGACGATTGGCATGAAGTATCCTTAAACAAGGAGCGCTGGGAAGTCTGGTCGGCATGTTTATTCGTCGACGAAAGATTAGATACCGTGAA
>JACCDU011089431.1_pt1 | contig 15031 bp, 14 predicted proteins | sample 7446081 | NCBI WGS metagenome assembly JACCDU01 (sample SAMN15323447, study PRJNA562643) | freshwater metagenome | isolation source: river surface water | place: USA:Blue River Watershed | collected 2017-08-17
CCGACGGCGAGACTCGAACTCGCACAGCCTAAGCCACTACCCCCTCAAGATAGCGTGTCTACCAATTTCACCACGTCGGCATCTTGGAAAAGCCCTACAACAACCCTCAATTCTACCGCATTGCACCCCTAAAAAAGGGTGAAAATTACTTTGGAACGACGGGCTTAGAAGGCTCTGAATTCGGGGTGGCGGCAGGTGCAGGAACTGCCTGGCCACTCTGCTGCGCAGGGGCTACGGTTGGGAGAGTTGAATTGGATAAAACCCCTGACTCAACAGGCTTTTTAGTGCCCAACCAAGTGATCCCGAGAGTGCTTACAAAAAAGATCACGGCACAGATGGCGGTTGTGCGGGATAGGAAGTTGGCGGAACCGGAGGCGCCGAACAAACTACCGGAGGATCCAGATCCAAACGCAGCACCCATATCAGCACCTTTACCCTGCTGGATCAGTACCAAACCGATGATAGCCAATGCAGAGATCACCTGTAAAACGACAAATAAGGTTTTAAGCCACTCCATACTATTTCTCCATAAATAAATCAGTTACACCATTTGCCAGTTAAGACCGGCAAATCGATAGAAATTCTTGGGCATCCAAGGATGCCCCGCCTACCAGCCCGCCATCAATATCGGGCATTGCAAATAACTCCGTCGCATTATCAGCGCGCACACTACCGCCATAAATAATGCCAATGTGGGATGCCACATCATCGTCAAATTCAGCCAATTGCAAACGAATCGCACGATGCATGTCTTGTGCCATTTGGGCACTAGCTACTTTACCCGTGCCAATTGCCCAAATTGGCTCATAGGCAATTAAACAATCGACGAGACGATCCTGCAAGGTACTCACCTGACTGGCAACCTGACGGCGAACGACCTCAATCGCGCGCCCAGAGTTTCGTTCATCAGCGGTCTCCCCCACACAGATAATCGGGGTAATCTCATGATCCAAAGCACAACCGGCCTTTAAAGCAATGGTTTCATTGGCCTCGCCATATTGCATACGACGCTCAGAATGCCCAACAATCACAAAACGCGCACCCATCTCTTGCAACATGGATGCACTTACCTCACCGGTAAAGGCGCCTGACTCATGTGCCGATACGTCTTGTGCACCAAGAAACAACTGACTGCTCGTCAAATACTGTGCGCACTGGTGGAGGTAGGGAAATGGAACACAAACACCAAAACGTCGCCCCGCGGGCATACCACGCTGCATTCCTTCGCCAACGGCCTCCATCCACTGTGTGTTGGTGGAAAAACTGCCATTCATCTTCCAATTGCCGATGACAGTCAGTGCACGCATGACTAATCCCAATTAAGCAGTCAAAATAATTTTCCCAACATGCTCGCTAGACTCCATCAATCGATGTGCGTCAGCAGCCTGCTCCAAGGAAAATGTTTTATAGATAACTGGCTTTAATTTGCCTGCATTCAGTAAGGGCCACACATGCTGGTAAAGCTCTTTTGCAATCTGGCGTTTAAATGAGACCGGACGGGGTCTGAGTGTCGAACCAGTAATTGTTAAACGGCGACGCAGGATTTGTCCTGTGTTCACTTCCGATTTAGAGCCGCCCATAATGGCAATCACCACAATCCGTCCATCGTCAGCCAAGCAATCGATTTCTCGTTGTAAATAAGCGCCTGTGACCATATCCAAAATCACATCGACACCCTTACCGTTGGTAGCCTTCTTCACCTCTTCAACAAAGTCTTGGGTTTTATAGTTAATGGCTACATCAGCGCCGAGTTGAATGCATGCAGCGCATTTGTCATCGCTACCGGCGGTTACAAAGACGCGATGGCCCATTGCTTTTGCCAACAAGATAGCGGTAACACCAATGCCACTCGATCCGCCCTGTACCAACAAGGTTTCTCCAGCACTGAGCTGACCACGCTGAAACACATTGCTCCAAACAGTGAAAAACGTTTCTGGTAACGATGCCGCTTCGGTATCGGTAAATCCCTGGGGGTATGGCAAACATTGCGCGATCGGAGCGGTACAGAGATCGGCGTATCCACCGCCCTGCACCAATGCACAAACCTTGTCCCCTACTTTGAGGCCAAAGGCATTATCACCATGACCGAGATCGCCGCCAATGATTTCACCAGCAACTTCGAGTCCAGGAATATCAGATGCGCCGGGTGGCACGGGATAGTGACCTTTTCGTTGCAAGACATCTGGACGATTAATACCGGCTGCCTTGACTCGAATTAAGATCTCTCCCGAACCTGGAGTAGGCACTGCGGGATCTGGGCGCTCAGCCTTGACCAACACCTCTGGAGCGCCATACTCCCGAATCTCCATCACACGCATGACAAGCCTCCTACGATTAAACGGTCTCGTTGGTGCTTGTACTCATTTCTGAATCACCTGCACCGCCCTCTTGTGGCAAAAGAGCCTTCATCGAAAGACGTAAACGACCACGCTCGTCTGCAGCGAGTAATTTCACGCGAACGACTTGGCCTTCTTGCAAATAATCTTTGACATCCTTAACGCGCTCATTCGAGATCTCGGAAATATGCAAGAGACCATCTTTACCAGGCAGGATATTGACCAAGGCACCAAACTCTAAGAGTTTGACAACCGGTCCTTCGTAAATCTTGCCAACTTCAGCTTCAGCAGTGATGCCTTCGATACGCGCTTTAGCATCGGCCATTCCCTCGGCACTGGTTGAAGCAATAGTCACGGTGCCATCATCTTTGATATCAATGCTGCAACCCGTTTCTTTGGTTAATGCCTGAATGGTTGCGCCACCCTTACCAATTACCTCACGAATCTTATCCGGATGAATCTTAAAGGTGACCATACGAGGTGCATGTGCTGACAACTCGGTGCGTACAGAACCCATCGCCTCTTGCATCTTGCTCAGAATGTGTAAGCGTCCTTCTTGAGCTTGGGCCAAGGCGACTTGCATGATCTCTTTGGTAATACCCTGTACCTTGATATCCATCTGCAGGGCAGTAATACCGTTTGCAGTACCAGCAACCTTAAAGTCCATATCACCCAAGTGATCTTCATCACCCAAGATATCGGTTAAGACTGCAAAGCGATTGCCGTCCAAAATTAGGCCCATTGCGACACCTGCAACATGCGCCTTCACAGGAACACCCGCATCCATTAGTGCTAAGCAACCACCACACACCGAGGCCATCGAGGATGAACCGTTGGATTCTGTAATCTCTGAAACCAAGCGAATGCTGTAAGCAAACTCTTCTAAGCTAGGTAACACAGGAACCAATGCACGCTTTGCTAAACGACCATGACCAATCTCGCGACGCTTTGGTGTACCAACACGACCGGTCTCACCTGTTGCAAAGGGAGGCATGTTGTAGTGGAACATAAAACGATCACGATACTCACCCTCTAGTGCATCGATAATTTGTTCATCACGGGCAGTACCTAGAGTAGCAACTACTAGCGCCTGGGTCTCGCCACGGGTGAAGAGTGCAGAACCATGCGTACGAGGTAATACACCATTGCGGATCTCAATTGGGCGAACAGTACGTGTATCGCGACCATCGATTCGTGGTTCACCATTCAGAATTTGACTACGCACAATCTTTGCTTCGATCTCAAACAAAAGATTGCCGACCTCAACTTCATCCACTTCACCATCCGCAGCCAATTGCGTCATGACATGGGCAACAACCTCTTTAATCTTGGTAGAACGTGCTTGCTTTTGACGAATTTGGTAGGCCTCACGCAGAGGACCCTCTGCCAAGGTTTGCAATTTAGCAATCAATGGCTCGTTCTTCGCAGCAGGCTGCCAATCCCACTCGGGCTTGCCAGCGTCGCGCACCAGTTCTTGGATTGCATTAATTGCGATTTGAGACTGCTCATGGCCATAAACCACAGCGCCCAACATGACAGCTTCCGATAATTGCTGCGCTTCAGACTCAACCATTAATACAGCTGCCTGAGTACCAGCAACAATCAAATCAAGCTCACTGCTGGTTTGCTCTGAGCGATTTGGGTTCAGCATGTATTGGCCATCACGATAACCAATGCGCGCAGCGCCAACAGGTCCATTAAATGGAATACCTGAAATTGCTAAAGCAGCAGATGAGGCAATGAGTGCAGGAATATCTGCAGGCACCTCTGGATTGATCGACATCACATGCACAACCACCTGCACTTCGTTATAGAAGCCCTCTGGAAACAATGGGCGAATGGGGCGATCGATCAAACGGGAGATGAGAGTCTCACCCTCCGATGGACGACCTTCACGACGGAAGAAGCCACCAGGAATTTTTCCTGCAGAGTAGGTTTTCTCGATGTAATCAACGGTCAGCGGGAAAAAATCTTGGCCAGCTTTGGCTGTCTTCGCACCCACCACGGTTGCGAGAACAACTGTGTCGTCCATATTGAGGAGCACAGCTCCGCTGGATTGGCGAGCGATCTCGCCAGTTTCCATGGTGACAGTATGTTGACCCCATTGAAATGTTTTTACTACTTTATTAAAAATTGACATCGTTTTCTCCAAATATACGCACCGCGGATAAACAGCGCCGCGGCATCACTGGAGTGATTGATAGAAAAACCCAATTGGGATGCCATTCCAATGAGCCTCTTGCATAAGAAGCTCATTGGAATGACACGATCCCTAGAAGCCGGTCATCTAGAACCACTCAAAGCAAGACCCTGCCCGTTTGGCAGGAGCCCTACTTTATTGCAATGCTGACAAAAACAGTCGAAATTACTTACGTAAGCCGAGTTTGTCGATCAGCGCGCGATAACGGTCCAGATCTTTGCCCTTGAGATAATCCAAGAGGCGGCGACGGCGTGAGACCATCTTCAACAAGCCACGACGGCTGTGATGATCTTTTGCGTTTGCCTTGAAATGGGGGGTAAGTTCATTGATACGAGCGGTTAACAAAGCCACTTGAACTTCTGGGCTGCCCGTATCGTTTGCGCCACGCGCGTTTTGTTTGACGATTTCCGCCTTATTAATGTCTGCAACTGCCATATTCATACTCCATACTTGCGAACAAACGAGCTTGCACCCGATCTGTCGTGTTAATAAAAATGCTTTATAAATCAAAGCCTCAGCATTCTAACAGACCCAGCCCTGTTTTTTAGCAAGGCCAGGTCGAGTCAAGCATAAATCTATAAAAATCAATTACTTATAAATTTATGGTGCCATTTGCGCATTGAGCTTGATGGCATTTGGATCATGCAATTTGTTCAAGGCAGCTAAATAAGCCTTGGCCGAGGCGGCAATGATGTCAGGGTCCATCCCTACTCCATTGACGATCCGCCCACCCTTGGAGAGACGCACGGTCACCTCGCCCTGGGATTGAGTTCCAGAAGTGATCGCGTTTACCGAATACAGCAATAACTCAGCGCCGCTGTTTGCTTTGGTCTCAATCGCATGCAGGGTTGCATCTACGGGGCCGTTACCCTCTGACTCAGAATGAACGTCTTGGCCACCCATCTTGAATACCACTTTTGCCTTTGGCTTTTCACCTGTTTCAGAATGTTGATTTAAAGAGATGAAGCTAAAGTGCTCGGCCTGATCTGCAATTGAGGAATCTGACATCAAAGAAATAATGTCTTCATCGAAGATTTCTGCCTTTTGATCGGCCAATGTCTTAAAGCGAGCAAAGGCATCATTGAGCTCACTCTCTGACTCCAACACAATGCCTAACTCTTGAATGCGTTGCTTAAACGCATTGCGTCCCGATAACTTACCAAGCACGATACGATTGGTAGCCCAGCCCACATCTTCAGCTCGCATAATCTCGTAGGTATCACGCGCCTTCAAAACACCGTCTTGATGAATGCCAGAGGCATGGGCAAAGGCATTGGCGCCAACCACTGCTTTATTGGGTTGCACCACAAAGCCCGTAATTTGTGAGACCAATTTGGATGCTGGCACGATTTGCTTGGCATCAATACCCACTTCTAAATTAAAGAAGTCTTTGCGAGTACGCACCGCCATCACAATCTCTTCCAAAGAAGTGTTACCAGCGCGCTCACCCAAACCATTAATAGTGCACTCGACTTGACGAGCACCACCAATGTGCACTCCAGCCAAGGAGTTGGCTACGCCCATCCCTAAGTCGTTGTGGCAATGCACTGACCAAATGGCTTTATCAGAATTTGGGATACGGGTACGCAAGGTTTTAATGAACTCGCCATACAACTCTGGCACCGCATAGCCTACCGTGTCAGGCACATTAATCGTTGTAGCACCTTCAGCAATCACCGCCTCTAACACACGGCACAAGAAATCCACATCGGAGCGATAACCATCCTCTGGAGAGAACTCAATATCACCGGCTAAATTTCTGGCAAAGCGAATCGATTTTTTGGCTTGTTCATACACCTGATCAGGCGTCATGCGTAACTTCTTTTCCATATGCAAGGCACTGGTTGCCAAGAACACATGAATTCGTTTTGCATTAGCCGCCTTTAAGGCATCTGCAGCCCGGGTAATGTCGGTCTCGTTCGCTCGCGCTAATGAACAGATTGTTGAGTCCTTCACCGCAGCAGCAACCGCTGCGATGGCTGCAAAGTCTCCCTCAGAGCTTGCTGCAAAACCAGCCTCAATCACATCAACCCGCAAGCGCTCTAACTGACGCGCAATCCGTACTTTCTCATCACGGGTCATCGACGCACCGGGTGATTGCTCGCCATCACGCAAGGTCGTATCAAAAATGATTAATTTATCGCTCATTGCATTTCCCTCTTTCACTCCACTCATTATCTCTTTTCCATAAAGCAAAAACCCCAGCGGTTTGGCTGGGGCTGGTTTGCGAACTTAGTGTTTTAATTCATTTGGCTAAGCGCGACCCGCCCCGAGCGTAAGGCCCAGTGCTAGAAGTAGTAATAGTGCGCTTGATTTCAATAACATGGATTAACTATACCGCATTTATTCTGATTTGGGGACGGCTGTGGTTTCTCCGCCAACTCGCCGGCCAGTAGCCCTCTCCCAAAGCCAGAGCACATAGCCTGATAAGGCATACACCACAAACACCCCAAATAAGGTTAAGGGAGGGTTTGAGGAGATTAAGACAAAACCCAAAATAAGCAAAACCATGACCCAGAAAGGTACTCGATAGCGAACATCCAGAGCCTTGCCACTGTAGAAACGAGCGTTGGATACCATGGTTAGACCAGCATAGATAGTGATAAAAAAGGTCACCAGCGGAATGGCTGAGTCTTTTACCGGAATCTTATTGTCATCGGCCAACCAAATAAATCCCGCCAATAACGCAGCAGCGGCTGGACTGGGCAATCCTTGGAAAAACTTTTTATCAACCACACCAATATTGGCATTAAAACGCGCCAAGCGCAGGGCCGCTCCAGCGCAATACGTAAATGCGGCTAACCAACCCCACTTACCCAAATCCTTCAGAACCCATTCATAGGCAACGAGTGCAGGTGCAACTCCGAAGGAAACCATGTCGGCCAAAGAATCATATTGCTCACCAAAAGCACTTTGCGTATTGGTCATACGCGCAATACGACCATCCATACCATCAAGCACTAATGAGGCAAAAATGGCAATCGCCGCCACTTCAAAGCGATGGTTCATTGCATTGACGATCGCAAAGAAGCCACAGAATAAGGCTGCTGTGGTGAAGGCGTTCGGTAATAAATAAATTCCCTTACTGCGCGGTCTTGGAGGATCCATGATTGGATCATCGTCGTTGGGGTCGTCGTTACTGTCCCAATCATCCCGACGTACCGCCCGATTCCTCAGAAATCGTAAACGCTCTTGACGAAATTTACGACGCGGCAACATGACTTAGTCCAGACCTGGTAAACGTGCAAGAGCGGTATTGGTTGCAAACACTTTCTCGCCCACGCTCACTAGAGGCTCGGCTTCCAATGGCAAATAGACATCGACCCGCGATCCAAAACGAATAAAGCCGTAGCGCTCTCCCCGCTTTACACGATCATTAATATGGATGTAACAAAGAATGCGACGCGCTACCAAACCAGCAATTTGAACCAATGTAACCGTTTTACCGTTCGCATCAATCACTACTGCATTACGCTCATTCTCGGTTGACGCTTTATCAATACTGGCATTGAAGAATTTGCCAGGAAAGTAAGTCACCTGCTTAACCAGACCGGTCACTGCGCACCGATTGGAATGCACATTAAACACATTCATGAAGACGCTAATCTTGAGGGCTTCACGATTCGCATAAGGATCATGTGCTTTCTCAACAACGACGATCCTGCCATCGGCTGGGGACAAAACCAGATCTTTACCGAGAGGTGCTATGCGCTGAGGATCCCGGAAGAACTGTAAGGTGAAAACAAAAAAGAGCCACAGAGGCCAGGCCCAAATGAAACCGCCAAGGCGTTGTACGATGAAGGCAAGAACCCCAATCACTACTAAATAGAGCCATCCCTCTTTAGCAATGATGGGGTGTGGATACATCATATCTTGATCTACTTTCTGCGAATTAGTTCTTGGATTGATCCACTAACTTGTTCTTTGCAATCCAAGGCATCATGGCACGTAATTTTGCACCCACGACTTCGATCTCATGATCGGCCGTTAAACGACGACGTGACATGAGAGTTGGCGCACCAGCACGATTTTCGAGGATGAAGCTCTTCGCATACTCACCCGTCTGAATATCGTGCAAGGCTTTACGCATTGCATTCTTAGTCTCTTCGGTAACGATCCTTGGACCTGTTACATACTCGCCATACTCTGCGTTATTAGAGATCGAGTAGTTCATGTTGGCGATGCCGCCCTCATAGATCAAATCAACAATTAACTTGAGCTCATGCAAGCACTCGAAGTAAGCCATCTCAGGAGCATAACCAGCCTCAACCAAGGTCTCGTAGCCCGCTTTAATCAACTCAACGGTACCACCGCACAACACCGCTTGCTCACCGAATAAATCGGTTTCAGTCTCTTCACGGAAATTGGTTTCAATCACACCAGCACGACCGCCGCCATTGGCAGTTGCGTAGGAAAGCGCTAAATCACGTGCAGCGCCGGACTTATCTTGATACACAGCAATTAGATGGGGAACGCCGCCACCTTGAGCGTAGGTGCTGCGCACGGTGTGTCCAGGAGCTTTTGGTGCAATCATGATCACATCAAGATCGGCTCTAGGAACTACTTGTCCATAGTGAACGTTAAAGCCGTGAGCAAAAGCTAAAGCAGCGCCTTGCTTAATGTTGCCATGAACTTCATTCTTATAAACTTCGGCAATTTGCTCATCTGGCAAGAGCATCATCACAACATCTGCATCCTTCACTGCATCAGCCACTTCTTTCACTTGTAAACCGGCATTTGCAGCTTTTTTCCAGGAAGCGCCATCTTTGCGCAAACCAACAGTAACCTTTACACCAGAATCATTCAAGTTCTGTGCGTGAGCGTGACCTTGTGAACCATAACCAATGATCGTGACCTTTTTGCCTTTGATCAGGGACAGATCGGCGTCCTTGTCATAAAAAACTTTCATACTATTTCCTTAAATTATCTGAAGAATGATTGAAATTAAACCTTGAGAATACGTTCGCCACGGCCAATACCAGAGCCGCCTGAACGAACTGTCTCAAGAATGGATGCGCGATCGATTGCATTAATAAATGCATCGAGCTTACTACTCACACCGGTCAGTTCAATGGTGTAACTCTTGTCGGTCACATCAATAATGCGACCTCTAAAAATATCTGCGGTGCGCTTGAGCTCTTCTCGTTCTTTACCAACTGCCCGCACCTTAATCATCATGAGCTCACGCTCAATATGCGCGCCCTCGGTCAAATCAAAGACTTTTACAACCTCAACGAGTCGATTGAGATGTTTGGTAATTTGCTCGATAACGTCATCGGATCCAATTGTCACAATTGTCATTCGCGACAAAGAAGGATCTTCGGTTGGGGCAACACTCAAGGTCTCGATGTTGTAACCGCGTGCAGAAAATAAACCAACCACCCGAGAAAGGGCGCCAGGCTCGTTCTCGAGCAATACAGAAATAATGTGACGCATCAGAGATCCTCGCTTCCAAGCAACATCTCGCTGATGCCCTTACCGGCTTGAACCATTGGCCAAACGTTCTCCTGTGGATCAATCTGGAAATCCATAAATACGGTTCTATCCTTGAGCTTCAATGCTTCCTTAAGAGCAGGCTCAACATCAGCCTTGGTCTCGATCCGCATCCCCACATGGCCATAAGCCTCAGCCAACTTAACGAAGTCTGGCAAAGAATCCATGTAGGAACTGGAATAGCGCTTGCTATAGGTAAGCTCTTGCCACTGGCGCACCATACCCAAATACCGATTGTTGAGAGAAACAATCTTGATCGGTGTGTTGTATTGGGTAAGAGTTGAAAGCTCCTGTATACACATCTGGATAGAGCCCTCACCCGTGATGGTAACTACTTCTTTATCGGGGAAGGCTTTCTTGATGCCCATTGCATAGGGCAAACCAACACCCATGGTGCCAAGACCGCCCGAATTGATCCAACGACGTGGCTCATCAAACTTATAGAATTGAGCGGCCCACATTTGATGTTGACCAACATCCGAACAAATGTATGCATCGCCTTTGGTTAGTTCCCAAAGTTTTTGGACAACATACTGTGGCTTCACGATTTGTGACTCACGATCGTACTTGAGGCAATCTTTCTGTTGCCATTGCGCAATTTGATCCCACCACGCTTTTACCTTGGCTTGATTCTTGCGCGCAGGTGCACTCCGAATCTGCGCAGACATATCCACCAAGATCTCTTTAAGATCTCCGACGATTGGTACATCAACCTTCACACGCTTAGAGATCACCGATGGATCAATGTCAATATGCACAATCTTGCGAGGATGGCTAGCAAAATGGCTTGGGTTACCAATCACACGATCGTCAAAGCGCGCGCCGATTGCAATCAAGACATCACAGTGCTGCATCGCCATATTGGCTTCATAGGTGCCATGCATACCGAGCATGCCTACAAACTGCTGATGTGTTCCTGGAAATCCGCCCAAGCCCATTAAGGTGTTGGTCACTGGATAACCCAGAAGCTCAGCAAACTCTTTTAATTGCGCGGCTGCTTCGGCCATGATGATGCCGCCGCCCGTATAGATATAGGGGCGCTCAGCTTCTAAGAGCAATGAAACTGCTTTACGAATTTGTCCGCTATGACCCTTGATAACTGGGTTGTAAGAACGCATATTCAGACTGTCTGGATAAACAAACGGTCCTTTCGTAGCTGATATGTCCTTTGGAATATCGACCAAGACCGGACCAGGTCGCCCAGTGCGTGCAATATGAAATGCCTTCTTCAAAGTTAAGGCAAGGTCATTAATGTCCTTGACCAAGAAATTGTGTTTAACGATGGGTCGAGTAATACCTACGGTATCAGCCTCTTGGAAAGCATCTTCACCAATCGCATGAGTTGGTACGTTTCCAGTAATGATCACCATCGGAATCGAATCGGTATAGGCAGTCGCTATTCCAGTAACCGCATTGGTCACACCAGGACCCGAGGTCACAAGAGCAACACCAACCTTTCCGGTAGCGCGCGCATAACCATCGGCTGCATGAACCGCAGCTTGCTCATGGCGAACCAAAATATGCTCGAACTTATCTTGTTTGAAGATCTCGTCGTAAATGTAGAGAACTGCCCCGCCGGGATAGCCCCACACATACTCCACGCCTTCGGCATGGAGAGCATGAACCAACATCTCGGCACCGATCATTTCGGGGCCAGATTTAGTCGAAGCAGTTAAATCAGAATCTGAATGAGAGCCGCTTGGGGCTAGTCCACCTTTGGTGGATAAAAATTCAGCGCTAGTTGTATTCATCGTTTATTTTCCTTTGCAATTTTCGGCAAAAAATTGTTTAGGCTGTTCTGTCCCTTACTTATGGTCCGGGTTCGAACGGCACCGCCGCGCAGAAATTTAAAGCCACTTCTTGGATGGTTTCTTTGCGGTAAGCCTTCCATTGTAAAGCAATAGCCTAGAATGAGCGAGCTAAGCCCTTAATTCAGATCGATTTATAAGCCAAATAGTCCTAGATTTAGAATGGCAACCGCCCAAGAACTCAACCTTTTCCTGGCCAGTATTGAGAAAAAAGCCTTTAAACAGGCTGTATATGCCGTGCGCGACGATGCCGCCGCATTAGATGTGGTTCAAGATGCCATGATCAGTCTGACCGAGAAATACGGCGATCGCCCAGCAAGTGAGCTGCCCCTCATTTTTACCCGAATTCTGCAAAACCGGATCCATGACTGGTTTAGGCGCCAAAAGGTCCGAAACGCCTATGAGACCCCCTTTTCCTCCTTTACCAGCAATCCCGATGGCGACGGTGAATTTGACCCCCTAGAGCTACTTGAGATCAGCGAGGAGGCGCAAATACCCCAAGATGGGGCGTCGCAGTTGGCCCAAAGCCAGTTATTGGAGATCCTCGAAGCAGAAATATCAAAATTGCCAATTCGTCAACGAGAAGCCTTCCTCATGCGTTATTGGGATGAACTAAGTACCGCAGAAACAGCCCTCGCCATGGGATGCAGCGAGGGAAGCGTTAAAACCCATTGCTCCCGGGCCACCCATACTTTGGCCGCCGCTTTAAAAGCCAGAGGAATTGTGTTGTGAAGAGTCAAGAAAAAGACCTAAGTCGCCAAGGAGCCATTGAAGATCAATTTGGCAAGCGGGTTGCCAACTTGCTCAATGCTCACAGCAAGCACCTAGATCCCTCTATTTCAGAAAAGCTCTCCCAAGCTCGCGAGTTAGCTCTGGACCGCGCCAAACCAGAAACGCTCCCCATCTTCAATCAGCAATTAGCCAGTGCTCATACAAACTTCAAGTCGCCTCGCTCGAATCACCCTCTTTGGTCCTTCAGTAGTTGGCTGATCCCGTTGGCCGTTGTGGTCTTGGGTCTGATTGCAATTACAGAATGGCAAGAGGATCAGCGCATTAAAGACATTGCCACGGTCGACATTGCCTTGCTGACCGATGACGTCCCGCCCGATGCCTTCGTGGATAACGGCTTTATGGCTTTCTTAAAACTCAAGACAGTTGCCAAGCCTGAGGCGGAAGAGAAAAAAACCGAAGACGAGAAAATCTAGTGATGATTAAGGCTGTAATCTCGGCATATGTTTTGACTGCATCTTGCTTCATTCTTCCTGCAGCGAGCGCTGCTCAAGAGTCAACAAGCCATCCCAAAACCAACGAGAGCAGCTCCAGTAAAAAAGGATCAAAACTAGATTGGTCTAACCTCAGTCCACTGCAGCAAACTGTTCTTGCCACACTCGAATCCGACTGGAGCACCTTTAGTCAAAATAGCAAAGTGAAATGGTTAAAGGTGGCAGATCGCTACCCCACGATGTCATCCGCTGATCAAGAGCGACTGCAACGACGCATGTCTGACTGGTCAAAACTTCCCCAAAAAGATCGCCGCTTAGCCCGCGACAACTATCTATCCAGTTTGCAATTCCCACCCGAACAGAAGACAGCTGCATGGCAAGCCTACCAACAACTGAGCGAAGAAGAGAAGCAAAAGCTTGCGCAACAAGAGCTTGCTAAGAAAAAAACAGGGGCTGTCAGCTCTCCAGCAATTCAGCCGCGTCCCCCTCTAAACAATACAAGCGCTCCACCGCCAAATTCCACAATCAAATAAACTCAGGGGATGAACCCCGCAGAACTAAAAGCATTGCCCTCACCCAGATTTTGGCGTCGGGTCTTTTGCAATCTCTATGAGCAATTGATCTTATTGGGCGTTCTTGCCTTTACCTTTCTAGTTCCAAATTTGATTATTGGAATTGTTTTTGGTGTAGCCATACCAAGCTGGCTTACTTTCTTCTATCTATATGGAGTGCTTGCCTTGTACTTCACCTGGTACTGGCGCCGAAGCGGGCAAACGCTGGCAATGCAAACCTGGCGCATTCAACTCATTACCGAAGATGGCTATCGCCCAGAAAAAAAACAGGCGTTTTGGCGCTATGTCTATGGCTCTTTATGGTTGCTACCCTGTCTCGCAATTCATGCTGCTTTTCAGTTACGCGGTTGGCAAATAATAAGTCTGCTATTTGTTGTTGCTCTTTTCTGCTGGCCGCTGACTATCTACATTGATCGTAAACAACGCCAGGGTCTACCCGATCGGATGGCTAAAACAAAATTAGTTGAGCTGCCTCGCCATCCCAACAAAAAAGCCTCAAGCGATACAGCCTAGCTAGGCTGCACGAAGACACTCCATTGTGCTGGCTGTTTGTATCTTGCGTTGCAATCCAAACCCGGCCAGAAAACTTACGATGAGCCCGATCGCAATACCTAAAGCAATCGCGGTGAAGAAAGAATAAAACTCAATCTCCAATAGATAGCGCCCTAGAGCCCATGTAGTAGCACTCGCTGCCAAACCACCTAACAACCCAGACAACAGGCCGATTGCTGCAAGCTCCATGAATACCAACTGACGTAGGGTCTGCTTAGACGCGCCCATTGCCTTTAAGATCGCAGCATCACGAAAGCGATCGTCTTGCGTCGCTCCCAGTACCGCAAATAGAACCAATATCGCTGCACACAGGGTAAAGGCCAACAGCAATCCCAGGGCATTGGCCAGGCGATTTAAGACCTCCTGAATTTGACGCAAGGAGTTATCTATATCAACGATTGTCAGATTGGGATAGCGACGTGCAAGGTCAGTATCCAAGGATCCTTGTTGTTTGGGTTGGTAATAGGATGTGATCCAGGATTGGGGGAAATCATTCAAGGCCGCGGGCGGAAAAATGACAAAGAAATTAACCTGCATTGATCCCCAATCGAGTTTACGTAAAGACGTAATCGGCGCAGTAATCGTTTGCCCAGCGACGTCGAAACTCATTTGATCTCCGAGGCGCAGCCCAAGCGTTTTCGCAATACCACTCTCAATGGATATCTGTGGATTAGTGGCATCACCAAACCAACGTCCCGAAACCAACTGATTATCAGCAGGGAAAGTAGAGGTATATGAAAGATTAAACTCTCGGTCCACTAAGCGCTTTGCATTATCAGTTTGATACTGATCGGGCATGACCTCGCGGCCATTCACTTGCGTGAGTCGGCCACGCACCATTGGATAG
>JACCDU010024368.1_pt1 | contig 15029 bp, 21 predicted proteins | sample 7446081 | NCBI WGS metagenome assembly JACCDU01 (sample SAMN15323447, study PRJNA562643) | freshwater metagenome | isolation source: river surface water | place: USA:Blue River Watershed | collected 2017-08-17
AACCTTGATATGCTATAAAAATTTTGCGGCCACCAAACCCTCAAAAAGGTTGATTATAAAACGACCCCCATCTTTCAAAAACCATGTATGGTATAAAAAAAATTTGGGCCCCTAAAGGCCCAAAAAGGTTGATCTAAAATTTTATATAATTTTTATTTATTTGTAGACGCTATTGTTTGGAAGATGCCAGCCAGTTTTGCTTGTAGTTCTTGCTTGAACTTCTCATCATCTTTCTGTGCTTGGGTTGGTTCAGTTGTTGGTTTGGGCTGTGCAACTGGCTTTGGTTGTTCTGCAGGCTTACCTTCCATCTTGGCTGTTGCTGCTTGGAGCGATGGCATCAACAAATTTGAAACTGGTGTTATTGGAAGAGGTTCTTGTCTCTTGGATGAATCTCCACCAGTTGCCATGAAGTCAGATTTTTGTTCTGGGGTCATGTTTGATGGATCTTGCTGATTTGAATAAATTTGCTTGATCTTCTTTCCAGCCTCATCCCAGATGTTTGTTATTTCTTTTTGTCCTGCTATCATTCTGTCCAAAGATGCATTTCTGTGCTCTCTGAACTTATCTGCCAAATATTGATCTTCTGCAGATGCTGGCTTCACGTATGACGTGTCTCTTTGAAGATTTGGATCTCTTGTTCCCATCATTCTTCCAAACATGTCGTCTGTGATTTGTCTTTGACGATTTGCTGCTGGGGTGTTTTCTGATGAATATGCGCTTGTGTAATATGGTCTATCTTGTTTAGGTGATGAACGCATCTCTTCATTTTTACTAAGAGTTTTCCAAATGCCTATTTTATCAAGATCGATGGGTTTGGTATCCATGAGCCAGGCTGGCACCGATGGTCTAAATTCAGGAACGTAATTTGGATCTGGTTTTTTATCGGGTTTTGTTGAACTAAGAACATCCAAAAAACTTGAAGTTGAGTTTGAAGGGTTTCTTGATTTGCTTGGTATAGTATTAAATTTGTTGTATGCGTCTGATAAATTTGGCTCAGACATATCATTCATATTGACAATTTTTGGTTTTCCTGTTTTTGGGTCTATTGCAATTCGACCTTCGTTTAGAACTTTTTCCAAAAAATTAATTTGTTCTTGAAGTTGTGTGCAACGATTTTTGTAAAGATTTGCCAGATAGTCCATAAAGTTATTTATTAAAATTGAGATAAATACTTTTTTAAGGAGATATCATGTTAGAGAAAATTAAAAAGTTTGTTAAGTCCGTTCCAACCACCACTTGGATGATCGTCGGTGTAGGCTTATTGGTATTTGTCGTTCTAAGCCTGTCTACATGCCACGCCAAACCCGCTGTGGCTCAACCCGTGGTCGTAGAGGCTCCTGCTGCTCAGTGAGCCTATAAGTCAATCTAGACCAAATAAAAAGGGATCCAAAAATTTGGATCCCTTTTGTCATTAAAATTATAAATGATCTTGTTCTGCTTTATCGTCTACTTTTTGAATATCTTTTTCTACCTTGGTTTCTTTTTGGTCGTTTTTCTTTTTCATCTTTTCCTGAAAATCAAGGTCAAGCATGTTATCTTCTTCTTTTGGAAGAACTTGCTCGTTTACTAAAAATTGTTTGAATGACTTCATGAAGATATTTATTTAACAAAAAACCTTGGGACTTTTGATCCCAAGGCTTTGTAAATTTTGTTTAATTTTTATTGACCGTATTTTTGTCTAAATTCTTCTCTGCGAATTGCTTCTTTTTTCTTTTTTTCTTTTTGTCCTGTTCCCTTTACGGAATGACCTCTTCTACGTTTTTCACCGCTAGAGATTTCACCTCTCACGACTTCTTGTGCAGGTCCTTTACCCATTAGGTTGGCATAGATTGGATTATTTTCTATGGTTGGACGACCTGAATCTGTAATTGTTTCCCATGCATCGATTTCATCCTGCCCATGTTGAGCTCCAGGATAGTTTGGCATTGCTCCCATGCCAGGATAGAATACTACGGGCTTTTGTTTGGCAGCACCCTTACCAGCGGGGTTGCCTTTCTTGGTAACAACAACGCCGTGAAGCATTGGAACATCTTCTCCAGTACGCTCGACATCATGAATATCTACACGTTGGGTTCTTGTTTTTCTGTATTCTAGAATTAAATTTTCAAGATGGTTAACTTGTTCTTGAAGTTGTTCCGATAGATTCTTATAATAGTTTGTTAGGTAATTCATATTTTTCCTTATTATTTAATATTTTAAAATCTTCTATTTCTGCCTTCGCGGGATCTCATGGCTGCAACATCTTGTGCAGTTGCTCCAGTTGATCTTACTTGAGGTTGTTGACGAATTGCTTGAGTTCTTGAATTTGCTCTTTCCTTTGCCATACCGATATGGACATCGGGAATGATGTCTTGCATCATGGTCCAAAAATTTGTTCCGGCGGCTTTTGCAAGATTTTCAATATTTGCTCCGTGTGCTTCTTCTGTTCCCAATTCCATTCTGTAATCGGCACGGGCAACGTTTGCACCAATTGTATCTCCAGCATCCATTGCTGGCTTAATCTTTGTGCTGGCTTCTCTTGCTCTTTCTCTTGCTTTTACTTCTTTATAATGTTGTTTGGTTGCTTCTTTTTCAATTCTACCTTTATTTTTGGAACGAATTGCTTTTCTGTATCCCGCCTCATTCAACAACCATTCTTCAAACATTAAATTCTCTCTCAAAGCATCTTTTAATTTTTTGATATCTCTTAAGTGGCCTTTTTCTTTTTCAACTTCACCAATGAGATTAAATCCAGCAGCCCCAAGTCTCGGGTCATTTGGATTTGGTTTTGGTTGATATACAATATCAACTAATTTTTGTTTTTCCGCTTCGACTGTATCTAAGCGTCTTTCTTTTTTAGCCAATTCTTTTTTAATTTGCTCTTTATTTTTACTACGAAGAGCCTTTTTAAATTTTTCCGTAATTAAAAAAGAATTGTCATTAATATTTGGAGATAGGTGATTAAAATCGTCTTTGAAGAACATGCAAATATTTATACATTTGCATGTTCTTTACTTCCTGAAAAATTAATCAACTTTACATCAGTCTGTTCTTTGATGTAATATTTGATAAAATCTTTCATAACCACAATATCCTCAAAATTTACCAACTGACCTTCATATTTCAGCCGGAATGTTCCGACACTCTCAAGCACATCACACTTGTTGATATAAAGTTCTGTGCATCCTGAAAGTTTGATGGCAGCAATGAGTTTATCCAAATTCAACCAGTTCACCAAACGCTTGCGCCCAGTTGTCGAACCAAATTCCTGACCTTCCTCAATTATCTGGTTGAGGATCTTGTCTTCCCACAGCGACTCTGGAAAGAGTGGATCCACACCGCTCTTGGTATCATAGATCTTGGCGACACCGATGAGTCGTTCAATCTTCTTTGGCGAGAAGCCGAGCGAGCAGGCACTATAAGGCATGGTTGAACTGCTGGTGACATATGGGTAGTCTCCGTGGTCGATGTCAAGCCAAACACTTTGAGCGCCTTCACAAAGAATGCGACCTTTGAGTTCTCCGTCCCAGAGGAAATTTTGCGAAAAAACATCCTCGGCCCGTTTTCCTTTTCGAAGCATCTTATCGGCATAGCAAGGAGCAATGCCTTGACCAGTTGTTCCAAGTTTACCTTTTAGGTTGTTCAAATCGTATTCGATGTGATCATCTGTAATAATGTGAGCCTTTGGGGAAACTTTTACAAGTCCAATGTCAAAACCATTTTTGTTCAAATAACTGAGTTCTTGATAAAATTTGTCAACATGAAGAACACAACCGGGACCGATGATCGATGGTTTGTCCTGAAAAATACCACACGGAATAATGTGTGTCTTGTATTTTACATTGTTGATCCAGACCGTATGACCTGCGTTGGGACCGCCATTCCAACGACAAACTATATCGTAATCTTTAGCAATTGCGTTCGAGATCTTTCCCTTGCCCTCGTCACCCCAAGCAAGGCCGTAAATAATGTCAACTGATTTAATCATAAAAAGTTCCAAAACTCTCCGAACTGGATTCGAACCAGTGACATGAAAGTTAACAGCTTTCCGCTCTACCTACTGAGCTATCGGAGAAGGTATAAATATTTATATGGGTGCTTTAGAAGATACAATAAGAAAAGTTCAACAAAAATACAAGAATCGTCCAAGTCCTTTAAGCGAACAGTATACACGCTCAAATGCAAATGTCAATATTGTTCCTCAACAAACTACACCATCAAAAGATATTAGAAATAACCTATTAGGTAACTTTAGACCACCTAATGATACCTTTAGATAATCTTTATAAAGGTTACTATAAAGTATTACTATAGGTTTCTTATATTTTTATCGGAGTGTACCACATGGTTTATTACAGTCAATAAATATTTTTATGAAACAAGATGGTAATCAAATTTCAAATAAATTAGATAAAGAATTTACTTCTGACAATTTATCATCTATTTCATATAAAGGCACTCCGGCACAAGAATCATATTTGGGATCAAAAAAACAAGAAGAAGATTATGAAAAAGTATCAGAAGAAGATGATGAATTTAAAAGTTTTATAAAAAAACAATACGGATCTTTTGAAAGATTTAAAAGCGAAAGCGGAATTTCAAGAAAATCTTCAGTATTTGATCCTGTTACCGATTATACAGTGGACGTAACAATAATAACATCAGAAAAAGATATCTACACATCGGATCACATATCATCAAGTGAGGTATTATTAGAATCTTTATCGGGATTGTGCACATTTTTTTATATTAAAATAGATGGAACCTCGGGTAGAACTACAGGAACTTTAAGTTCAAAATTTATACCAGATTCAGAAATAGATAATAGATCTAATTTTTTTAGACCATTAAGGGGAAACAGAATTGTTGTTTGGGATACAAATAAACAAAGGTGGAATTCTTTTTATATGAGTCGTTTAATTAAATTCGTAAGAGATGAGACATCTGGATTGCAATAAATAGTATTGATGGCAGAGGAATCAAAAAACCTCGACCACATGTATGCCGTACTCTTTCGTGAGTCAAAAATTATCATTAGTAAGTACGAAGCGTATTTGCGTGAGCAGATAACATCTAAAGAACTTGCACAATGTATGTTAAGTTTAAAAGATGCTATCAAAAGAATAGAAAATAAGAATTGACAATTATATAACAAGTGTCATAATAGGTGGCTTATGTTTTTACATGAAGATATTAAATTGGATTATTCCGACGTATTAATCGTCCCGCAATTATCAAGAGTTTCTTCTCGTAAAGAAGTAGATCTTACGGTAGAAACTATTTTTAATTGTGGAAGAACTTGGAAAGGAGTTCCAATCATGGCATCAAACATGTCAACAATTGGAACTCACGCCATGGCAAAGGCTTTATACCAACACAAGATGATTACATGCCTCCGCAAAGGTGGAACGTATTATGAAGTTCTTATTCGAGAAATACCAGAGATTGAGCCTTATGTAACTCTTACTCTTGGTATGGATAAAGAGAGTATGCTGTATATTGATACGGCTGAAATCAAAGATCCAACTTTTGTTTGCTTGGATGTTGCAAATGGTTATATGGAAAAGTTTGCTGATTTTGTAAATAAGGTGAGGAACAAATGGAAAACATCAATTCTAATAGCGGGAAATGTGGTAACACCGGAGGGGATGGAACTGTTGGCCAAGGCTGGATCAGACCTCATAAAGGTTGGAATCGGGTCAGGGTCAATGTGCTTGACCCGGAGAGTGGCGGGAGTGGGTTATCCTCAACTGTCCGCAGTAGCGGAGTGTGCCCAAGCAGGAGCAGAACTTGGGGTTGGGGTCGTCGCTGATGGTGGAGTTGTACACCCCGGTGATTTTGCTAAGTCTTTTGTGGCTGGGACTGCATTTGTCATGGCTGGAGGCGCATTTGCAGGCCATGACGAGTGTGGAGGTGAAATACGACACGCCAATCATAACTCATCACTCACGATGCTTCATTATGGTATGTCCAGTAAAACCGCAAATGAAAGATACAATGGCGGCCTCAAGGATTACCGTGCTTCCGAGGGCCGCACTGTGGAAGTACCTTATCGTGGATCTATACATCACACCGTTCAGGAAATTCTTGGTGGAATTCGTTCAGCGTGTTCGTATGTTGGTGCATTTAACTTGACAGAGTTGTATGCACATGGTAAACTGGTCAAAGTAAATAACCAACTCAACACTATTTTTGAACAGAACGAAATATGAACATTTTTGTTGTTGACGAAGATCCTATCATTGCCGCCGAAATGCTTTGCGACAAGCACTGCATCAAGATGATTCTTGAGTCTTGCCAGTTGCTTTCTACTGCCCATCATGTGTGTGATGGTCAGCAAGTTCAAATTACTGGTAAGCGCACTTACACGACTTATGATTGCAAGAAGCCCAACTTGCTAAAGGCTACGATGATTAATCATCCGTGCACTATTTGGGCTCGTGCTTCTCGTGACAATTACTTGTGGCTGTGGAAGCATGCTTACGCTATGTGCAAAGAGTATACCCGACGTTATGGTAAGGTCCATAAGTTGGAAGCACTGTTGCTTGGTGATCTTTATAATCCACCTAAGCATATTCCTAAAGGCAAATTGACTCCTTTTGCACAAGCCATGCCCGATGATTGCCGTGATGCAAATGCTGTTATTGCATATCGTAAGTATTATATCACTGCTAAGGTTGATATTGCAAAGTGGAAAATGAACAACGCTCCGACTTGGTATACGGAGCGTTGTGTAGATATTATTAAAGAACCTATTCCGTTTTAATTATTTTGGTATTTTAATTTTTTGTCCAACTTGAATTTTATTTGGATCTTTAATATTATTTGTACCAATAATAGTTTTTAATTTTTCTGGATTATTTCCCGCTATTTTTGTTAAAGTATCACCTTTTTGTATAGTATATTCTGTTTCTTTTTGTTCTGGTTTATTTGCTAAAATATTATTTGTTGTTTTTCCAATTTCTATATAAGATTTAGTTACAGGATATGCAGTACCTTCCATTCCCGGATCTGAAATTTTTGTATCACTAAAAACTGTTGTATTATTTGATGGTTGCCTCATCTGTTCTTGTCTTTTTCTTTCTCCCATCATAACTTCACGTTCTCTATCCATTCTTTGATAGACTCCTTTTCCGGGAACTACTTTAGTTTTTTCATGAGACCTTCTTTCTTTTGATGCCCTGTATTCTTCATTATTAATATATTCATCACCGGCTTTTTCATATTCACCGGCATTTATAAGTTTTACTGTTTCTGGTGAACCTCCCAAAGATCCTCTGTAAACAGATGAAACTAAAACTTTTTGCATTTCTGGACTCAAATCATTAAAATTTTTTATTAATTTTGAAGTTTGATCTACTCTAACACCGACATCGTATTTAAATAATTTTTTTGTTTCTTCTGGGGTTAGTGATCCTTTTCCTTGGGAAAGTTCATCTACCCATTGTGGATTTTTTTTCATTTTTTCTGGAAAAACTTGACTAAAAACTTGTCTTGAGTGATCTAAATTTTTAAAACTATGTCCACCACCTACTGTTTTATCATCTTTTTGTGGACTATGAACTCTATGAATTATATTCTCATTTCCTTGGGTTTCTTCTTTCCAAATATAATCTTCAATTTCTGGTATGTTTGGAGGAGCCGGAGATTCTATTAAAAATTGTTTAAAAGTTTTCATTTGTTATTTGCCATCCATAAAACTAGTGTTATAATAAACCCATATAAAGGAAACATATGAACGTAAAAGTATTTAGATTAAACTCCGGCGAAGAAATTCTTGCAAGATTTGACGAGTCAGAAACACATTGGACTTTAAAAGATCCTGCAGTTCTCATTCCAATGCAAAAGGGTGCAATTGGAATGATGCCTTGGATGATGTATGCCAAGACCTCAAACGGAATTCAAATTCCAAAAACTTTTGTGGCGTTCACTGTTGAGCCTCTTGATGAACTAAAGGCTCAGTACGATTCTAACCTTAATAACGGACTCGTCACTCCTTCCAAGACCGTTGAATCGGCATCGAAGCTGAAGCTGACGATAGATTAAATTGGATATAGATACGATTAACAAAATTTACCTCCCCATTGCCAAGCCTCTTTCGATGGCTATGGAGAGACAAAAGAAGCACATCTCGTTGGTTCTGTACAAGCGCAAGGTTATTGCAGTGGGTCAAAACATTTTTAAGACCCACCCCAGTACCTTGCGTTTGGGTTATAGGACCGCAGACATGCATTCTGAGTTGGATGCATTTCGCAAGGTTCCTAAAAATTTGCGTGGTGAAAAGTTGGTTCTAATTAATTTTAGATTCAACAGATTTGGTCATTTTAGAAATTCTAAGCCTTGTCCTGTTTGTTCTAAGTGGTGTTCTGAAGTGTTTAATAAAATTTATTACACTACGGATGATGGTATAGTTTCTCTATAAATAGTAGACGAGGAAATAATGCCTAAAAAGAATTGTTGCTGTGCTGTTGCTGGTACATATATTGCAATTCCCTGTAGGTTTTATGCTGCTGGAAAATTTTCAGATGGAACCCCTGAATGGGCACATTGGGATGGTGGTCCAGAATCTTTAGGTGGATTTGGTGGAAGTCAGTCAAATTTAAAAGGACCTTTTAGATTTTATGAAGGTCAAGTTGTATTTGATAATACAAGAAAAATTATTTACATGATGAGAGGGGCCGGGGGCGGAGCATCAAAAGGATTTACATATAATTTTAATATAAATTATGGACTGGGTGGAAATGGTGCTTACATAGAATTTAGAAAAACTGCAAATATAAATGATGTTGTAAAATCTGGTTCTGGTGGGCTTGGCGGAGATGTGGTAAGATCCGGGATTATATCACAATCAACAAAATATAAAGGTGGTGGGGCATTATCTTTGGATGGTGACGGGGGAGACGCAGCAGTAATAGCAAACGGTACTGATTGGTCTTCAAACGTTTTTGCTATTGCAGGTGGTGGTGGTGGTGGCGCTTATTTTTACAAATACATTTATCCAGAAAATATACCATTTATTGGACCGCGAGACGGTGGTCATGCAGGAATAACTCAAGGAAAAAAAGGAGACGACGGTTATTCTATATTTTTAAATCCGGGACCAACAGGTGGTGGATATGGTGGAGAACAAGAAAAAGGTGGCGCTGCCGGATTTGACAATGGAAATGCCTTAACAAGAGCACTTCCAGGAACAAATGTAGGTGGTGGTAGGGGACAGTATTCTAATCCACAACACGCTACTCCTTATGGTGAGGGTGGTGGTGGTGGTGCTGGAAAATACGGCGGCGGCGGAGGAGGTGTTGCTGGTGCTGGTGGAGGTGGATCTTCTTCAAAGGCAGGAGACACATTTTCATTTGAACCAAAAAATAATTACTCTGCAAATTATTGCAATCCATATATGGATAGTAATGCTGGTATGGGAGGAAGAAGAATTCCACTTAATACTAGCACAACAGGAAATAATGGACAGGTAATACAATATTATATACAAGGATTTTGCGATTGTGACCCAACTAAAAATGAATTACCAGAACTTTTATTTATTTGCTTAGATGGAAATCAATTTTCTTATATAGTTGAGCAACTAGGAGATCAACCCCCTGCACCAAATTATAGTGGAGATTATAAAAGACTCTTTACTTATAATAACGAAGAATATATTTTATTAGGACCCTGCGACCAACAATGTGAACCAGTTTATCAAGTTCCATCTAGTGCAACTTTTTCAAATATAAGATGGGAGTGGCAATCGGATAATACTGGAGAGGTTCTTGGTGCCGCTGGTCCACCCTGCTGCAAACAAACTGTTTGTAGACCGTTGTGCCCAGTTGGTGGCGTAAATTGTGCACAATGTGGATGCAGTGATTATTTTACAACATATGTTTGTTGTGATACAACGGATAAACCAGAATCATATTTGTCAGTTCATAACGGTTGGATATACTCATGTACAACTAGTAATAATTCTTGGGTTATTCCCGGAAGCAGTAATAGTGTTGAAACTCTTTGTTTGAGTCCAATAGAGGGACTTAGTTGTGAAAGTGAACAAAATAATTGTGATTATACAATAGATTACAATCCATGGGGCAAATGCAATTATCAAGCATTAGACCCAGCCACATGCAATCTATCAGTACAAACAACAGGAAATATTGGAACATATTACAATAATAGAAGTCCGTGTTCATCTCCACCATATTGTAGAGAATATTTGGTAAATTTGGGTGCAAATATTCAACTTGATCAATTAAGAGAAAATTGTGGATTATATGGAGAAGTTTCTGGACCAGATAGTCCAGTTGAATGTATATCAGACCCCTTTGACCCCAGTGCACCATTATACAAAATATCATGTTGTTTGTCTTTTTTACAAGACATCATACTAGAAGAAGATATGTTGGATATAGAATTTGATTGTGTCCCTCCACAGTCACCATCTGGAGCATGGCCAATATCAATTCCAGGTCTAAATGGTGTTGGAGAATGGATAATTTGTGGAGCAAAAGTAAATGTGAGTGCTTGCAGCATTGGAGAGTTGGTTTCTGCATTTAATCAAAGATTATCTCCAAGAGTGATACTAACGGATAAAACTGGAGGATTGAGACATTTCAGTTCTGATTTTCCAGATTCAATTGGTGCGATTGAAGCAACCATAACAGACAATAAATTAAAATTAACAGTAAAAACAAGCCACACATATGTAAAAGCATGTGGAAAAGTTGTTGCTCTAATTTTAAACGGAGAACTTCATCCATTGTGTCAAGGTGAAGATATCCCCGAGTTCCCCAGCGCAGCACAAAGCGTCTTTATAGGAAAGCAAGTAGATTCATGGGACATAACACCGGGAAATCTTGGATTGAGTATTTGTCCGTGTTTTGATAATAGTTCAAAATGTGAAAATCAAGCCTGTGTAGATTTTTGCACTACCCCAGGATTCAGTTCTGTTGACGGATAATATATGGATAATACATTTAGAAAAAAATTATACGGCTGTTCAACTCATAATTTTAAAAATCCAGAAATAAACTGCACAGAATGGTCAGTTAACAATGAAACATGTAAAACATCTTGTTCATTGAATTTATTTGATAGTCCAACTTTACACAATTGCATGGATTGCAAAAAAAGAATATCACATTCAAAAGAAGTACTAGAAGAAGATGAAAAAAATTATAAAATAACAAATCTAACAATAAATTCAAAACCACAAATAAATGTAAAAAATGTTTCAAATTATTTAAACGCAGAGTCTTCACAACTTTTGCAGGGACAAGTACCCGATGATGTTTATGAAAAAAGAAAACAATTTTGCATGGGATGTGAATACAAAGTAAATAACATAAACAATCGCAGCGATGAAATTGGATGGTGCACTTCCTGTGGTTGTGGTATAGGAACGGAAAGAACAAAATTATCAATTAAATTAAAAATGCCTGCACTATTTTGCCCAAAAGGAAAGTTTAATTCAGAATTTGGAAAAGGATTTAATTTTAAAGATGCAAATAATGCCTTAAAGGGTGTTGTTTCTACCATTAAAAATTTAATCGATAAATAATTATATGGCAAAGGGAAAAATTAAAAACACCAAAAGAAAGCCTACTGAAAACAAGTATTATTATTTTGTTGCACATGTAGATCCTAATGGTGATGTCATTCCCCTTTTATTGACAGATATTGAGTTTGAAAAAGCCAAAGCAAGGGCAGAAAGAAATCCTGAAGATGTCCCAGTGGATTTCATTGCTTTCACACAATGCCACAAGGATAAATAATTTACCATGACATGCGTACAAAAATTAATGAATTTTCAAAATGAACTTAGACTCCATCACTGGGGCACCAAGTCATATTCGGCTCACAAAGCAATTGGAAAATTGTATGAGGGCCTTGATCCTTTAATTGATTCATTTACAGAATCTTATCTGGGTGTTAATGGAAGAGAAGAAATTAAACAAATTACAGAACTTAAATTAAATGGTCCATTTAGAACATCTAGTGACCAAGTTATAAATTCTCTTGAAGATTTTTTAATGAATGAAATTAGAAAAGAAGTTGGAGAAGACCAAACAGCATTGTTAAATATAATTGATGAGATGCTTGGTCTGACTCAACAAACCAAGTATCTCCTGACGCTCACCTGAGCACAGGAGTAAAAATGAAGATTTCAGAGTTAGTTTACGAAATTCGGTCTCTAGCTCGCAAGGAAACAGATCCCTTAAAGAAGGATCTGTTTTTTCAATGTGCCAAAGCACTTGAGGTTTGTGGCAATCTTGCAAAGGTTGCAGATCTCGTTGTTGCAGAGCATTACACAACTCTAAAACCTGCTGTAAATGAATCGGATGAAATAAAATGGCCTATTGATGAAGTTACAATCAAAGGGCTTGAAGATCATCTAAATGAATTAGAACGCTGCAGCATGTTGGAAAAAAATGATCGCTGGCCATATGGCGCAGATATTTTTTCCAAGTTTACTGTTCCTGTAGCAGTCGAACATCTACAAAAGGAATCAGAGCAGAATAAATCTTAGGAGGAATTGTTTTGTGACTTTTGACCTTCATATTAGAAGGCATTAGTTTCATTACAATTCTGCTCTTATAAGGACTCTTTTTGTACATCCAATACCTTCTTGTTTCTTCCATCAAGAAGTGGGTGTAGATGTAACAGTTGGCTTGCTTTGCGTAATACTTGCTGTCTATTGGAAGGTTAAATTCTTTGATTAATTTCATGGCGCGTTTTTCACAATCACGTTCCATGGCACGGACCAAGAAAAAAGCCCTCTTTACAGTTTGAGGGTCATAGTCTTTTCCAAGCAACCAATTTTCTACTATTACGGAAGCCTTATCGGATTTTCTATAAATTTGTATGTCGTTTATATATTGCAGAAAATGGCAATATTCATGGACCAAAGTTGACAAAACACCTTCGCCGTTGCCAGCAAGTTTTATTAAAATTTCTCTATCGTCAAAGAATCCAGGGCACATTATGCCATTGCAGTTAACCTGCTTGCCTTTTCCAATTACCAATTTTCCACCGTATTGTTTTAAGTGATCTCTCACAAACTTTACGAACTGATTGATTCCCTGTGCCATAGGACCTCCTCAGCCGTATTATTTAGGATAATACTTGACAGTCAAGAATTGGGTGCTATATTATAGCAACTTCTTATAAGAAAGGAAAGTGTTATGGAAATTACTACTGTTGATCGTCCGACTAAGATTCAGAGAGTGTTTGATTACATGCGTTCTGGCCGTCCGCTAACGGCTGGAGAGGCCCGAAAGCGTTTCCGCGTCAGCAATATGCGCGCAACGATGCATGACCTCAAGGAGGCGTTTGACCGCCTTGACAGCAACTACACCGTAGTTCGCATGACCCAAAATGGTCGTAGCTACTACAAGGTTACTCGTAACCGCGCTCGTTAAAATTTGTAGTTAAACATTTAAAAAATCCTCCCGTTTGGGGGGATTTTTTATATTATGGTAATCTTTAAATCAATTACAGATGGTCCGTTAAATTCTAGGTATATAATTTTTGGACTTGTTTCTGTTTTTTGATAAATCAACCCGGCCTGATCATACCCGGGAATACCTAAATTATACAAATATTGAGTCATTGGTATGGATTTATTTTGATCGACATAAGCATTTACAGAAAATCCTTTTAAACTTGGATGGCTTAAATCTATTTTAAACCCATTATCAATGGTAAATGTTATTTCTGAAGCAACCCCAATATTATTGTTTCCGGCTGCGTTAGAGTATAGTGTATAAACATAACTCAATACAACTTCTAACGCGTTGTTTAGAGTTGCTGTTGCCTGTTCTGTTATATAACAAAATATGTTTGCATCAAATAGTATTGATTTATCGCTGGTAGAGGAGTTTATCGCAGTATCAGTTAGTCTTGAGCAATCAAGGCATGGAACCCAATAAGCAGAATACCCAGCAGTTTCTCCCTGCGATCTTAAAAATCCTTGTAATTGATTTTGATTTTCAAAACAACTTACTTGATTTCCGTCAGTGTCGTATGTAACATAACATCCAAGTTGCTTTCTGCTTTTATTCAAAATATCAGGGTTTGCATTTCCTCTTATATAAAAGGTGGATGTAGAACCTGTTGCACCTAAATTTTCTGTAGTTAAAGCCACATCTGTATATAAAATTTCTTTATTGTCTTTTAATTTCATTACAGAATTTATTTTAAGTTTTCCAGTATTATTGGCACTCCCAGTGATTTCAATATATTCCTCTTTACCAAAACAACTTCCAACTACCCCGGAGTTTATAAAAGATTTTTGTGGGTTTCCGGTTATGTTGTTTATTATATAATTTGAAGAAGTTGCCCCACCAGTATATGCAGTCGTATATTGCGGAGAATTTACAAAACTGCCTTTATCAAAATAAGAATAATTTGTTGTATATGTAAATCCAGATACAATATTTCCAATCACCAATTTATTATTGTTTGTTAAACTTTGTATTGAAAATACACCGGATATGTCAATTCGTACATTTTTTTCTTCATCAAAATAATCTCCAGATGAAAGAGCAAATGTTGTTCCTGCTGGAGCAGATCCAAAAAGTTTAATTAAATAAGTTAGATCCGAAATACTTGTTGTATTTGAATAATCTATAAAACAACTTGAACCAATTATTGAAACATTTGGTCTGCTGTAAAAGTATCCTTTTGTATAAGCAGGATCGCTAGTAGATCCATACAAGGATATACCATAATTTAAAAATGACTTAACGGCATTTAAAACATATGACGGCATATTATGAAGCCATGTATGTTATGACTTGAGTTCCCGAGTTTGAAATTACATAAATTTTATTTGTATTTTGAATATCCAAGAAAACATTTTCTCCCGGATCAAGGGCGTAACCATAGGATGCACCAATTAGTCCGCCAGTATTTCCGAGATAAACAAAGTCTGTGTTTGTAGATAGGGCACGAATATTGATTCCTGCGTAAGTCGTGTAACCAGATGCATCCATTTGAACTGCTACAGAAGACGTAGCAGAGGCTCTGCCTGTCTTAAATGCTGTTGCGCGACC
>JACCDU010231450.1_pt1 | contig 15029 bp, 15 predicted proteins | sample 7446081 | NCBI WGS metagenome assembly JACCDU01 (sample SAMN15323447, study PRJNA562643) | freshwater metagenome | isolation source: river surface water | place: USA:Blue River Watershed | collected 2017-08-17
CCAATTCCCGGGATGGTGTTGTGACCGGTGTAAAGCAGGTTCTTTACCTTCTTGGACTTATTCGACGGTCTGAAGAATGCGCTCTGAGTGAGGGTGTGAGCCATGCCCAGTGCGGTGCCACTCCAGGCATTGAGTTCGTTCTGGAAATCGGCAGGACCCATGGTTCTGCGCAACACAATGCGTTCCTTCAAATCTGGGATGTTGCACCAATCGGCAATCTGGTCGATTACTCGATCAGCTTCTGCCTCAAAGCCAGGGTCTCCAGATCCATTGATGCCACCCTTACCAATTGATGGGTCAGCAGCGATTGGAACTAAAACAAAGATGTTCTCGTAACCCTCTGGAGCAACACTTGGGTCAGTCTTTGACGCAGCACAGATGTAGAGCGATGCAGGAGATGGAACCTTGCGCTTGCCATCGGCCTTGTGGAAGACCTCATCAAAGTTCTTGGACCAGTCTTTGGTGTAGAGCAGGGTGTGGTGGTCTAGCTCGTCGATCTTGCCCTTGACGCCCAGATAGATCATTAGAGCGGATGGACCAGGAGTCTTTTTGTCCCAGAAACTCTGCGGGTAGCTCTGGTGCTCGCGCTTTAGAAGCTTGGTCTCAACGTGGTGCAGGTCGGCGCTCGCCACAACTACATCTGCCCGAATCTCTGAGTCTCCAACCCTGACACCAACGGCCTTGCCGTTCTCCACCAAGATCTCTTTCACCGGAGAAGAGGTGTGGATCTGAACTCCGTGAGCTTTGGCTAGTCGAGCCACCGCTTCGATCAGGGTGTAGAAACCACCCTGTGGGTAGAACACTCCTTGATTCATGTCAACGTGAGTCATCAGGTGGTACATGCTCGGGGTGTCATAGGGGCTAGCACCTAGGAATACCGCTGGGAAGTTCAGCATCTTCTTCAGGCGCTCGTCCTTCACAAACTTTCCGGAGAAGGTCCAGAGTGGAGTTACCAAAAGCTTTAGGAATTCACCCAAGCGCTTCAGCACCTCTGGGTGGAAGAAAGAGCGTGGGTCTTGGAAGTTTGTGTAGAGGAAGTGCTTGATGGATAGCTCGTATGCACTTTCAGCGCTCGCAAGATAGCGCTTGAGCGCGGCTGAAGAGCCCGGCTCAACCGAGTCAAACATCGCCATGATCTCATCGAGCTTTTCGCTCATGATGAGCTTGTCGCCCTCACCCTCATTGCGGGTTTGGTAGGCAGGGGAGAGTCGAACCAGTTCAAGCTCTTTTTGAGCCGAGGTTCCCATGAGCTTGAAGAACTGCTCAAAGGCATCCGGCATCAAATACCAGGATGGCCCCATGTCAAAGCGGAAACCATCTTTTTCCCAAAGGTAAGCACGACCGCCGAGGGCATCACGCGATTCGAAAAGGGTCACCTTCATGCCCGCCTTGGCTAGCAGCGCTGCGGACGAAAGTCCCGCAATGCCACCGCCAACAACTACAGCGGTCTTTTGGCTCATGGTTTAGCTCCTAGGAAAGCGCGTCCCACCAACACCAATTTGGTTAGGTTCGGCACGCTGATACGGGTGTTAATCAAATCCTTGGCAGAAGTGTTTCCAATTTTGCGATTTAGTTCGGCGAACAGTAGCTGCGCTGCTGTAACGGCAACTCTTGCCGAGCGAGGTAGCAGTGGAAGCGAGGCAGCGCTAACTCGCAAGTCGGTTTCGATGTCCGCAACCAAGCGCTGCTTGGTTGTTTCATCGAAGCTCGAAACGCTGACCCCTGGAAAGTAGGAGCGGCCCAAGCGCTTGAAGTCTGCCTGCAGGTCTCTGAGGAAGTTCACCTTCTGGAAAGCACTACCAAGGGCTCGAGCACCGAGCACCAACTGCTTTTTCTGATCTTGGGTGTAGGTCTGGCCTTGAACAAATGCAGCAAGGCACATCAGACCGACTACTTCGGCGGAACCATAGACATAGCGATCAAAAGAGGCCTGGTCGTGCACGGTTTCGGTTAGGTCCTGGCGCATTGAATAGAAGAATGGCTCGACGATGTCCTTGCCGATTCCAACTTCCTTGGCCGTAACCCCGAAGGAGTGCAGGATCAGGTTGGTTGAAAAACCAGTCTCCATGGCCCGATAGGTCTCTGCCTCAAAGGCAGCCAATTCAGCCTCTGGATTTGCCACTCCTGCTTGGTGAGCTGACCCGTCGACAATCTCGTCTGCAACTCGAACCATCGCGTAGATGTTCTCAATGTGGTGACGAAGGTTGGCTGGTAGGAGTTTGGTGGCAGCACCAAAAGATGTGGAGTAGCTGTAGATAACCTCTTTGCTCGCGCGGTGAGCGGCAAGGGTATATAGCTTTATTCCAGTGGGCACGCTGGTGGTGTCGGTTCTATCCACCCCCCTAGGCTACTCCTTAGTTGAAAGCTAGGATTGGTTTATGACGAACCCAATGAAACCCCGCAGTCACGCCGTCACCGACGGAATCGAGAAGGCTCCTCAACGTGGAATGCTTCGGGCAGTGGGTATGGGCGATGACGATTGGGACAAGCCCCAAATCGGAGTCGGATCCAGCTGGAACGAGCTAACCCCCTGCAACCTCTCTCTTGACCGACTAGCCAAGGCCGTAAAGGTTGGTGTCTCTCGGGCCGGCGGTTTCCCGATGCAGTTCGGAACCATTTCGATGTCCGATGGAATCTCCATGGGCCACGAGGGCATGCACTTCTCTTTGGTCAGCCGTGAGGTTATTGCCGACTCAGTCGAAACCGTTATGGGTGCCGAAGCCCTAGATGGCAGCGTGCTTCTTGCAGGCTGCGATAAATCACTTCCTGGCATGCTCATGGCAGCGGCCCGTCTAGACCTTGCATCCGTTTTCCTTTACGCAGGTTCGATTGCTCCTGGTTGGGTGAAGCTAACTGACGGAACAGAAAAAGCCGTGACCATCATCGACGCCTTCGAGGCGGTTGGTGCTTGCAAGGTCGGAAAGATGAGCGAGGAAGACCTCACTCGAATTGAAAAGGCTGTTTGTCCTGGAGAGGGTGCCTGCGGTGGCATGTATACCGCAAACACCATGGCCTCAATTGGAGAAGCAATTGGCATGAGCCTTCCAGGCTCGGCAGCCCCACCTTCGGCTGACCGTCGTCGCGACACCTGGGCTGAGCGAAGTGGCGAGGCTGTTGTAAACCTGATTGCCAAGGGCATTACAGCAAGACAAATCATGACAAAGAAGGCATTTGAGAATGCCATCGCAGTTTTGATGGCATTTGGCGGATCAACCAACGCAGTCCTGCACCTTTTGGCAATCGCCCGAGAGGCTGAAGTTGATCTGACTCTGGATGATTTCAACAGGATCTCGGACAAGGTTCCTCACCTTGGAGACCTAAAGCCCTTCGGTCAGTTCGTAATGAACGACGTTGACAGAGTCGGCGGGGTCCCAGTTTTGATGAAGGCTCTTTTGGATGCAGGTCTGTTGCACGGTGACTGCCTAACTGTTACCGGAAAGACCGTGGCGGAGAACCTGGCTGACATCAACCCACCAGACCCAGACGGCAAAATCATCCGTGCCATGAATGACCCGATCCACAAAACCGGTGGCATCCAGATCTTGAAGGGTTCGATGGCTCCGGATGGGGCCGTTGTAAAGACTGCTGGTTTTGATTTGACCTTCTTCGAAGGACCTGCTCGGGTCTTCGACCGCGAAGGCCCTGCCATGGATGCGCTGGTTGCCGGCAAGATCCAAAAGGGCGACGTAGTGGTTATCCGCTACGAAGGCCCCAAGGGAGGCCCTGGGTTCCGCGAGATGCTGGCCCTAACCGGAGCAATCAAAGGTGCAGGACTTGGCAAAGATGTCCTACTATTGACAGACGGACGATTCTCAGGCGGCACAACCGGCCTTTGCATCGGACACATTGCGCCAGAGGCCACCGAAGGTGGTCCGATTTCTCTGGTACGCGATGGAGACCTTATTCGGGTCGACATCGCCGCTCGTTCGCTCGAACTACTCGTTGATGCGCAAGAGCTGGAAACCCGCAGGAAGACATGGGTTCCACTTCCACCACGCTATACAAAAGGTGTGCTCGCAAAATACACAAAGTTGGTGTCCTCGGCTTCCGAGGGTGCTTACTGCGGCTAAACAGCGAACCACCGGCACTAAGTATTTTCAGAGCAGAAGACGAGAAAGAATTTAAATGCCAAACGAGGTTTTGACTGGATCTCAAGCAATCGTTAGATCGCTTGAGTTGCTGGGCATTGACACCATCTTTGGTCTACCTGGCGGAGCAATCTTGCCAACCTATGACCCACTGATGGATTCCACAAAGATTCGCCACATCCTGGTTCGTCACGAGCAAGGTGCTGGCCACGCAGCCGAAGGGTATGCGGCTGCAAGCGGCAAGCTTGGGGTTTGCATTGCAACCAGTGGACCTGGAGCTACCAACCTGGTCACGCCAATCATGGACGCCATGATGGACTCCGTCCCGCTGCTGGCAATCACCGGTCAGGTGAACTCGCACGCTATTGGAACAGACGCTTTCCAAGAGGCGGACATCGTGGGTATCACGATGCCAATCACCAAGCACAGCTTTTTGGTCACTGACGCAAATGACATTCCTGGCGTTATGGCCGCCGCCTACGAGCTGGCTACCACTGGCCGCCCGGGACCAGTTTTGGTGGATGTTGCCAAGGATGCCCAGAACCAGAAGTTTGAGTTTTCTTGGCCTCCAAAGGTTGACCTGCCTGGATACAAGCCAGTAACCGATCCGCACGGCAAGCAGGTTCAGGCTGCCGCAGAGATGATCTTGGCCGCACAGCGACCAATCCTCTATGTCGGTGGTGGAGTTATTCGCGCGAAGGCGAACGCAGAGCTATTGAAGCTAGCCGAGCTAATCAATGCTCCCTTGACCACGACCTTGATGGCTCGCGGTGCTTTCCCAGACTCTCACCCAAACCACCTCGGTATGCCTGGAATGCACGGCACCGTTCCTGCGGTGACCGGCCTGCAAAAGGCTGACCTACTAATCACTTTGGGTGCTCGTTTTGATGACCGAGTTACCGGTGATGTGAAGAGCTTCGCTCCAGGTGCAAAGGTCATCCACGTTGACATTGACCCAGCTGAGATTGGAAAGATCCGCCATGCGGATGTCCCAATCGTGGGTGACGCCAAGGTTGTTATCGCGATGCTGGTAACCGAGCTAACCAAGCAGATGGGTGGCAAAAAGCCAAACTACGAAGCTTGGTGGCAGTTCATCAATGGCCTCAAGGAGCGCTACCCACTGGGTTATGTCGACCTAGACGATGGCAAGCTTGCTCCGCAGACTGTGATCAAGCGCCTCGGAGAACTCTCGGGCCCTGAGGCAATCTATGCCGCAGGCGTTGGACAGCACCAAATGTGGGCGGCTCAGTTCATCAAGTACGAGCGACCAAACTCGTGGTTGAACTCAGGTGGTGCTGGAACCATGGGCTACTCAGTGCCTGCCGCGATGGGCGCCAAGGTTGCGCAGCAGGAGCGTTTGGTTTGGGCTATCGATGGCGATGGCTGCTTCCAGATGACCAACCAGGAGCTTGCGACCTGTTCGATCAACAACATCCCAATCAAGGTTGCAATCATCAACAACTCTTCGCTTGGAATGGTTAGACAGTGGCAGACGCTGTTCTACAACGAGCGCTACTCGAACACCGACCTACACACCGGAACCGACACCATCATGGTCCCGGACTTCGTGAAGTTGGCTGAGGCCTATGGCTGCTTGGGCATTCGCGTTGAAAAAGAAGAAGAGATTGATCCAGCCATCAAGCTTGCGATGGAGACCAACGATCGCCCTGTAGTGATTGACTTCATCGTCGGTCGTGACGCAATGGTTTGGCCGATGGTTCCTGCCGGTGTCTCTAACGACGCAGTTCAATATGCGCGAGATGCCAGGCCAGTCTGGGAGGGAGACGAGTAATGACACAGCACGTTCTGTCTCTTCTAGTTGAGGACAAGCCTGGAATCCTGACCCGCGTGGCAGCGCTGTTTGCTCGACGCGGCTACAACATTGAGTCTTTGGCCGTAGGAACCACAGAGGTTCCTGGAGTATCCCGAATCACCGCGGTGGTGTCTTTGGATGGTCAACCTCTCGAGCAAGTCACCAAGCAGCTAAACAAGCTAATCAACGTTCTAAAGATCGTTGAGCTTGAGGATGACAATGCGGTTGCCAGAGATCACATGCTGATCAAAGTCAAAACTGACGCTTCTACTCGCTCTCAGGTGCTGGAAGCCGTTACGCTGTTTCGTGCCCGGGTAATTGACGTAGTCAGTGACTCGGTGGTTATCGAGGTCACCGGCGACACCGCTAAGTGCAAGGCCTTTCTCAAGGTGCTCGAACCCTTCGGCATCAAAGAACTCGTCCAGTCTGGTGCCATCGCTATATCGCGCGGCTCTAAGTCAATGAGCGAAAAAGTCCTTCGCTAATTTTTTCTAGTCCCATCAAACAAGGAGAATAAAAACCGTGGCAGAAATCTTCTACGACAAGGATGCAGACCTAAGCATCATTCAGGGCCGCAAGGTTGCCGTGTTGGGCTTTGGCTCTCAGGGTCACGCTCACGCTCTAAACCTCAAGGACTCCGGCGTTGACGTCGTAGTTGGCCTACCAGAGGGTTCAAAGTCTCGCGCTAAGGCTCAAGAGCAGGGACTAAAGGTCCTAACTCCGTCTGACGCGGTCAAGTGGGCAAACGTAATCGTTGTGCTAGCGCCAGACCCAAAGCAGCGCGACCTCTACACCAACGACATTGAGCCAAACCTAGAGGCTGGCGATGCTTTGGTATTCGGTCACGGTTTTGCCATTCGCTTCGGCCTAATCAAGCCACCGGCAAACATCGACGTATTCCTAGTTGCACCAAAGGGCCCAGGTCACTTGGTTCGCCGCGAGTATGTCGCAGGCAAGGGTGTCCCTAACCTGATCGGAGTTGAGCAGGATGCAACCGGTAATGCAATGGCAGTGGGTCTTTCCTACTCCCGTGCAATCGGTGGAACCCGCGCCGGCACCATCAAGACAACTTTCACCGAGGAGACCGAGACCGACCTATTTGGCGAGCAGGCAGTTCTCTGTGGTGGAGCGTCACAGCTAGTTATGTATGGCTTTGAGACCCTAACCGAGGCTGGCTACCAGCCAGAGATCGCCTACTTCGAGGTGCTTCACGAGCTAAAGCTCATTGTTGACCTGATGTATGAGGGTGGCATTGCAAAGCAGCGTTGGAGCGTTTCTGACACTGCCGAGTACGGTGACTACGTCTCCGGTCCTCGCGTAATTGACCCATCGGTCAAGCAGAACATGAAGGCAGTGTTGGCCGACATCCAGTCCGGTGCATTCGCAACTCGCTTTATTGCAGACCAGGATGCAGGTGCTCCAGAGTTCAAGGCACTTCGTGCCAAGGGCGAGGCTCACCCTATCGAGGCAACCGGTCGCGAGCTACGCAAGCTATTCAGCTGGATCAAGTCAGACGATGACTACCAAGAGGGCTCAGCAGCTCGCTAATCAAGCTTCACAAAACCAATGGCCTTAGAGAAATCTGGGGCCATTGGTTTTACCTAAGGCAGTTTTTGGTGGGGCTACTTTGTAATCAGTCTCAGGGTTAGTGGGTACTTGAAGAACTCACCCTGCGAGGCCTTGATGGCAGCAAAGATTCTCATGACTGTCCAGTAGATTGGCGGGATCCAAAGCAGCAACCAACCCACAACCGAAATCACCAGAATCACCATTACAAGCAGCATGGTGATACCAAAGTTCAAAGACTCTCTGACGTGATGGGAGATGAATGGCCCCTTGTTGTTCAGTGCCAAGTAGCCAATCAGTGGCGCAAAAAACTCGAATGGGATTGCAAGTAGCTGTGCGGCAATTGCCCAAACCTTTTCCATCTCGGGGGATAGGTCTTTTCCGGAGGAATATGGGTTTGTCATAAAGGCCCTTTCTGATGAAATCAGCCTAACCCCATGAAGCTAATTCGCAGATGAGCTCACAACGAAGATTAGTTGGCGTAATCTCGAGCCCATGAGTGACTTAAACGCTATTGGCGACCAAGACAACTGGATCTGTTGGCTTTGTGATCAGAAGGTTGACCCTGACATCTCTGTGAACTCGGACCTTGGACCAAGCGTTGATAGCTACGGAGCCGTTCGTGTGAAAAAGGGTGCTGACTTTGTTGAGCGCTTGGCTCACCGGCAGTGCAACACCATGAAGGGCAAGATCTCACCGGTTGTGCCATGGTCGAAGGATCTTCTGGTTGTTGACCCTTCACCAATCTTCGAGACTGTTGAGCGCCTAAGGAAAAAAGGTGGCAGAGAGATAATCGCTCGCTGCCCTGATGAGAATGATGCAAACCAAGCTTCGGAGTGGCTACTTGATCGTCTATCTAGGCTGGCCCCAGAACTAAAGCTCTCAACCCAAATCAGTCCTGGCGGCGGGCAATATGTTTTGGCTCTAAAACTCGGTTGAACTGAATACCGGCACCGACAACTTCTGAGCTTGCTGAGCGAGCGCTCTGTCGGTTGTCGAAATGGAACCCTTTAGTTTCAATGCTTGGTGCAGCACGACCGCGTCAGGCATCTTTAGGTTTGACTTCCCTCGAAGCTCAGCAAGATCGCCGGCATCCTCGGGCTCGAAACTTGCGAGGCGGATCCCTAGACCCTTGATGCTTCTTTCAAATTTGGCTCGCTGTCCTGCTCTAACTGGATGGACCAGCACCTCTGCGTATGTGAGTGCCGACATGACTAGCTCGTCGCCAACTGTGTCGATGAACATCTGCAATGCCCACTTATGGTGGAGGTCCTGTGAGTCATAAAGCGCAATTAGTGCACCTGAATCAAGAACGACTACGCCGGCCATTCATCCCTTAGTTCACTCCGCCAGTTAGCTGGCCAAATACCCTCCATCGAACCGGCAGCAGTTTCAATCGCCTTCCGCTTGGCTGTAACTAGATCTTTTGCTTGCTGCTCTACGAGCACCACGCCTGATTCCAAGATTCTTTTCAGGAGAGCGCTTCTGTCACCCTGCAGCTCGGGCCAAATCATGGAGGCAGATTCGACGGCTTGGGAGATGCGGTCTGACTCTGTAATCATGTGTCGGGGCCGGAGTGTTGGCATGAGCAAAGTGTAACACCAAGGCTTTGGTGCAACACCATTGATTTCCCGCCTGCAGCCCGCGAATTACCTGATTCGGAATAGCCCGATTGCGTGCAGCAAGGGCACTGCTGATCCCACCATTAGCCAGGTGCCAAGGTCATCTCCGGATTGCCTCAAGACAGCCCCAGTGATAAGCAAGGTGGCGAAAATGGCTGCAGTTGTAACCCTTCGCAAGGTTCCATCCACGCGGCTGACCCTTGATTCGAGTTCTGGGTTTCTCGAGGTCAGTTCGCCACGTTCAATCCTTGAAGCCAAAGACTCTAACCTTCCCGGCAGGCGTAAGAGAGTGGAAGCAATTCCAAGAGCATCTCGGCCGAGCTTTTGAAGAGAACTGTTCGCCCCTCCCTGAAGCAGCGATCGGGCGAAGGGATCAACGGCGTCCCACATGTTGAACTCACGATTCAGCGCACTTGTGACACCCGAAATGACCGAGATGCTTCGAATCAGAAGGAGGTAGTTCTCCGGCAACTGGAAGGGCAGTGCCAGAACCAACTCACTGAACTTCTTAGCGAACTCTCTGATTTCCTTTGGGTCTGTCTTGGTTAGCTCCGCAACCCCGACGCCCCCAAACCGCTTGAAGAGCTCAGCAATGGCTCGCTCAAGCTGGACTGTGTCAACAGTTGGGAGCAGAATGCCTAGATCTTCAGTGGCGGCTATCCAAGCTCTGGCATCCCTGGCAACAACGGCGAAGATAAAGGTCTGAAGCTTCGATCGCTGGCTATCACTTATTTCACCCATCATTCCGAAATCGATAAAGGTGAGGCTGAAGTCGATGCCGGCATCGGTTGTGTTGGGGGTCACAAATATGTTGCCGGGGTGTGGATCGGCATGGAAAAAACCATGCACGAAAAACTGCTCAAAGGTGATTCGAGCCAGCTCCGCTGCCACCGCGTTCGGGTCAATCCCAGCAGCGTCTAGTGCGTCCACATCGGTGATCTTGATCGCAGTGACATCGCTGAGCGTGAGAACCCTTCGCGAAGATCTCTCCCAAACAATCACGGGGGCAGAAACTCTTTGGTCTTGCGAGAAGTTTGACTTGAATCGTTCAAGATTCTGAGCTTCGTGCAGATAGTCGATCTCTTCAAAGCTGGTGGCGGCAAATTCCTCAACTAGTGCCGGGGCATCGGCTCGCCTTGAGACGAGCTTCACCAGCGAGAGCCATCTACCAATTTTTCTCAGGGCAGCTAGGTCAACGGCAACGATGTCCTCGATGCCTGGCCTAAGCACCTTCACAACCACATCTTCAAATCCGAGCTCTGCGGACAATCGAGCTTTTAGCTTGGCTCTGTGAGCTTGACCCAGAGATGCGGCAGCCAAAGGCTGCTCCTCGAAGTATTCGAAAGCGATCTCTACCGGCATGCCAAGCTCTTTTTGAACTTGAGCAAGGATGTCGGCAAATGATTCAGCCTCAACCTCGTCTTGCAAGCCTTCGAGCTCTTCGGTTATTTCAGGCGGCAGGATATCCAAACGTGAGGACAGGAACTGTCCGGCCTTGATCATCAAACCGCCAAGGTCTGCAGCTAGTTTGTGAAACTTTCTGGCTAGCTTCTGAAATCTTCGGATTCGACTTCGCGCGGCAAGTTTTCCCAGCCCCAGTTGAGGCAAAGCAATTTCAAACCACCAGGACTGCGCTAGTGCAAGTGCGGCGAAGCGAACGATCCGCCGATATCGCGCCTTGAGTGCGTAGGAGTTTGGTCGCTGTGAACCAGAGTGTTGAGACAAGCTAGTTTTTTTCAGCGAGTATTTCGTAGAGCTTGCGACGAGCCTCATCCAAAATTTCAATAGCTCTCTGCTGTTGTTCCGAAGTTGCGTGCTGGGACACGGCAGTCACTGCTTGAGCCAACTTGGCCCCGGCCTTCAAAACACCAGTGTGCTCTTCAAACCAGCGGTTGGCCTGTTGCATTTTGTCGCCCATGTGGTTGGCTGCCGGTTTGTGGCCTGAACTCTGAGGGTGAGGGGGCTTCAATAGCTCTTCTCTGCCTAGATCGGTTAGCTCAAACTTCTTCTCGTCACCCTCGACCTTTGAGGTTACAAAGCTTGTTTCAGTTAGGCGCTCGAGAAGAGGGTGAATCTGTGAGTGAGAAGGGCTGAATGTTCCGGCACTTGATCTGCGAGTATGGTCAATTACCTCTTTTGCGGATAGCGCTCCGTGTGCCAGAGCTGACAACACAGCAAGCCTGAGTTGGTGCTCTGAGGGGGTCATCAACTGCGGCATTGACATCGAAGACATGCCTTTTGAAATAACTCCTCTGACACCATCGACAATTTCCCTGATGTCTTGGCTCATTGATGAGTCGTTCATGTGTGTGACCTTTCTAAGAACATTTGGTCCTGCGCTAGATAAATCAAGCAGGGCCAATCGCTAATCATTCCCAGCAACCTTGGATTCACAGGCTGTCATAATTGTCACCTAGCGTTAGGTGATGACCCTTGGAAAAGATAAAGCGGATGCTGGCAAAGCTTCCTCACCCAATTCGTTGGGTATTGACCATGCTGGTTGGGTTCATTCTGCTAATCCTGGGTCTGATCATGATGGTCACACCCGGCCCTGGCCTCCTTTTTGTATTCTTTGGTCTCACAATTTTGGCGCTCGAACTTGAGTGGGCCAGAGAGCTTAATAAGCAGGGCCTTCAGGGCCTAGAAAAGATCGTCGCCAAGCTCAAGAGCTTTTTCCGCAAGCGCTAATTCCATCTCTTTCTTTTCCTTCAATGCGTGGGATTGACATGTAAAGCACTTCACCCTCCCCATCGGCTATCGCCCTAATTCGAATTTCGTTTGCATAGCGTTACCGATTTTGGGACTTTGCTGGAGCAGAATTGCGTTCTAGAGGCAAAGGACGAAGGAGTTTTTGTGTCGCTCATCGGAGTAGTAGCAGAAAACCCAAGTGAAGCTCGGGTTGCAGCAACCCCCGAGTCAGTAAAGATCATTCGCTCGCTCGGCTACGAGGTAGTCGTGGAGAAGGGTGCCGGGTCAAAGGCTGCGTTCCCAGATGCTGACTATGTCAGTGCTGGAGCCAAGCTGGTTTCTGCAGCTGCTGCCTGGAAGGCCGACATAGTCCTGAGAGTAAATGCTCCCTCTGACACCGAAATCAAGCGCTTGAAAAAAGGCGCTGTTCTGGTCGGAGTATTGAGTCCAGCCCTAAACCCGAAACTGCTTGAAGCACTCGCGAAACAGGGCGTCACAGCTTTGGCGATGGATGCAGTTCCCCGAATCTCTCGAGCCCAGTCAATGGACGTGCTCAGCTCGATGGCCAACATCGCAGGGTATCGCGCAGTAATTGAAGCGGCTCATGAGTTTGGCCGCTTCTTCACGGGCCAAGTAACCGCTGCCGGAAAAGTTTCACCCGCAAAGGTTTTGGTTGCGGGAGCGGGTGTTGCCGGTCTTGCGGCGATTGGTTCGGCTTCAAGCCTCGGCGCAATCGTGAGAGCAACTGACCCTAGGCCCGAGGTCGCAGATCAGGTGAAGTCAATCGGTGGCGAGTACTTGGCCGTTGAGGTTGACGAAAAGATGCAGTCCAGCGACGGATATGCCAAAGAGACCAGCAAGGCCTATGAGCAGAGAGCTGCCGAAATTTATACCGAGCAGGCGGCAGATGTTGACATCATCATCACCACCGCTCTGATTCCGGGTAGGCCAGCACCGAAGCTGATTACAGCCAAAGATGTTGCGCTGATGAAGCCTGGCAGCGTGATTGTTGACATGGCAGCAGCTCAGGGTGGAAACGTTGCCGGTTCGGTTGCAGGAAAGCGCATAGTCACTAAAAACGGCGTCATCATTTTGGGATACACCGACCTACCCTCAAGACTCCCTTCCCAGTCCTCACAGCTCTATGGAACAAATCTGGTCAACTTGTTGAAGCTTTTGACTGCCAAGAAAAACGGCAAGCTGACCCTTGATTTCAAGGACGTGGTTCAGCGTTCAGTCACCGTAGTAAAGTCCGGGAAGATAACGTGGCCACCGCCACCTGTTCAGGTCTCCGCTGCACCAGTGGCTAAGGCTGAGCCCGAGCCAATGCCAGAGAAAAAGCAGATGTCGCCGAGAACCAGAGGTGCTCTGATTGCCGCTGGTATGGCAGCGCTCTTCAGTGTGATTTCTCTGGCTCCAGCGCCGCTGCCTCAGCACTTCTTGGTGCTGATGCTCTCGGTTGTAATTGGGTTCTATGTGATCGGTAAGGTCCATCACGCACTTCACACTCCGTTGATGAGTGTCACAAATGCAATCTCAGGAATCGTTGTTGTTGCCGCTATCTTGCAGATCACCGACACCACTTTGCTGGTCCAGGTTCTGGCAGCACTGGGTGTGCTGTTGGCAAGCATCAATGTCTTCGGTGGATTTGCTGTCACTAACCGAATGCTCAAGATGTTCACGAGAGGAGACAAGTGATGACTGCTGTAGCTATCGCAAACGCCGCTTACATCGCGGCTGCCCTGCTATTCATCATGAGCCTCGCGGGGCTCAGTAAGCACGAGACCGGCAAGACCGGTATTCGCTACGGCATCGCCGGAATGACCATCGCGATGGCAGCGACCATCTGGTTGACCCTCTCGGGTCAGTGGAACGAAGCCACCTCACGCGGCTTCATTCTCTTGGTTGTTGCACTGGTGATCGGTGCCGTAATTGGTCTATGGCGAGCCAAAGTCGTTGCTATGACAGGGATGCCTGAGCTCATCGCTCTATTTCACAGCTTCGTGGGTCTAACCGCTGTTTTGGTTGGTTGGAACGGTGCGCTACACACTAAGGATCTGTCGCCAGAACTAGCCGGTGTTCACAGCGCAGAGGTCTTTATTGGGGTGTTTATCGGTGCGGTTACCTTCACCGGCTCGATTGTTGCCTACCTAAAGCTCTCCGGCAAGATGTCCTCTAAGCCGCTGATTCTGCCGGGTCGAAACCTCCTAAACCTTGCAGCCCTGGTTGGCTTTGTTGCTCTGACTGTCGCCTATGTGGTGCGTCCAGAGTTGGGTCTTCTGATTGCAGTAACAGTTCTGGCTCTGGCACTTGGTTGGCACCTGGTGGCATCCATCGGTGGTGGCGACATGCCGGTGGTGGTCTCGATGCTCAACAGCTACTCCGGTTGGGCAGCTGCAGCGACTGGATTCTTGCTAAGCAACGACTTGCTGATTGTGGTTGGAGCCTTGGTTGGTTCCTCGGGTGCATACCTCTCCTACATCATGTGCAAAGCGATGAACCGATCCTTCATTTCGGTTATCTTCGGCGGCTATGGAATCGAAGCTCCTTCTGAGGATGGCGAAGAGACTGGCGAACACACCGAGATTGATGCAGCCTCAGTAGCTGCACTGCTGTCGAGCGCCAAGAGTGTTGTAATCACACCTGGATACGGAATGGCGGTTGCCCAGGCTCAGTACCCAGTTGCTGAGCTAACTCAGCGTCTTCGTGAGAAGGGTGTTGAGGTTCGCTTTGGTATTCACCCGGTTGCCGGTCGACTTCCTGGCCATATGAACGTCCTTCTTGCAGAGGCAAAGGTCCCCTACGACATTGTGTTGGAGATGGACGAGATCAATGACGACCTAGCAAAGACTCAGGTGGTCTTGGTTATCGGAGCGAACGACACCGTCAACCCAGCGGCGACAGAGAACCCAGGCAGCCCAATCGCCGGCATGCCCGTTCTCAAGGTTTGGGAAGCAGAGACTGTGATTGTCTTCAAGCGCTCTATGGCCTCTGGTTACGCCGGAGTCTCAAACCCCCTCTTCTACAAGCCAAACGCCAAGATGCTATTTGGTGATGCGAAGGAAAGAGTCGGGGACATCCTCAGGGCCCTGTAAAGCTTCCCAGATTGGAAAACCCCTGACTCAAGTCAGGGGTTTTTCTATTTCGGTGGCGGAGAAGGGGGTCACCTTCCACTATCCGTTTCTAGCAACAGCATTCAGCCTTTTTTGAAGCGTTTTCAGTCGATCACCCTTATGTGTGCACAAAACACAC
>JACCDU010692044.1_pt1 | contig 15020 bp, 15 predicted proteins | sample 7446081 | NCBI WGS metagenome assembly JACCDU01 (sample SAMN15323447, study PRJNA562643) | freshwater metagenome | isolation source: river surface water | place: USA:Blue River Watershed | collected 2017-08-17
CGCTCTGGCTTTACGAGATAATTCTATCCGAACATCTGTTCGAAAGGTATCAGGCGCCACTGACAGGAAAGGCTCGTGTCGCCCCCCATACTGAGCCGGTGTTGATCCTGCTGCCGCCCTCCGAGAAGAAAGCCGCGGCGCCCGCCCCTGCAATTGAGCTCTACACGGGGGTCTTATACGCCTCCCTGGGATGGAACACCCTTACCAAGGCGCAGCAGAAGCTCGGCCAATCCTCCATCGTGATTATTTCGGCCAGGTACGGAGCCTTGCGCCCATTAGATCCCATCGAACCGTACAAAGAAAAGATCGTTAATAAGGAGATGGCTCCAAAGGTTGCAACGGTACTTGATGGGCTCACACCTTCACTGATTATTGATTGTCGTTCATCGACCTATCAAACGGTGTGGCAATCCCCTATCGAAAAAACGGTGGAGATAAAGATCTTTACAACTGTTGATGGCGAGAAGAAAGTAATTACCCATATGTCCAAGAAGACTCGTGGAGAAGTTACCAGGTACGTATTACAGTCAACTGTCGTACCGCAAACACCTCAGCAGTTGCATGAAATCCTGTCACAAGCTTTTACTTGCACGTTAAATGAAGCGACTTCAAAAGAGCCCTGGGTTTTAGAGGTGTACTGTTAAACCAGCTTTGCTGTTCGTTTGATGAAATCAACTGTCATATCAGGATAGTTCCACATAATCACATGTGCGCAGTTATCAACCACAACCCAATGTGAATGATGCGGTGCAACCTCTTTTTCCTGAGCTATCTCTTCAGGTAACGTTAGATCGTAATCACCAAAGATAATCGATACATCAACTGTTTCTGGAACATGGGATTGAAACTTTCTTCCACGCAGTCCATTCCACAGGGGCATATATCCCGTTGAATTTGCCATCGCCAACACTGAATCCCGACAGGCTTCAAAACTTAACTCTCGCCATAAGTGGGTGATCTTTTTGTAACCAATCGCTTTGAGCGGTGGCAGATGATATGCAATCCGCATGAAGTGCTGCGAAATTTTCGCAAGAAATCGAGCAAGTAAACTTGGTGGATACTTGCCCATCGGAAGCTCATGCCACAATCCAGCTGGAGCAAGGGCTGTAATACTTTTTACCTTATCTGGTGCAACCGCTCCCATTTCAAGTGCAATCCATCCACCTAACGAGTTTCCAGCTACATGCATCTGTTGAACCCCGTGGGTCGTGCTGACTTCATCGACGATCGCAGCTGCAAGTGAATGTGGATCAACCTTTTCATTCGGTTCAATCGGTGCCACTCCATGGCCCGGAAGATCAACGGCATAAACAGTAAAGTGCTTAATCAATTGTGGAATCAAACTTTTCCAGATTGTTCCGGCTGACCCTAAGCCATGTACCAAAACCAAAGCAGGTTTTTTGAGGTCTTCAGTAAATTGGTGAGCAATGATTGGCATTAGTACTTGTATTTTTCAGTCTCTGTTGGGTGGGCTTTGCAGACCGCTTTCCAAATAACATCGGGCTCAAACCCAGCCGCTAGCGCTTCATTAACGCTCTTACTTCCTAATTCAGATAGAGCAATATCTGATGAAAATGAGCTAGCCCAAGAATCCCCAAATGACAGGGTAATTCGTTCGCGAAGATCAGAGATTCGCAATGCCGGTAATTGCTTCTGCTTGTGCGCGAGATTGTTGTGGGTTAATCGGATGTAGAGCCTGTCCTAAAAGCCAACGTAGCGCTAGTGCGCTCTTTCCTTCACCCAGTAGATGATTCAAGGCAATTGCAAAAGCTTTCCATAAATGATCATCATGCTTTGTTAACGCTAATGCTAATTGATCTGGATCCTGAACGCGCATTGCTGCTAACGCTGGATCAGATGAAACCTGAAGTGAGATTTGCTCAAGGGCCGATGTTGCATCTGGTGCGTTCTGTGCCATTTCCACTAATCGAGCTAACTCTGATTCGCACAGGGCGAGCAGAACACTGTCCTTGTCGCGATAATGGTTATACAAAGTTGCACGAGATACCTGTGAAACATCGGCAATCTCAATCATGGACATTTTTTTCAGCCCAGTAGATGCAATTAACTCTTTAGTTGCTTCGAGGATTGCGTTTTGTGTACGGCGGTGAGTTGCTACTTGTGGCGCGTACTTATTAAGCGGCATCGACAACAGTGAGAGTGACGCCCTCACGGCTCTTAAGCTCTGATGCAACCTGCGCAAAAACACCTGAGAGTGAAAGACCTAACGCTGTGCAGATCGCGTTGAGAAGTTCTGAGGAAGCCTCTTTCTGACCGCGCTCAACCTCAGATAGGTAACCGAGAGAGACACGGGCATCGCGGGCAACATCACGCAAGGTGCGACCTTGAGATGTACGAGCAGCACGAAGGGTTTGTCCAACGGCTTCACGAACTAGAACCATTGTCATTTCCTCCCGTCCTGTCGAACTTTCTATCTGATCTTTATGGTCGATGTCTAAGGATACGCGCAAAGGTGGCAATCGCGCTCGATGTAGCTGCGTTTCGCACAGATTCACGTTCGCCCGACAAGGAAAGTTCAATGGTCTGACTTATTGGGCCTTCGATAGCAACCCATACAGCGCCAACTGGGTGTCCATCTAATGGGTTAGGGCCGGCAACTCCCGTTGTTCCGATCGCCCATGTTGTTCCAAAGGATTTAATTGCACCCTTAGCCATTGCGACGGCAACCTCTTCGCTAATAACTGTGTGCTTTTGAATAATGGATGGATCTACACCTAAGTGAGAGGTTTTAATCTCATCGCGGTATGCGGTTACTCCCCCAACAAAAACATCAGATGCTCCAGAGATTGTGACAATCGCTGAACTAACAGCACCTGCAGTTAAGGATTCTGCGGTGCTAATTGTTTCACCACGTTGGCGCAGGTGATCAACGATCTCAGCCGCAAAGCCAAGTATCTCCTTTGGAAGCGCCATCAAACTTCTCTCTTCTAGCCTAAGCCTTGTGGGTCATGCTTTATGTGTTAGGGCAGATTTTACATAGTACGCACCAGTAAAGATAGTGAGCGCAATGGCTATGTACATAAACCCATCTCGGAACCAGTACAGGCTTTCATCTAGAGGCAATACATAGAAACCAACCCCAAAGCCTTGCATCATGGCTTTGATCTTGCCGCCACGGTTGGCTGGAATAACTCCACGCTTGATGACAGCTAATCTAAAAATTGTAATTCCAATTTCACGGCTTAAAATCACAATCGTCATCCACCATGGCATGCGTCCCAATATGGAAAGAGAAACCATCGCGGTACCGATCATGAACTTATCAGCTACTGGATCCAGAAACTTTCCAAACTCGGTGATCGTTCCGCGGCTTCTGGCCAACTTGCCATCTAAAACATCTGACATACCCAGTGCAAAGAAAACACACCACGAGATGTACTGCCAAGTGGTGTCATCTCCACCATTTTTGAAAAGTGTGTAAGCACCGACCGGCACAAAAACCAATCGCATGACGGTGATGAAATTAGGAGTTATGAAAGCTGGTAACTTCATACTGGCTTAGCCACCAAATCCGCACCCATTGAATCAATAACCACGGCGTCAACATACTGCCCAACTTTAAATTCAGTGCCAATAAAGGTTGTTGTTCCATCAACCTCAGGGCCCTGGTGGGCGGCTCGGCCTTCTTGCAGCTGCTCATCCTCAATTAATACTCGAACTGTTTCTCCGATTCGAGCCTGGGCGCGTAAGGAAACCATCTCATCTGCCAATGAAGACAGGGTCTCTACACGTTGTGCGATGACATCGGCGTCGACCTTGTCAGATAAGTTAAGGGCTTCGGTATTGTCCTCATCGGAATAACCAAAAACTCCAACCGCATCTAATTTGGCTTGTGTAATGAAGTTTGCAAGATCATCAAAATCCTCTTGTGTCTCGCCAGGAAAACCAACAATAAAGTTAGATCGAATTCCTGCCTCAGGTGAGAGTGCACGGATCTGACTGATTAAATGCAGGAACTTTTCAGTATCTCCAAAGCGGCGCATTCTGCGCAAAACCGTTGGACTTGTGTGCTGGAAAGATAAATCAAAGTACGGTGCAGTTTTATCGGTAGCGATCATCGCCTGTAACAATGTTGGTCGCATTTCAGCTGGCTGCAGATATGACAGACGTACACGTTCAACCCCTGGAAGTGCTGCAATTTCAGGCAGAATCTTCTCCATTAATTGAAGATCCCCAAGATCTTTTCCATATGAAGTCGTGTTCTCACTTACAAGGAACATCTCAGAGACGCCATTGTCAGCTAACCAACGAGCCTCAGCGATAATTTCAGTTGGGCGTCTGGAAATAAATGAGCCACGGAAATATGGAATCGCGCAAAATGAACATCGTCTATCGCAACCAGATGCAATTTTCAGCGGTGCCCAAGGCGCGTTACCTAAACGTTTGCGTGAGAACTCTTCTTCCTGTCGAGCATCTGCTCGCTCGGCGGGTGCGATAGGAAGTAGTGCGCGACGATCACGTGGAACATGTGCTTTGTGTGATTCACCGGCAACAATTGATTGCAAACGTGCCGAGATATCTTTGTAATCATCAAAGCCCAAGATTGCATCCGCCTCAGGCAGAGCTTCTGCAAGTTCATTTCCATATCGTTCAGCCATGCAACCAACGGCAACTACCGCGCGAGTGGTTCCATGACCTTTAAGTGAGTTAGCCTCCAGCAAGGCATCAACAGAATCCTTTTTCGCAGATTCAATAAAGCCGCAGGTATTTACAAGGGCAACCTCTGCAGATTCAACATCATCGACAAGGGTCCAGCCATCGGCGGCTAAACGGCCGGCAAGTTCCTCGGAATCAACTTCATTTCGTGCGCACCCTAAAGTGACAACTGCAACTGTGCGCTTCATTTGCGCAATCTTACAGTGCAAAGAGGGTTTAAGAATCTACTCCGTACGACACGCTAACAACCTGACCATCGATACCTAATTGATCCACCTGTGTGCCATTTACCGACAGATCTACTCCACCTGCATTGCCAACTTTGAGATTTAGCTGTTCTCCACTTGTGAAGGTTTTTGTTACCCCTCGTGAAATCTGGCCACTAAATAAGACCCGACCATTTGCGTCTGATACAAAGAGCCAACTCTTGGCACGAGTTGCGGTGATGACTACTTCAACACCTACACCAGTAGAAATTGTTGCTTCATCTGTTGGCTCTTGCTCAACAACCTCAGTTGGTTCTGCGGTTGGCTGGGCTGAAGGTTCTGTGGTTTCTTCTAGAGCGACAGGAATATCAGTTGCTGAATTATTTGAAACAATAATTTGTGCAAGCCCTGCGATTACCAAGGTTGAGATAGAGATTGTTACTAAAACTTTCCACGAGACTTTTCTAGCCTCACTTGGTTCGCGCATCACACTGTTCTCAACTAACAGATCCTGCATAGAACGATCTACATGCATCTGCTCATCTTCAAATGCGGTTAAGAAGATTTGAGGATCTATCTTAAGTTTTGTGGCGATATTTCTGATATGACCGCGTGCATAAGTTTCGCCGCCGCATTGTGAGAAATTATCTGACTCCATCTGTCGAATCAATGGAACTCTAATATTTGTGGCTGCCGAAAGATCATCGATGCTAAGGCCAGCATCCTTACGCGCCTTAGTAATCATGGATCCAAGCGACATGGAACTTCCCTCAATACAGCTTGTGGTGAGAGTTAATTGTAAGTCGTTGAAGGTCAAGGTGACTAGTGAGAGGTGTGAGGCAAGGGGGTGAACCCCACCTCTTCACGCTTATTTCTCCGATTGTTAATAGTCGCGCAGCGTTGCAAGCACCGAGTCGAGTTCATCAGGCTTTACCAACACGGTGCGAGCTTTAGATCCTTCAGAAGGTCCAACGATTCCACGAGACTCCATCAGATCCATTAAGCGACCAGCTTTTGCAAAACCAACTCGTAACTTTCTTTGCAACATCGAAGTTGATCCAAACTGAGTACCTACAACTAGTTCTACCGCTTGGCATAAAATATCTAAATCATCACCGATCTCTTTATCAACCATCTTCATTTGGTTAACAGGAGCGGTTACATCATCACGGTAGCGCGGCTTGAGCTGCTTCTTAACATGTGTTGTTACCGCTTCAATTTCACGTTCTGAGACATATGCGCCTTGAATTCGAATCGCACGGCTTGCCCCCATCGGAATAAAGAGACCATCTCCCTGACCGACAAGCTTTTCTGCACCTGGGCTATCCAAAATAACGCGACTATCAGCAAGGGAGCTTGTTGCAAAGGAAAGACGTGATGGAACATTTGCCTTGATTAATCCGGTAACAACATCTACTGATGGACGCTGTGTTGCCAGCACCAAGTGAATTCCTGCAGAACGTGCAAGCTGTGTAATCCGAACAACTGATTCTTCAACCTCTTTAGCTGCAACCATCATCAGATCTGCAAGCTCATCAATAATTACAAGTAGGTATGGATAAGGTTCTACCGTCCTGTCACTACCTTCGGGAACCGTAACCTTTCCTGCACGAACCGCTTTGTTGAAATCATCAATATGTCTAAATCCAAAGGTCGATAGATCCTCGTAACGAAGATCCATCTCGCGCACTACCCAGGTAAGGGCATCTGCAGCTTTCTTTGGGTTAGTAATAATTGGAGTAATTAAATGCGGAATGCCTTCATACGCATTGAGTTCCACCCGCTTGGGATCGATCAACACTAATCGCACATCATCTGGGGTTGCTCGCATTAAAATCGAGGTAATCATTGCGTTAATCATTGAGGACTTACCCGCACCGGTTGCTCCCGCAACTAAAAGGTGCGGCATTTTTGCAAGGTTTGCGCAGACAAAGTTGCCTTCAACATCCTTACCCAGCGCGACAAGCATGGGGTGTAAATCTTGACCAGCAACTGTTGAGCGCAAAACATCACCTAATGCGACGATCTCGCGATCTGTATTGGGGATTTCGATACCGACCGCAGACTTGCCTGGAATCGGAGAAAGAATTCGAACATCACTACTTGCAACCGCATAGGAAATATTCTTTGCAAGCGCGGTAATTCGCTCCACCTTTACCGCGTTGCCAAGCTCAACCTCGTAGCGAGTAACCGTTGGACCACGCATAAAGCCGGTGACTCTTGCATCAATATCAAACTGCAAGAAAACCTCAGTCAGGGCGGCAACAACGAGATCATTGGCCTTGCTCTTGGCCTTTGCTGCAGGTCCTGTTCGCAGTAAATCTGGACCAGGTAACTCATACTTCACATCTGCAGTTAAGAGCAGTTGCTCTGGGCGCTTTACCGCCACCGTGCTTTCATTGACATGCGTGATTGCAGGAATTGATTCTTCGACGGGGAATTCATCATCAAAGCTTTCCTCGTCGAGCTCCTCTTCCTCTTCATCAACAGGGGCGTTCCAAGCAGCTACCACTGGTGATTCAAATGGAGGTGTATCTGTTACCTCAAACTCTTCCTCAACCTTTTCGGCTCGCTCTGGTCGCTTTGACCATAGCCAACTACTTGCCGATGCAATTCTTGTGAAAACCTCATTAACAGGTGTAGCGGTAATTACTAAAACACCGAAGATAAAGAGAATAAATAAAATTGGATAGGTTAGAACAGATGTCATAAGACCAACTAGTGGGGTTGTTACGCCGTAGCCTAACCATCCACCACCATGACGCATCGCAGTTGCTCCAGTTCCAACAGAACCGTTGAGTAAATGAGCTAAACCTGTCGTTGAGAGAAGAAGCGCAAGAGTTCCGATAATTATGCGACCGGTTGCCTTTGAATCCTCTGGAACTCTAAACAATCTGAAAGCAAAGTAGATAAGAACAATCGGAGCAAAGAATCCAACTCGACCAAAACCGCCATATATAACTGAATACACCGCGCGGCCAACAACATTCTCTGAGTTAAACCATGTTCCCGCTGTTGCGATGAGCGCCAGAATTAATATGAGAAATGCGATGCCATCTCGTTGATGTGCAGGATCTAAGTCGCGTGCTCCGCGAGCCAGAAAGCGAACACTGCTTCCTAAAGATTTTGCAATAAAACGCCAAACAGATGCAAGGCCTCTACCTAGAGCGCCGCCAACAGCTCCAGTCTTACTTTTCGCCTTTTTTCTTTTAGCCACACGCACGATCGTAAAGGGTGAACAATTTGGAACCTACTAGGCGCGCCGTTCTTTAAACTTCAATAACGACAGGGACAATCATCGGCTTCCTACGATGCTCTCCCCCGACCCATCCACCAATAGTTTTTCTAACAATCTGTGAAAGCTGATGGGTACCGTTATTGCCATCAGCAACAGCGGTAGCAAGCGCCTTTTCAATTCTCATTTTGACCTCATCAAACATCGCTGCATCCTCATTAAATCCACGAGCATGAATATCAGGTCCTGCGACAATTTTTCCACTTTGTGAATCGATCACGACAACACATGAGATAAAGCCTTCTTCACCAAGAATTCGACGATCCTTTAATGAGCTTTCAGTAATGTCACCGATGCTCTGTCCATCAACAAAGACAAATCCAACTGGAATCGCTCCAACAACCTCTGCCTCGTGGTTTACCAGATCGATTACAACTCCGTTATCGACAATAAAGGTGTTACCTCGTGGAACTCCTGATTGAATTGCAAGCTCTGCATTTGCCTTCATATGTCGCCATTCACCATGGATCGGCATTACATACTTAGGTTTTACGATGTTGTAGCAGTACAACAACTCGCCCGCTGCAGCATGGCCAGAAACGTGAACCATCGCATTAGCTTTATGAACGACCTTTGCACCAAATCGTGTTAGCTCATTGATAATTCTAAATACTGAGTTTTCATTACCTGGAATCAACGAGGATGCCAAAATTACCGTGTCACCCTCACCTACTCGGATCTGGTGATCACCGTTGGCCATGCGAGATAAAGCCGCCATTGGTTCGCCCTGTGAACCAGTACAGATCAAGACAACATTGTCATCGTATTGATCAAGATCTTTAGCATCGAGCACTAAATCGGCTGGAACATGTAAGTAACCCATATCTTCAGCGATCTTCATATTGCGAACCATTGAACGACCAATAAATACAACCTTGCGTCCATGCTGAGCTGCGATATCAATAACCTGCTGAACTCGGTGCACATGTGAAGAAAAGGATGCAACGATCACACGGCGCTTAGTCGATGAGATAACTCGGTTCAGCGCTGGCATGATTTCGCGTTCTGATGGAGTGAATCCAGGAATGTCAGCGTTGGTTGAATCCACCATAAAAAGATCCACGCCTTGTTCTCCAAGACGGGCAAAGGTGCGCAAATCTGTAATGCGACCATCTAAAGGAAGTTGGTCCATCTTAAAATCACCGGTTGCAAGTACTCGACCCGCTTCGGTGTTGATAACAACCGCTAATGCATCTGGAATCGAGTGATTGACCGCAACAAACTCCAAGGTGAAAGGTCCAACATCTTCAGTGCCGCCTTCACGAACTTCGCGAGTCAGCGGAGTAATTCGGTGTTCCTTCAACTTAGCTGTTATCAAAGCAAGGGTTAACGCTGATCCGTAAATTGCGATATCACCACGCTCGCGCAATAGATATGGAACAGCGCCGATGTGGTCTTCATGTCCATGGGTAAGGAAAATTCCAATTACATCCTGCAAGCGATCTCGGATATATGAAAAGTCGGGCAAAATCAGATCAATTCCAGGTTGGGTATCTTCTGGGAATAGAACTCCGCAATCGACAATAAGCAGCTTTGATTTGTATTCAAATACCGTCATGTTGCGGCCAATTTCAGTTAAGCCGCCAAGTGCAACGATACGTAAGCCGCCATCGACTAACTTCGGCGGAGTACTTAAGTTGGGATGTGGGTGATTCATTAGTTAACTGCAACGCCACCGGCACGAAGATCTTCACGCAGTTGCGCGATCTGTGCATCGGTTGCATCGACTAGAGGAAGACGAGTATGGCCGCCTGGAAGGCCCATAAGAGTAAGTGCTGCTTTGGTAAGAATCGCACCTTGTGTGCGGAATGTTCCGGTGTAGACGGGTAGGAGCTTTTGATGAATCTCTAACGCTCGCGCTGAGTTTCCTGCAAACCATGCATCGAGAAGTTCGCGCAAATCTTTACCAACTGTGTGTCCACATACAGATACAAAACCAACGGCACCAACAGATAACAAGGGCAGATTAAGAATGTCATCACCTGAATACACAGGAATTCCACAACGCTTAATAACCCATGAGGTTGAAGCAACATCACCCTTTGCATCCTTAAGCGCAACAATCTTTGGATGCTCAGCCAAGCGAACGATTGTGTCAGGTTCGATTGGAACACCGGTGCGTCCTGGAATGTCATAAATCATCATTGGAAGATCTGTTGCATCAGCAACTGCGCGGAAGTGGGCTTCGATTCCAGCTTGTGGTGGCTTGTTGTAATAAGGGGTAACAACTAACAAACCATCAGCGCCTGCTTTTTCAGTTCGCTTAGCTTGATTGATTGAGTACTCGGTTTCATTATCACCAGCACCAGATAAGACTTGAATTGTGCTTCCAACGGTATTTCGAACTACACGAATGATCTCCTCTTTCTCAGAGGATTTTGTAGTTGGAGCCTCACCAGTTGTTCCGTTAACAACAATTCCATCGTGGCCAGTAGCCACAAGATGTGCTGCAAGGGTTTCAACTCCAGCCCAGTCGATCGCACCATCTTTTGTGAAGGGGGTGACCATCGCCGTCAGAAGACGTCCAAATGGAGCAGGCGTTGTCATGCGTCGAACTCTACCCGTATTAAGGGGCGATTCGTCCAGACTTTTCAAAGGCTCCGTATGTAAGTGGCATTAATTTCGCAAATTCCGCTTCCATTTTCTCGGCAACCATCTCGATTTCGCGCTGAGGGTAGCTTGGAAAGTGAGAGCCTTCGCGAGCGGTTCGAAGGGATAAAAAGTTCATCAATGCGCGAGCATTCATAGTCACATACATCGATGAGTAAGTAGCGACAGGCAAAACTGCGCGAGCTACCTCACGTGCAACTCCTGCATCCAACATCTTCTTATAACTGTCATAGGCAGCGATGTAGGCAACCTTCATCGATTCAACGGTGACATCAAATTGTTCCTTAGTTCCATCGACAAATGTGTAGGCACCGGTTTTTCCAACTTGAATTAACTTTCGTTCAGCAGATGGAATGTAGAAGACCGGCTTGAGTTCGCGGTAGCGTCCGCTTTCCTCATTGTATGAAGCGATGCGATGGCGCATGAATTCGCGGAATACAAAAATTGGTGCAGAGACAAAGAAGGTCATTGATGTGTGCTCAAATGGTGAGCCGTGACGTTCACGTGCAAGATAGTTGATCAATCCTGCAGAGCGTGCAGGATCTTCACCGATCTCATCCATTGATTGTTCTCCAGCTGTAGACACACGTGCTGCCCAAATAACATCGGCATCACTTGCACTGGATTTGACCAATTCAACAGTTACATCGTCGCGGTAAATAATCTCTTCACTCATGGTCGCACCCTATCTATGCGCCCCTATCGACTCTCGGATTTATACGGCACAATAGCCGCGTGTCCAAAGTTGCCTCCACCACTTTTAGGGACTCCATGAGTGTTTCCATCACAGTTGGCGCTTATGGGGTGGCTTTTGGGGCGGCAGCGGTCGCCAATGGTTTCACCGTTCTCCAAAGTTGCCTCTTGTCTTTACTGACATTTTCGGGAGCATCTCAATTTGCAGTCATAGGTGTTATCGGTGCAGGAGGTTCTGCCCTGAGTGGAATCGCAACCGCATCTTTGCTTGGCGTACGAAACGCTTTATATGGAGTAATCATGGCTCCGCGTTTGCAAGTAAAAGGTTTGAAACGAGTTATTGCTGCGCAAGTGACAATTGATGAATCAACAGGTGTTGCGCTCGGTCAAGAGCCACGTGGCGTCGATGCGATGCGAAAGGGTTTTTGGTACACAGGTATCGGTGTATTTGTGTTCTGGAATCTCTTCACATTGGCGGGTGCGTTAGGTGCTCAAGCCATGGGAGATATTCGCGCATTTGGTTTAGATTCCGCTGTTCCTGCTGCATTTTTAGGTCTTGTTTGGCCACGATTGACCGGAAACTTTGAACGCGCACTTGCCGTTGGTTGTGCGATATTTGCAATAGCAATGACCCCCGTTTTTCCAGCAGGTTTGCCGATAATTGCCACCGCGTTTATCGCTATCGCAGTTGGGTTGAAGCGATGACCATCTTCTGGATCGCAACAATTGGCACAAGCCTGATGGCTTTTCTACTGAAGTACTCGGGACATTCGGTGCCAGAGCGGTGGCTGACACACCCAAAAATCCAAAAGATCAACGCATTGATACCGATCGCATTGCTCAGCGCTTTAGTTTCCGTACAAAGCTTTTCTGAAAAATCTACGCTCATGATTGATCAACGATTAGTTGGATTATTGGTCGCAATCATCGCCTTAATTCTCAAGGCGCCATTTCCAGTAGTCGTGCTTTCCGCAGCTGTTTCATCAGCTGCGGTCTACAACTGGCTTTAGATAATTCCTAAAGCTTGAAGCTTTGCCTTCAGATCATTATCAGATGGCTCAGTTAAGTGAGTTCCATCAGAGAAAACAATAACTGGAATCGACTTAGCTCCACCATTAATTTCAATTACCTTGTCAGCAGCGGTTACATCTGCATCGGTGTCGATCAATGTGTATTCAACATTGAGCTCTTCAAATAGACGCTTTGAGCGACGGCAATCTCCGCACCAATCGGCACCATACATAGTGATTTGATCTTTAGACATTGCTAGCTCCTTACATGAACTTGTCGAGGCCATGGGTTAGGCCTGGTGTGTTTACGATTTTACGTACGCCAAGAATAACTCCTGGCATAAATCCTGCACGGTCAATTGAATCGTGACGAATAGTTAAGGTCTCCCCCAAGCCACCAAATAAAACCTCTTGGTGGGCTACCAATCCACGTGCGCGAACAGAGTGCACTGGAATGTCTCCAACTAATGCACCACGTGCACCATCTAGCGCCGTTGTTGTTGCATCTGGCATTGCACCTAGCCCTGCTTCTTTACGAGCAGCAGACATCAATTCAGCGGTGCGAGCCGCAGTTCCAGATGGAGCATCAACCTTCGCAGGGTGATGGAGTTCGATAATTTCAGCAGATTCAAAGTAACGGGCCGCCTTGGCAGCAAACTCCATCATTAACACGGCCCCGATCGCAAAATTAGGAGCGATCAAAACGCCAACTGAAGGGTTTTTGGCAAGCCATCCATTAACTGTTGCTAGTTTTGCATCATCAAATCCTGTTGTACCAACTACGACATTGATTCCATTGTTAATTAAAAACTCTAGATTGGCCATAACGCTATCTGGCGTCGTGAAATCTACGACAACATGGGCCGCCGATCCCTTGAGTTGATCCAATGAATCCCCCAGATCAAGGGCGGCAACAAGTGCTAAACCATCAGCTGCCTCAACAGCTTTAACAACCTCTGAGCCCATTCGACCACGAGCACCTAAGACGGCAACATTGATCATTTGCTTAACACCTTCTCAAACTTTGACTCTGATTTGAATGGACCTACAAGAGCAAGGGTAGGCGTTTTAGTCAGAAAGGCGCTAGCAATTTCCTTAATGTCTGTGGCGTTTACGCGTGAGATCGCCTTAAGAATCTCATCAAAATCCATGACATGTCCGTAGACAATCTCGTTTTTGCCGATTCGGCTCATACGTGAACCAGAGTCCTCTTGGCTCAGAACTAAGGAGCCACGAACGGCACCCTTTGCTCGCTCAATCTCCTCATGTGACATTCCATTATCTGCAACATCAGCTAAAACCTCACGAATGATTTCAACAACTTCAATCGCCTTCGATGGATTACATCCGGCGTAAAAACCAATCTGTCCGCTTCCTGCAAACTGTTGTGCATAGGCATAAACAGAGTAAGCAAGTCCGCGCTTTTCGCGAATCTCTTGGAATAAACGGGAAGACATTCCTCCACCTAATGCAGATGCCAAAATTCCCATTGCAAAACGGCGATCATCATGTCGGGCAACACCCTCCATGCCATAAAACATATGTGCCTGTTCAGTTGGACGCGAAATAAGTCCAACGGATTGCTGAGGACTCTTACGAACAGGTGTATTTGGGCGGATTACTGGAGCGCCTTTAACATCAAGGAAACCATCGTGAGAAAGTGCAGCCTCGACCATTGCAACAACTTTTTTGTGCTTAATGTTTCCAGCAACAGCAACCACTAAATCCTGAGGCAGATAGCGCTTCTTGTAGTAGTTAAAAACAGAGTTACGTGACATGTTATTGATTGAATCAATAGTCCCAAGGATCGGACGACCCAATGGAGTATCTCCGTAATAGGTTTCTGCGTAAAGATCATGCACTAAATCGCTGGGATCATCATCGCGCATTGCAATCTCTTCAAGCACAACCTTGCGCTCTGCATCCACATCAAGTGCGGTAACAATTGAAGAGGTGATCAAATCAGAAACTACATCGATCGCCATTGGTAAATCGGTATCGATTACACGTGCGTAAAAGCAGGTGTACTCCTTGCTGGTAAAGGCATTCATCTCGCCACCAACAGATTCGATGGAAGAAGAAATCTCTAGCGCATTGCGTCGCTTAGTTCCTTTAAAAAGTAAATGCTCTAGAAAGTGAGAAGCCCCAGCAACCGCCGGGGTTTCATCACGTGAACCAACATTTACCCAGATACCGATCGCGGCGCTGCGTACCGAAGGAACTTCTTCAGTAACGATACGCAGACCGCTAGGTAAAACTGAACGACGAACGCTCATTTATTCAGCTGAACCAGTTGTTCCATCTTCAAGCACAGGAACCAAAGAAAGCTTGCCCTTTGGATCAATCTCGCCGATTTCTACCTGGATCTTGTCGCCAACCTTCATAACCTCTTCAAGGTTTTCAATGCGCTTTCCACCATGCATCTTGCGAATCTGAGATACGTGGAGCAAGCCATCTTTACCTGGCATCAATGAGATGAATGCACCAAATGCTGCAAGTTTCACTACGGTACCGAGGTAACGCTCGCCA
>JACCDU010963334.1_pt1 | contig 15016 bp, 13 predicted proteins | sample 7446081 | NCBI WGS metagenome assembly JACCDU01 (sample SAMN15323447, study PRJNA562643) | freshwater metagenome | isolation source: river surface water | place: USA:Blue River Watershed | collected 2017-08-17
GGGGGTCACTCAGTCTGACCCTGCGACTCCGAGGGGGTGGGGAGCTCCTGGTGGGGGTCGCCCCCGGGGTGCTCGACGAGATCCCCGAGGAGACCCTCGCCGCTAAGCGCGCCGTCACGGTGCGCGGGGTGCTGCACCAGCGGGCAGGGGCGGCTGGAGGCGGCTACCGCCTCTGGGCGCTCTCGGTGGCCACGAACATCCCCGGGACCCCTGCTGGAGGGTCAACGAGCGTGGTGGGGGGCCAGTTACCCCTCGAGTTACCCCCACTCGTGCCCCAGCTAGAGGTCGGAACCCCCTCGATTGCCACCCCAGGCGGACCTCAGGCGTGGTGGGCGCCGCAGGTCTCCCAGACCCTAGATGTCCGCGGCGGCAGCCTCGCTCTGGCGGGCCTTACAGGGGTTGGGCTCGTCGTGCTCCCGTCGTGCGAGGGGGCACAGGCTGTGCCAGAGAGGATTCGTGCGGGGGGCAGGGTTGACCGTGCGGGGCGTGCTCCCTATCCTCAATCATGGTGATCGTGCGAGGGGGCCTCTCGGCCCACCCGTAGATCAGCGCTTGGTATCGCTACCAAGAAGGCACGTGCCCCGTTTGGGGTCTAGGTAGACCGGAGCGCACGCTCTGGTTTGTGGAGGTACACACGATGGCCGAAGTTTATTGCGTGAAGTGCAAGGCAAAGCGCGAAGCTATTGACACGAAGAAGGTCACGATGAAGAACGGCAAGCCAGCACTCGAGGGCAAGTGCCCAGTGTGCGGCACCAAGGTCTTCAAGATCGGTGGCTGATTAACAACGCGCGATCGCCACACGGCGATTGCATAGCGGCCAGGCGGCCCTCGACTGGGAGACCGGTCGGGGGCCGCGCCGCTTCTCGCGAGTTGTGCATAACCCGCCACACCACGCACAAAGTTATCCACAGTGAGCTCAAGATGAGCACGGAGGATTCATGACCGCCCCGTCCGCTGACGCGACCGTCCTCGCCCTCGATCTCGGCGGGACGCAGATTCGTGCAGCGGTCGTGCGTGCCGATGGCTCGCGCATTGGTCGTGCAGCGAGCGCAACTCCCGTGAGCAGCGGCCCCGCCGCCATCGTCGCCGCATGCATCAGCACGCTGCAGCAGGCACGAGATGCGGCTCGCATCGAAGACGCAGCCGCAGTCGCTCGCCTTGTTGGTGTTGGAATCAGTTCGCCGGGTCCGATCGATCCGTGGCGCGGGATCGCCGTGGAGCCTCCCAACCTCGGCCCCGATTTCCCAGGCACGGATCTCGCCGAACCGATCAGCGCGGCGCTCAACCTCCCCACGCTCCTTGAGCACGACACGAAGGTGGCGATCCTCGGCGAGCGTGCGTTCGGTGCAGGGCGCGGTATCGATGATTTGCTCTACATCACGATCAGCACCGGGCTCGGTGGTGCGGTGATTAGTGGTGGTCGCCTCTACACAGGACCAGATGACACAGGGATTGAGATCGGCCATACGCCGATCACGCTCGACGGACCACGCTGCGCCTGCGGTGGGATTGGGCACCTCGAGGCGCACGCCTCGGGTGTCGCGCTTGCACGCACGGGGGGCGAGGCCGCTGCGAGTGGCGCCAGCCCCTGGCTCGCCGCCTGGCTCGCCGCACATCCGAAGGGGAGAGTCAGCGCCAAGGAGGTCTCCGAGGCTGCGACTGCGGGGGATCGCGTCGCGCAGGGGCTCATCGATCACGCGCTCCTGGCGATCAGCCGGGCGGTCTCTGGCTTCGTCAATGTGTTCAATCCGAGCCGCATCATCATCGGCGGCTCCTTCGCCGAGGCGCACTGGATGGCGCTCCATTCGCGTATTGAGGGGGAGATCAGCGACAATAGCTTCAAGGTTCCAGGACGGAGAGTTTCCGTACACCCCGCCGAGCTCGGTGGGGACGTGAGCCTGGCGGGCTGCCATCCGATGGTTGTCGAGCGAATCGGCAATCCAGAGTGGGAGCGGGCCGTAGCGGTGAAATCGAAGGGGGACACTCGATGACCGTACGCGTAGGCATTAACGGCTTCGGCCGCATTGGGCGCCAGAGCCTGAAGGCAATCATTCAGCGCACACCTGAAGTTGAGGTGGTGGCGATCAACGACCTCGTTGATCCGAAGATGAACGCCCACCTCTTTAAGTACGACTCCACCTACGGCATCTATCCCGGCAGCGTTGCCGCGGAAGAGGACGAGCTCGTCATCGACGGCCGTCGCATCAAGGTGTTGGCGAGCAAAGATCCTACGGCACTCCCGTGGGGCGACCTTGGCGTTGACATCGTTGTGGAATCGACCGGACTCTTCACCAACGCCGAGAAGGCCGCGGCACACCGCGCCGCCGGCGCGAAGAAGGTGATCATCAGCGCTCCTGCGACCGGCGAAGACCTAACCATCGTGATGGGCGTAAACGAGAAGCAGTACGACCCAGCGAAGCATCACATCGTGTCGAATGCCAGCTGCACCACGAACTGCCTCGCCCCTGCGGCGAAGATCGTCTCGGATGGTTGGGGTATTGCACGGGCATTGATGACCACCATCCATAGCTACACCAACGACCAGCGAATCCTTGACGTGGCGCACAGCGATCCACGTCGCGCACGCGCCGCAAGTCTCAACCTTGTGCCGGCGTCGACGGGCGCCGCGGCGGCGATCGCCCGCGTCATTCCAGAACTTGAAGGGCGCTTCGGTGGCTACAGCATTCGCGTCCCAACCCCAACGGTGAGCATCGTGGACTTCACCGCAGAGCTGGAGCGATCGGCGAGCATCGATGCAATTCATGCCGCGTTCCGCGCCGCTGAGGCGGGCCCAATGAAGGGGATCCTCGGAGTCTCTGACGAACCGTTGGTCTCATCGGATTACAAGGGCGATACGCGCTCATCGATCATTGACACCCTCAGCACCATGATGGTCGGTGACAAGTTCGTGAAGATCGTCACCTGGTACGACAACGAGTGGGGCTACAGCTGCCGCGTTGCCGACCTGGTGAAGTACGTGGCGACGCATGCCTGAGAAGAAGGGACTGCTCTCCAGACTCATTGGCGGTAGCGCGAAGCCGAAAGAGAAGTCGGTCGAGAAGCCTGTCGCGAAGCCAGCCCCAAAGCCTGCCGCTGCGAAGCCGGCGGCAAAGCCTGTTGTAAAGCCTGTTGCGGCGAAGCCGGCTACAGCCACTCCCGCCAAGAGCGCGAGCGGGGCGCCGCCGCAGAAGCCAGCTGGGGCGATGCTCGCCTCAAGCCGCCCAGCGAATCGGCCGCAGGTGAAGCCAACCATCACCGGCTCCAACGGTCAGCCGCGACCAACGGGCGCGCCTCCAACGGCACCGAGCCGCCCAGCGAACCGCCCCAACGTAAAGGCCACGGTCAAGCCAGGTGGAACCCCAACCACCGCGAAGCCGGCACGGCCAACCCCGCGCCCTATTCCACGACCGGCCCCACCGCAGAGTGGCCCGCGCCGCATCGCAGAAGAGATCATCTCCGCCTCAGGGAAGCGCACGATCCGTGAGTTGAACATGCAGGGCCAGCGCGTGCTGCTGCGCGTCGACTTCAATGTGCCGCTCTCCGATGGAAAGATCGTTGACGATTCGCGCATCCGCGCCGCCGTCCCAACCATCAAGGCGCTCCTTGATGGCGGTGCATCGGTCGTGATCATGTCGCACCTTGGCCGACCAGATGGTCGCGTTGTCGATGGCCTTCGCCTGCGACCCGCAGCTGAGCGACTCACGCAGCTTATTCGTGTGAACGTGCCGACGACCGGTGATGCACTTGGAGTTGGTACCGACGATGCCGTGCGTCGCTTGCGACCGGGCGAGCTGCTCCTCCTTGAGAATGTTCGCTTCCATGCTGGTGAGGAGCGCAACGATCCTGCATTCGCCGAGCGACTCGCCTCGTATGGCGACGTCTTCGTGAACGATGCGTTCGGTGCAGCGCACCGCGCCCACGCCAGCACCGTTGGTGTTGCCGCCTACCTGCCGTCGTATGTCGGACTCCTGATGGAGCAAGAGGTTGAGGCACTTTCTAATTTGCTTGAGAAGCCTGCGCGACCGTTCGCCGCGATCGTCGGCGGCGGCAAGGTTTCTGGCAAGGTGGCCGTACTTGAGGCACTGATCAAAAAGGTTGACCTGTTGATTCTTGGTGGTGGCGTTGCGAATACGTTCCTTGTCGCCTCTGGCCGCAGTGTTGGCAAGAGCCTCTACGAGTCGAAGATGGTGGACGATGCGCGACGCATCTTGAAGTTGGCGCAGGACCGCGGTGTTCGCGTCCTCCTCCCCGTTGATGGTGTGGTCGCTAAAGAGGTGACACGCGGCACCGAGTTCAAGGTGGTCTCCACCGACAAGCTCCCGGCGAGCTGGCACATGGTTGACCTTGGTCCCGCCTCGATCACCGCAATCCGCGAGGCGCTCGCGCCGATCAAGACCATCCTGTGGAACGGACCACTCGGCGTCTTTGAGATCCCATCGTTCGCCGTGGCCACGCGCGAACTCGCCAAGGTTGCCGCCGAGAAGGCGGATGCGGGCGCGACCGTGGTGGTTGGCGGAGGCGACAGCATTGCCGCCTTGCGACAGTTGGGCATTGCCGAGAAGATGACGCACCTCTCCACCGGTGGCGGTGCCTCACTCGAGTTCCTTGAAGGGCGCGACCTGCCAGGCCTCGCCGTGGTGCCAACCGCCGGCTCACCGTACGAGACGCTGCCAATCGTCTACGTCGCACCGGTGAAGCCAGGTGGCAAGGCGGCACCGAAGCGGGCCGCAGCAAAGCCGAAGCCGATCATCAAGCCGTCAGCGCTCGACGATGAGGACGACGACGAGAGTGACCCACTGGCATGAGCGACCGCATCGCCGCGATCCACGCGCGCGAAATTCTTGACTCGCGCGGCAATCCGACCGTCGAGGTTGACGTCACCCTGGGTGGTGGCGCACGAGGTCGCGCTGCTGTTCCATCGGGCGCCTCTACTGGCGCACACGAAGCGGTCGAGCTTCGCGATGGCGACAAGGGTCGATTCGGTGGCAAGGGCGTCCTTGGCGCCGTTGCCGCAGTGAACGGCGAAATCGCACAGGCACTGAACGGCACGTCGGTGAGCGACCAGCGGGCTCTTGATGCAGCACTTATCGCTCTTGATGGCACACCGGCAAAGGGCCGACTCGGCGCGAACGCCATTCTCGGTGTTTCGCTTGCAGCGGCCCATGCGCGTGCTGCGCTGCACGGCAGAGAACTCTGGTACGAACTTGGCGGTGACGCCGCAGTAAAGCTCCCAGTGCCGCTGCTCAACATTCTGAATGGCGGCAAGCATGCCGAGCACTCCACCGACTTCCAGGAGTTCATGGTGGTTCCTGTGGGCGCCGCCACCTATCGCGACGCACTGCGCGCCGGCGCCGAGGTCTTTGCCGCACTGCGCAAGAACCTGCACGACCGCGGCCTCGCAACTGGCCAGGGTGATGAGGGCGGCTTTGCTCCGAGCCTTCCATCAAACGAGGCGGCACTCGATGCACTCATGACGGCGATTGAGGCGGCTGGGTATCGACCGGGCGAAGAGATCGCGATTGCCATTGATGCTGCTGCAACAGAACTTCTGCAGCCGAACGGCCACTACAAGCTCGATCGCGAAGGTCGCACCCTAGAGAGCGGTGCACTCGTTGATCTCTGGGCGAGCTGGGCGTCGAAGTATCCGATCATCAGCATCGAAGATGGTCTAGCCGAAGATGACTGGAGCGGTTGGGAGGCCCTCACCGCGCGCATCGGCGGCAAGGTGCAGATCGTGGGCGACGACCTGTTGGTAACCAACACCCACCGCATTGAGCGCGCCATCGATGCTGGTGCGGCGAACGCGCTGCTGGTGAAGCCGAACCAGATCGGCACGCTCACCGAGACGCTTGACGCGATCACCCTGGCGCGCGGCGCCGGCTGGGCAAGCATCTTGAGCCACCGCTCCGGTGAGACCGAAGACACCACCATCGCCGACCTCGCCGTGGCTACGAATGCGGGGCAGATCAAGACGGGTGCCCCATCGCGTTCGGAGCGCGTCGCCAAACTGAACCGCCTCTTGCGCATTGAAGAGCAGCTCGGCACTCGGGCGATCTACGCCGGCCGCGCCGCCTTCTCGCACGTGACCCACGCATGAGTCGCTTTGTGGATCGCGGAGCAACCGTCGCCGCCTTCGTTGGTATCGGCATGGCACTTACCGTTGCGGTGAGCTTCTTGATGGTGATCCCGATCGATCCGGCGTACATCATCTTCGCGCCGCTCTCTGGTCTGCTCATCGGCTGGTACGGCAATCAGCGCGCCGGGCAGCTGCGCGGTCGCCCAGGTCGCATCTTCGCGAACGCCGCTTGGAGTGGCGCCATCACCGCGGTGACCTTCGCCGCGCTCTTCCTTGCGGTGAAGCTCTTCTTCTTCTCGCTTGACCCTGGCTACCGCGATGAGAAGCAGGGCGGCTCGTTCAAGTGCGCGGCCGGACCAGAGTGCGTCTACGTGCGCTACCAGGGAGCTGAAGGTGGCAAAGAGGCGCTCGCCGAAGCAGGCATCACCGACGTGGCCTCATTCACCGATTGGTATTGGGATGGCCAGATGGGAACGGTGCGCATCTTGATTCTCAGCACGACAGGCTTCGCGCTGCTGGGTGGGCTCTTCTACTGGCCGAGTGCTCCGCGCGTGAAGCGCGAGGAGCCAGTCGCCTAATCGTCGTCCCGCCACACTGCGCGATGCGCAGCGGGCGGTCGATCGATTCGTTCGCTTAGGCCTTTGGCGCCGCCTTCTTGGCAGCAGGCTTCTTCGCGGCTGGCTTCTTGGCAGCCGGCTTTGCAGCGGCAGCCTCAGCCTTTGGTGCGGCGACCTTCTTTGGCGCCGACTTCTTCTTGTTCACAACCTTCGGCATCACGCCGCCAGCGGCAGCCGCCCGGGCAGCCTTCTTAGCGAGGCGCGACTTGCGTCGGGCCGCGGCGTTCTTATGAATGGCGCCGTGCTTGGCAGCACGGTCAAGGGCGCTCGACGCCTTGTTGACGGCGGCAGCGGTGTCGCCCTGGGTCTGGCCCGTGATGATCTCGAGCGCCTTGGCGACGAGGCTCTTGGCGGCGGTTCGCTGTGGCTGCTGCACCGCATTGCGGCGGGCAGAGGCGCGAACCTCTTTCAGCGACTGCGGTGTTCGTGCACCTTTGTACTTGCGCGGGGTCTTTCCCATGTTGGTCACTCCATCAGCTAATGGGGCTCGGTTGAGCCGTCGGGCGATCGTAGCAGAGGCTCCGCCACGCTCCTCTGCAGGCGCCCCTCGGCGGCACGGGCGAGAGCGTGCGATCCTTAGCCCATGAGCACCATTCCGCAGTCTCGACTGCGCAACTTCAGCATCATCGCGCACATCGACCACGGGAAGTCGACCCTGGCCGACCGTCTGCTCGAGGCGACCCACACGGTCGAGGCCCGGTTGATGACCTCGCAGATGCTCGACTCCATGGACCTGGAGCGCGAGAAAGGGATCACCATCAAGGCGCGCGCCGTGCGCCTGGACTACGTCGCGAAGGATGGCCTCACGTACGGCCTCAATCTGATCGACACACCTGGTCACGTCGACTTCGCCTACGAGGTCTCGCGAAGCCTGCAGGCCTGCGACGGCGCCATCCTCGTCGTCGATGCGAGCCAAGGGATCGAGGCGCAGACGCTCGCCAATGTGCACCTGGCGATGAAGCTCGGCCTGGTGATCATTCCGGTGTTGAACAAGATTGACCTCCCTGCCGCCGACCCAGAGGCGGTGATGAGTGAACTCGAAGACTCACTCGCCATCCCGCGCGAAGAGGTGATTCTCGCCTCCGCAAAATCGGGGATAGGTATCTCGGAGATTCTCGAAGCGCTGGTTGCGCGTATTCCCGCGCCGAGCGGTCCGCTCGACGCACCGCTGCGCGCACTCGTCTTCGATTCGCACTACGACACATACAAAGGTGTGGTGAATTACATCCGCATTCAAGAGGGGCGACTAAAGGCGGGCGATCCGATTCTGATGATGGGATCTGGTGTGACTTGTGTTCCAGTTGAGCTCGGCTACTTCCGACCGCAACACGTGCCCGTGCAAGAGCTGGTCGCAGGTGAAGTGGGCTACATCGCAACTGGACTGAAGAGCGTGCGTGATGCGCGTGTTGGTGACACTGTCACATCGCAGACCACCCCTGCAGCCGAGCCGCTCCCTGGCTACCAGGTGGCGCTCCCGCTCGTCTTCGCCGGTCTGTACCCACTCAGCGGAGAGGACTACCCGGCGCTGCGCGAGGCGCTCGAGAAGTTGCACCTCAACGACGCCAGTTTCACCTTTGAGGCGGAGTCGTCTGCTGCCCTCGGCTTCGGCTTCCGCTGCGGCTTCCTCGGCCTTCTCCACATGGAGATCGTGCAGGAGCGCCTCGAGCGTGAGTTCAACTTGCAGCTGATCGCCTCGGCCCCCTCCTGCAAGTACCAGGTGATGCTCAACGGCGGGAAGGGCGAATTGCTGATCAACAACCCTGCCCAGCTGCCGAGCCCGAACCACATCGACGAGATCCGTGAGCCGTGGGTTGCCGCCTCGGTGGTAACCCCGTCGACCTACATCGGCACGATCATGGAGCTCTCCACCGACAAGCGCGGCATCTTCGATGGCATGGAGTATCTCGACGAGAAGCGCGTCGTGATGCGCTTCCAGATTCCACTCGCCGAACTGATCGTGGACTACTTCGATCAGCTCAAGAGCCGCACGCAGGGGTACGCCTCGCTCGACTACACCGAATCTGAGTACCGCGTTGCACCACTGGTCAAACTCGACATCTTGGTGAACGGCGAGCCAGTCGACGCACTCAGCACCATCATCCATCGCGATCGCGCACAGGTATCGGGTCGGAACCTTGCATCGAAACTCAAAGAGCTGATTCCGCGCCAGATGTTCGAGGTGCCAATTCAGGCGGCAATCGGTGGCACGGTGATCGCACGCGAGACGGTAAAGGCCGTTCGCAAGAACGTGTTGGCGAAGTGCTACGGCGGTGACATCACGCGAAAGAAGAAGCTCCTCGAAAAGCAGAAAGAGGGGAAGGAGCGCATGAAGCGTGTCGGCTCCGTTGAGATTCCGCAAGAGGCCTTCCTCGCCGTCTTGCGCACCGACGCCGATTAACGTGACGACCGGCGCGCAGCCCGCGCCACCGCGCGGCCTCTACCTTCACGTTCCGTTCTGTCGTTCGCTCTGTCCGTACTGCGACTTTGTCGTGGTGGCAGGTGCCGCTGCATTCGGCCCACGGTCACGCATGGGCGGTTATCTGAACGCCATTGAGCAAGAGATCGATCTGCGCGCGAAACTCGCCGACAAAACCTTCGGCAGTCTCGGCTCGGCGAATCGTCAGCCACTTGAAACGCTCTACCTCGGCGGTGGTACCCCATCGCTCCTACCAACCGACCGTCTCGCCTCTCTCATCGAACGCATTCGCGATCGTTTCGGGCTGGCTCCAGACGCCGAGGTGACCCTTGAGGCGAACCCGGGCGGCGATGAACGCGGTGACTTGGCCGGCGTCGTTCAGGCTGGCGTTACGCGGCTTAGCGTTGGGGTGCAGGTGATGGATACGACCGCCCTCCGTTCCCTTGGCCGGCGGCACACCCCCGACGATGTGGTGGCAACGGTTGCGGCCGCCCGCGCGGCAGGGTTCGCCAGCCTCTCGATGGACCTGCTCGCCGACCTGCCAGATCTGCCGTTCGACGCCTGGGCGGCGAGTCTCGACACGGCGATCGCCCTCGCCCCCGACCACCTGAGCGTCTACGCCCTCACCCTCAGCCTCGGCCCCGATGAGGCTGGCGACGACCGCCTCGCCACCCCCGCGGGCGCTGTTGCCTGGCGCGAACGTGCCGCCGCCGCCCAAGACGAAGAGCGCGGCGCACTCGAACTTGAGCACCTCAACAGTCGCCTCCCGGCCGCCGGGTACGACTGGTACGAGATCAGCAACTGGGCAACCGCAGGTCATGAATCAAAACACAACACCCTCTACTGGGAGCGCGCCAGTGTTGCCGCCGTTGGTCCAGGCGCCCACGCCTTCGATGGCATCACACGCCGCTGGAACTCCGCCAACCTCGACGCCTGGGAGGGGGCGCTGCGGCAGGGCGAACTCCCACCCGGCGGCGAATCACCTGCCGAGAGCGGCGCTGCTGGTGCCGCTGAGGGCTTGGTGCTTGCGCTGCGCATGGCACGTGGTGTGGAGCGCGACGTCGCGGTGCGCGACGGATTCAGTGAGGCAATCACCTGGGGTGAATCGAACGGCCTGCTTGCACCACATCCGTCAGATGCGTCTCGCGTTCAGCTGACGCTGCGCGGCCGACTACTCAGCAACGAACTCTTCTCACGGATTGTGTAGCTGCCGTCGCGCGCCTGCGCGACGAGGATCAGTTCGGCGCGGCGAGGTCGCGGCGCGGGAAGATGTAGAAGGCCCAGATCGCAGCGATGAGTGCGACTACACCGAAGAGAAGTGCCGCGGATCCGTCGATGGTGCCTTCGAGCAGGTCAACTGGTGAGAAGTGATTGAAGAGCGAGAGGTACTGGTACGGCTCAACCACATCCCAGAACGAACCAATGACTTCAACGATGTAGTTGAACATGATGAATGACACGGTGATCGCCATGGCTGGGGTGGTGCGATCAAAGCTGCCGCTGGCGGCGATGCCGATCGTGGCAAACATGCCCCAGAAGAGCGCCCCGTATGCCCAGAGAATTGGCAGCTGCTCAAAGGCGAGCTGGTCGGTGACGCCGGCAATCTGTGCCCCAAGGATGGTGCCACCGATGTAGGCGAGTGAGACAAGAGCCGATCCGACCCAGCCCTCAACCAACATGGTGGCGAGAATGGTGCGGCGGCTGAGCGGACGGCTCAACAGCAACTCAAGGGTGCCGCGCTGTCGCTCACCGGAGAGTGCGCCCACGGTGAGGCCCGCGCTCAAGATGCCGAAGAGGGCGATGGAGATCGGATGGATGAACCCCACCGAGATCGTGCGCGCCAGGGTGGAGAAGTTCCCTCCTGGCGGTCGTGGGCTATCTGCAAGTGACTCTTGGAACGCCTGATAGATGACGGGGAAGAGGAGCGACCAGATCACCACTACTGAGAGTCCGACAGCGAGGCGAATACGGTGGCCGCGTAGCAGCCGTCGGAAGAGGATCAGGTTGATCATCGGGCACTCCTCTTCTTGGCGGCGCTCTTCTTCCCAGGGGTCCTCTTGGCTGGACTCTTTTTAGCGAGAGCCTTCTTGGCTGATGCGCGCTTTGGGACTGGTCGCTTTGCTGCGGGCCTTGAGAGCGACTTCTTCACCTCGGCAATCTCAGGAAAGACCTGAACGGCGCCAGAGTTGTGACGCGCGTCGCCGTAGTACGACATGAAGGCCTCTTCGAGGCTTGCCGCTTCAATGAGCAGGTCGCGCAGGCCAGAGGTCTGCAGACGCGAGATGAGCTTTGGCACCGCTGCAGATTCCGCTTCACAGCTAACGCGATAGCCGCTCTTCCCTTCTTGCGCGACTTTCACGCCGAAGACGCCAGCGAGTGAGGTGAGGCGCGTTGGCTTACGCGCGACGAGCGCGTCAACGCGACGGCGTTGGAAGCGCACGAGCGTCTCTACAGTTTCAAGCGCAACAAGCTTGCCGCCGCGCACAATGGCGACGCGATTGCAGATGCGCTCCACCTCGCTAATGAGGTGGCTGCTGAAGAAGACGGTGCGGCCAGCGGCGACGCGCTCCAGGAGCAGCTCCTGCAACGAACGCTGCATCAACGGGTCGAGACCCTCAGAGGGCTCATCGAGAATCAGAAGTTCTGGGTCGGTCTCAAGTGCCTGCACCACGCCGATCTTCTGGCGCATGCCGCGGCTGTAGTCGCGCACCGGTCGCTTCAAGATTGCGTCGGAGAGCTCGAGCGCCTCCATGACGCGATGGCGGAGGAGTGAAGGTCGGCCGCTCAACGCGCGCATGTGGTCGAGATACTCGCGACCACTCATGTAGTCGTAGACGGCGAAGCCCGAGGGGAGGTAGCCAACGCGGCGACGAATCTCCACTGAGTCTTTGACGATGTCGAGTCCGAGGACCGAGGCTGAGCCGCCAGTTGGGTGGAGGAAACCGAGGAGGGTTCGAATGGTGGTGCTCTTCCCCGCGCCGTTCGGCCCGAGGAAGCCGAAGAGTTCACCCTCCTTGATCTCTAGGTCAATTGAGGAAAGCGCCTTGATCTCACCCGTGCGCCCGTAGTGCTTGGTGAGCGAACGAGTCTGGATGGCAAGGGGGTTTGTCATGGACACAAGTTTACGCCTTTCGAAAATTTTTCTGCGCCTTTGACCCAGCGGCGCTGACCCCTCTAGACTGCAGTTGGCACTCAGCACTGGTTGAGTGCCAAGAAACGAGGTGGGCATGGTTCGACGACAGCGACGCACAGGGCTCCTGGACGATCGCGCCCGCGTCATCCTCGCCGCCCTCGTTGAGGAGCACATCCGAACGGCCACCCCTGTTGGTTCGATCGCCCTCTCGGACGGGTACGACCTTGGCGTCTCGCCAGCCACCGTTCGGGGGGTGCTCGTGGAGCTGGAAGAACTCGGCCTCCTGATGCAGCCACACACCTCCGCCGGCCGCATCCCAACCGACCTCGGCTACCGCACCTACGCCGTGGAGATCGCCACCCCCGATGAGGTGGCCCCCGTCGACCAACTCATGATTCGACACCAGTTCGGCCAGGCCGAAGGGGGCGCCGACCAGTGGTTCCGCATCGCCGCCACCACCCTGGCGAGCTCTTCGCGAGCGGCGGGGATCGCCACGCCGATGCGCCCGACCTCCGCACGCCTCCGCCACGTTGACCTGGTGCGCACCGCCGATCGCCTCGCCACCCTGATCGCCGTGGTGAGCGACGGGAGCGTGCGCCCAACGCTGATGCCCCTCCCAGAGGGGGCTGATCAAGATGCCCTCACCGCCGTGGCGAGTCGCCTGAACGCCACGGAGCTCGATAAGAGTTCGGCACAACTCGCCGCAGCCGCCACAGACCTCCCTGAGTCGCTACCGAACCGGGCCATCGTGCGAACGGTGCTTGAGCGTACGAGCCGCCTCCTCGCCGAGATCGATGATGCGGCGGTGGAGCAGGTCTACAGCGACGGACTCCTCAATGTGATGGAGGCCCCCGAGTTTGCCGAGAGTTCGCGGGTGCGCAACGTCTTCACGGCCCTTGAGGGGCGTGGGTATCTCGGCGAACTGGTACACGACGTTGCCCAGGGGGGTGAGGTTCGACTCTTCATTGGTAGCGAGAACACGCCGATAGAGATGCACGGCGTCTCCCTGATCCTCGCCCCATATGGCGTACCCGGCCAAGCGCTCGGCGTCGTTGGAGTCCTTGGGCCAACGCGCATGCCCTATCCGCGGGCGGTCGGCTCAGTCCAGTTCGTGGCCAACCTCCTCTCGGAGCTGGTGACCCGCTTCCATCGCGCCTAACCAGCTCGCGCCCGCACCCTTCCTGTTGATCACTTGACTCTCGTCGCCCAGGGGCGTATTCTCCCGTCAGCGAGTTAGCACTCTTAACCGTTGAGTGCTAACTTACGCACGAGGCCTCCCCGAAATGGGGGCCACTGAGCACAAAAGGGGGCACGCATGACCCAACCGACGACCGAATCAGAGGCAACGGACCAGGGAGCGCCGGAGCTCGATCCCCTCGCCACCGCGCTCTTGGAGCGTGACGAGCAGATCGCCGCCCACCAGCGCACCGCCGCCGACTTCGCCAACTTCCGCCGCCGTACCGCCGAGGAGCGCGAGCGCGAGGCCGGCCTGGCCAGCGAGTCCCTCCTTTTTAAAACGCTGGCAGTTGCCGACGACATGGACCGCGCCCTAACCGCCGTCCCCGAGACCCTCACGGCTGAACCCTGGGTGGAGGGGATCGCCGCGATTAATCGCAAGCTCTTGGCGCTGTTGGAGAGCGAAGGGGTGACCCCATTTGAATCGGTCGGCAAGGAGTTTGATCCGCGGGAGCACGAGGCCATCGCCCAGGTTCCCGGCAGTGGCAAGCCAGCCGGCGAAGTGATCACAGAGCATCGAAAGGGGTGGCGAATTCGTGACCGAATTCTGCGACCTGCGGTGGTGAGTGTGGCGAACGATTAGAGGAGCGCCCGCTCCATATAGCTTGGAAATTTTTGGAAGTAGTAGTTAAGTAAAGGAGAACACAATGGGAAAGATCATCGGGATCGATCTGGGAACCACGAACAGCGTTGTTGCCGCCATGGTTGGTGGTGAGCCAACGGTGATCAGCTCCGCCGAAGGCGGACGAACCGTTCCATCGGTTGTTGGATTTGGTAAGGGTGGTGAGCGACTTGTTGGGCAGCTGGCAAAGCGCCAGGCGGTTACAAATCCAACGAACACCGTCTTTAGCATCAAGCGTTTCATGGGTCGCCGTTTTGACGACGCCGAGTCGGTGAAGACGAAGGGACTTGTTCCCTACGTTGTCGAGAAGGATGCCGGCAGCGACGGCGTGAAGGTTAAGGTTGATGGTGGCTCCTATTCGCCACAAGAAGTGTCGGCGATGATTCTGCAGAAGCTGAAGGCTGACGCAGAGGCGTTCCTCGGCGAGAAGATCACCGAGGCCGTAATTACCGTGCCGGCCTACTTCGACGACACGCAGCGACAGGCGACGAAAGATGCCGGCCGCATTGCAGGTCTCGACGTAAAGCGCATCATCAACGAGCCAACGGCAGCGGCGCTCGCCTACGGTCTCGACAAGAAGAAGGAAGAGAAGATCGCCGTGTACGACCTTGGTGGCGGCACGTTTGACATCTCGATCCTTGAGCTTGGCGACGGCGTCTTTGAGGTGAAGTCGTCGAACGGCGACACCCACCTTGGTGGCGACGACTTCGACCAGCGCATCATCGATTGGCTCCTGGCTGAGTTCAAGAAGGACCAGGGGATCGACCTGTCGAAGGACCAGCAGGCCCTGCAGCGCCTCAAGGAGGCGGCAGAGAAGGCCAAGATCGAGCTCTCCGGCACCGGCCAGACTGAGATCAACCTGCCGTACATCACGGCCGATGCGACCGGTCCAAAGCACGTGGTGGTGACCCTGACC
>JACCDU011250641.1_pt1 | contig 14987 bp, 11 predicted proteins | sample 7446081 | NCBI WGS metagenome assembly JACCDU01 (sample SAMN15323447, study PRJNA562643) | freshwater metagenome | isolation source: river surface water | place: USA:Blue River Watershed | collected 2017-08-17
GCAAATGCTCTTGATGGGCTTGCTGGGCTTGTCGGGGATTATTTTTGTGCCTGTGTTGTTGCGCGCGGCAGATGCGCAGCTGATGGCCGCGGTGCTGGTGGCGCAGGTGTATGTGTATTACTTGGTGTTGTTAGTCCAGTTTGGTTTTTGCTGGAGCGGGCCTGCTGCGCTGGCTAGGGCCGCATATGCCGTGGGTGTGGCTCAGGTGTGGCGCAGTTCTGTGAAGGCCAAGCTGTTGCTTCTGGCCGGGCCTGTGGCGTTGCTGTTTGGCTTGGGCTATGCTAGCTTGGCGTGGGGGCAGTGGTATTTGCTGTGGTTTGCGTTGTTGCTGGTGGCGTTTGCCCTGAACTCGAATTGGTTTTTGCAAGCTCGGCGCAACTTTGCGGCGGGCGTTGGCTTTGCAGGCTTAGGTGTGTGTATCAGTGCGTGGATGTTGTGTGCGTATGAGATGGATGGCGCATGGGTGGTATTGATATTGGTGATGCCACAAGTTTGCTTAGGCCTAGGTTCATGGTGGGTGGCGCGTCAAGCATGTGCTGGTGTGGCTGCGGTGGATGCCGATTGGCAAAGCAGCCTAGGCGTGCTGCGCAAGGACGCGCCTTTGGTGGCCTCGCAACTGTTGTTACTGGCGTCCACCACACTGGGCACGGTGGTGGTGGGGGCGCTGGTTGATGCTGACACGACGGCCGCTTATGCCGCGACTGAAAAGCTGTTTAACCTCGGTGCCACTGTGCTGGTGGGTTTGTACATGGCGCTGTACCCACGGTTTGCGGCTTGGTTTTATTCAGACCGTACTGTTTATTGGAAGAAAACTAAACAACTGTTGCTGGTTGCATTGCTGGCAGGTGTGGGGCTGGCGGCACTGCTGAATGTCGTGGGGCCGTGGCTGATGGCTGTTTATTTGCCAGCCCATTTGGTGCAAAAAGTGGTGCCAGTTTTGTTGCCGTTTGCGCTTTGGCTAGGCATGTGCATCAGCCAGCATGTACTGACCAGTTATTTGGTGTTGGCCGAGCGCAATAGCCGAGTGCTGTGGGTGAATGCCAGTGTGTTGGCCGTGACTGTGTTGGTGGGCTACACCTTTGCGCTCAACAACCCTGTGGATTGGGTGTATGGCATGGTGGCGGGGCAAGTGTTGGCGTTGCTGCTGTTACTGCAGTTGTATCGCAAAGATAGAGCGGCTGATCTATGAAGATCTTGCACATCACAGAATCATTGGGTGCTGGTGTGGGGCGCTTTTTGGTGTTGGCCACGCGAGGCCAAGTGGCCGCTGGCTACGAGGTGGTGTTAGCCCACTCGATCAGAAGCGATACGCCTGTTGACCAGCTAGACGCACAATTTTCTTTTCTGGCCAAACGCATCGTGGTGCCCATGGTGACGCCTGTGTCTTTGGTGCAAGATGCTTTGGGTGTTTGGCACTTGATGCGTCTCATGCGGCAAGAGCAGCCCGATGTGATTCACTTGCATTCGTCCAAGGCGGGTGTGTTGGGACGTGTAGCTGCGTGGTTGGCAGGAGGCCAGGCTCGTGTTTTTTATTCGCCGCATGGGTTTGCTTTTTTAAGGCAAGACGTTTCTAAGCTCAAACAAAAACTGTTTTTAGCTTTTGAACAAATGGCTGCCAAGCTAGGTGGCACTTTGGTGGCATGTTCTCGCTCAGAGGCAGAGTTGGCGATAGACAAGGTTCACCATCCCCGTGTGCAACTGGTTGAAAACGCCACCGACTTCAACGATGTACAGATGTCTACTGGCAGTGCCGATAACCGCGTGAATGTGTTGAACGCAGGCCGTGTGTGTTACCAAAAAGCGCCATGGCGCTTTAACGCTGTGGCACAAGCGTGTGCAGATTTACCGGCACGTTTTGTGTGGTTAGGCGAGGGTGATTTGGCGCATATGCTGCAGCCCGAACTCACCCCAAGCTTGCGGCTGACGGGGTGGCTCACGCGCACAGAGGTGGCCCAGCATCTGGCACAGGCTGATGTGTTCTTGATGCCCTCGCTGTGGGAGGGCATGCCCTTGGCTTTGATCGAAGCGCAAGCGGCAGGCGTGCCTGCTGTGGTGTCTAACGTGGTGGGCTGCCGTGATGGGGTGCAAGACGGCGTGACGGGCTTTGTGTGTGACACCGATGAAGAGCTGTGCGCTCGCACGCGTCAGCTGATAGAAGACGCCTCACTGCGCAAACGCATGGGCGACAATGCGACGCGAATGGCGCGCACACGATTTTCGGTGGCGCGCATGAACGATGAGCTACTACAGCTGTATGTGAATAACCTATGAACCATCAAGCTAAAAACGCCTCACCCGTTGCGCCATATTTGGTAAAGCTGGTGGACGCCGTCCTTATTTTGTTAGCGGCTTATTTGGCGCTGCATGCACGGCGTGTTTTGGATTTGCCCACAGAGATGCCTGTGAAGTTCATTGCGGGCTATGACGGTTTGGCGCTCATTGGGGCGCTGCTGTTTACGTTTTTCTCGGGCAATGCTGCTGGGTCGTGGCGCGGCGCACAGATGCCCGCGATGCTGGCTAAGCTCACGGCGCGCTGGTTCATGGTGGTGAGTTTGTTGTTGCTTTGGTTGTTTGCATTCAAAGCGTCTCAAGAGTTTTCACGTGTGTGGTTTGCGGTGTGGATGGTGTCTGCCGTGGTGTTGCTTTGGCTGGGGCGTGTGGCCATTTACTTGGTGTTGCGCAGTTTGCGGTTGCGTGGCATTGGTTTAAGGCAGGTGGCATTGGTGGGTTCGCACGCCGCGATTGCCAGCTTGCAAACACGCATGGCTTCTGCCGGCTGGTCGGGCTATGTGGTGTCACAGGTGGTCGCACGCACCGATGATGTGGCGTCGCTTGAGGCTTTAGCCACTGCGCCGTTAGATGAGATTTGGGTCATGCTGCCCTTGGGGGATGCTCAGGCCATACAACACACTTTGCATGCCTTGCGCCACAGCGCTGCATCGATTCGTTTGGTGCCCGATTTGCTGACCTTGCGCTTGATCAACCACGGCGTGACCGAGGTGATGGGCGTGCCGATGTATGACGTCTCCGCCTCACCCATGGCAGGCATGAATCAGCTGCTGAAGTGGGTGGAAGACAAGGTGTTGTCATTGCTGATCTTGTTGTTGATCAGCCCCGTCATGCTGGTTGTTGCGTTGGGTGTGAAGCTCAGTTCACGCGGGCCCGTGTTTTATAGGCAAGAGCGGGTGGGGTTGAACAACCGTTCGTTTGGCATGCTGAAGTTTCGTTCAATGCCAGTGGATGTTGAAAAAGAGGGCGTGCGCTGGGGCGGTGCTGCCGCTAAAGCCACCACACGTTTTGGACAGTTCCTTCGTCGAACCAGTTTGGATGAATTGCCACAGTTTTTGAATGTGCTGTGGGGCGACATGTCTATCGTAGGCCCTCGCCCAGAGCGGCCCATGTTTGTGGAGCAGTTCAAAGACGAAATTCCCGATTACATGAAGAAGCATTTGGTCAAAGCAGGCATTACCGGTTGGGCGCAGGTGAATGGCTGGCGTGGCGACACAGATCTGAAAACACGTATTGAGTTTGATTTGTTTTACATAGAAAACTGGTCGGTGTGGTTGGATTTGAAAATCATCTTTTTGACGATCTTCAAAGGCTTCTTGAACAAGAATGCACGTTGATACGATAAAGGCCAACAAAGGTAGAGCATGACAATTTTGGTAACAGGCTGCGCCGGCTTTATTGGCAGTAACTTCATCCACACATGGTTGTCGTCATCAGACGAAGCTGTGCTGAACTTAGACAAGCTCACCTACGCGGGTAACTTGGCCAATTTGGATGCCCTCAAGGGCGACCCGCGCCATGTGTTTGTGCACGGCGATATTGGCGACCGTGCCTTGGTGGGCCAGCTGTTGGCAGAGCACAAACCTCGCGCTGTGTTGAACTTCGCAGCCGAAAGCCACGTGGATCGCTCTATCCACGGCCCTGGTGACTTTATTGAAACCAACGTGGTTGGCACATTCAATTTGCTAGAAAGCGTGCGCGCTTATTGGCAAGAGTTGCCTGAGGCTGAGAAGCAAGCCTTCCGCTTTTTGCACGTGTCAACAGACGAGGTGTATGGCACGCTGTCGCCCACCGACCCACCGTTTGCAGAAACCAAAAACTACGAGCCCAACAGCCCGTACTCAGCCAGCAAGGCCGCCAGCGACCACTTGGTGCGCGCATGGCACCACACCTATGGCTTGCCTGTGCTGACCACCAATTGCAGCAACAACTATGGGCCGTATCACTTTCCAGAGAAGCTGATTCCCTTGGTGTTGCTCAACGCCTTGGCGGGTAAGCCACTGCCCATTTATGGTGATGGCCAGCAAGTGCGTGATTGGCTCTATGTGGAAGACCATTGCCGCGCCATAGCCCGCGTACTAGAGGCCGGCAAAGTAGGCGAGACCTACAACATTGGCGGCTGGAACGAAAAGCCGAATCTTGAAGTAGTTAACACTCTATGCGCTGTGCTGGACGAACTCAAGCCACGCGCAGATGGCAAACGCTACGCCGAGCAAATTACCTACGTCAAAGACCGCCCAGGCCACGACCGTCGCTATGCCATTGATGCTCGCAAGATTGAGCGCGATCTGGGCTGGAAGCCGCAAGAAACCTTTGAAACTGGTATCCGCAAAACCGTGCAGTGGTACTTGGCCAACCAAGCATGGGTAGAGGGCGTGACCAGTGGCGCTTACCGCCAATGGGTGGGTAAGCAATATGGCGCGTAAGGTTTGAACCACATGAAAATTTTGCTTCTGGGCAAAAACGGCCAAGTGGGCTGGGAGCTGCAGCGTAGCCTAGCCCCTTTGGGGGAGGTGTTGGCGCTTGACCGGCACAGCACCCAATACTGTGGTGACTTAACTAAGCCCGAACAGCTGGTGCAAACAGTGCTGGCCTACAAGCCAGACTTCATCGTCAACGCTGCGGCCTACACGGCGGTCGATAAGGCCGAGTCTGATGCTGAAATGGCTCGTTGCATCAATACCGATGCTCCAGCGGCCTTGGCCAAAGCCGCCGCACAAATAGGTGCATGGTTGGTGCATTACTCGACCGATTATGTGTTTGACGGCAGCGGCAGCCATGCACGGCAAGAGGGCGAAGGCACAGGGCCAGTGAACGTGTATGGCCAAACCAAGCTAGATGGCGAAAAAGCCATCGTTGCTAGCGGCTGCAAGTATTTAATTTTTCGCACCAGTTGGGTCTACGCCGCGCGTGGTGGAAACTTTGCCAAAACCATGCTGCGCTTGGCGCAAGAGCGAGACAAGTTGACGGTGATTAACGACCAACACGGTGCACCCACAGGTGCAGACCTGATTGCCGATGTCACAGCGCATGCCATGCGACGTGTGCTGAATACGCAAAACATTTCTTTGGGCGGTGTGTACCACCTCGTGGCTTCGGGTGAAACCACATGGCATGGCTATGCCAGCTATGTGATTGAGCAGGCCAAGCGCATCCGCCCTGATTTGGCTTGGACGGTGGCAGATGTTGCGCCTGTACCCACCAGCGCTTTTCCAACACCCGCAGCACGCCCGCTCAATTCGCGTTTGTGCACAGCAAAGCTGCAACAAGCCTTTGGTCTTGTATTGCCGCCTTGGCAACAAGGGGTAGACCGAATGCTGGCTGAAATACTTTAAACAAGAAGAACAGATATGACCAAACAACGCAAAGGCATCATCCTCGCAGGCGGTTCTGGTACGCGCTTGTACCCTGTCACACAAGCGGTCAGCAAACAGCTGATGCCCGTGTATGACAAGCCGATGATTTACTACCCACTCACCACACTGATGCTGAGCGGTATTCGTGAGGTACTGATTATCTCTACCCCGCAAGACACGCCGCGCTTCACCGAGCTTTTGGGCGACGGCAGCCAATGGGGCATGCACATTGAATATGCGGTGCAGCCCAGCCCTGATGGTTTGGCGCAAGCGTTCATCATTGGCAAAGACTTTGTGGCAGACCACCCCAGTGCGTTGGTGCTGGGCGACAACATTTTTTATGGCCACGATTTGGTGAAGCAGCTGCACAGTGCTGATGCCCGCACCAGTGGTGCCAGTGTGTTTGCCTACCATGTGCATGACCCCGAGCGCTATGGTGTGGTGGACTTTGACGGCCAGTTTCGTGCCTTGAGCATCGAAGAAAAGCCTGCCAAGCCTAAAAGCAATTACGCCGTGACGGGCTTGTATTTTTACGACGAACAGGTATGCGACATTGCCGCTGCCGTGAAACCCTCGCACCGTGGCGAGCTAGAAATTACCGATGTCAACAAGCGCTATTTAGAGCTGGGCCAGTTGAATGTAGAAATCATGGGCCGTGGCTATGCGTGGCTAGACACTGGCACGCATGACAGCTTGCTAGAGGCTGCCAGCTTTATTGGCACGCTGCAAAAACGTCAAGGCTTGATGGTCGCTTGCCCTGAGGAAATTGCCTTTAACCAAAAGTGGATTGATGAGGCAGCCATTCAAAAGTTGGCTGCGCCACTGGCGAAGAATGGTTACGGCCAATATCTGTTGGGTTTGTTAAAGTAAGCCCATGCCCTACCAAGTGATGCAAACGCCCCTAGAGGGCGTTTTAGTTTTAGAGCCCAAGGTGTTTGGTGATGCCCGAGGCTTCTTTTTTGAAAGCTTCAACGCCCGTGACTTCGAACAAGCCACGGGTTTGCAGCGTACTTTCGTGCAAGACAATCACAGCAAATCAGCCAAGGGCGTGCTGCGCGGTTTGCACTACCAAACCCAGTATGCGCAGGGCAAGCTGGTGCGCGTCACGCAAGGTGCAGTGTTCGATGTGGCCGTTGACATTCGCCAAGACTCACCCACGTATGGCAAGTGGTTTGGCTTAGAGCTGTCAGCCGAGAATAAAAAACAGCTGTGGGTGCCTGAAGGTTTGGCCCACGGATTTTTGGTGACCAGTGAGAGTGCCGAGTTTTTGTACAAAACAACGGATTACTACCACCCAGAGTTTGAACGTAGCTTGCTTTGGAGCGACCCAGCGATTGGCATTGAATGGCCGTTGCATTTGCTGGATGGGTCGCCCTTGTTGGCCGCTAAAGATGCCAATGCCTTGCTCATGAAAGATCTGCATGTGTGACGTCTCTTTATGGCGCTCTTATTGGGTGTCCTTGTGCCTTTTCTTGACGGGTGCTGTTGCCTTGATTATTCCCAGTGGTTATTCATTCGGGTTTTATGGCCTTGGTTTTATTGGCTTGATTTTTTGGTTGTTTGTGAGGAATCAGCTGCTTACTGCTGATGTTCGGACGTTTTTGATACCTGTATTGGTTTACGCATTAGGCCAACTTGTATTAGGTCTGCGTGAGCAAATGTCATGGCGATCCGTCGATCCGGTGCTGCCTTTTTTGCTGATGATTTTTGCTGTGTGGCTTTTGCGTCGATACAAACCTAGTGCGGATTGGTTTTGGTCTGGTTTGGCTGTTGGTGCAGTCGGTGCGGCCTGTTTTTCTGGTTATCAAGCGCTAGGTTTGGGGCTCCGTGCCGGTGGCTATTTACATCCCATTCAGTTTGGAAATATTGCATTGTTGCTAGGTGTATTGTGTATGGTGCGTGCCTTGATCACGCTAAAACCAACTTGGATGAATGCGCTCATGTGGATAGGCTTTGCGTGCGGCATTGCGGCATCGGTTTGGAGTCAAACCCGTGGTGGATGGGTGGCAATTGTGTTGATTTTCTTTTGGATATTGATGCATGCGACCCAGGATTGGACATGGCTGCGAAAGATCACCACAGTTTTTGTGCTGATGGCATCTATCGCAATATTGGGTGTTCAGTTGGGTTTGAGCAAAGTGATTCAGTCTCGGGTGTCAGATGCAATTGTTGAGACCGTGGCATTTATAGAAGCAAACAATCAAGATAGTCCGGTCGGATCTCGTTTGGCCATGTGGCGATTTGCCGTGCACCATATAGGTGATGCGCCACTGCTGGGCATTGGCAAGCAAGGATGGATCGCGTTACGTGACCAAGGGATTGCAAACGGGGAGCTTTCTGCTGTCTACATTTCACAATTGACGCATTTGCATAATGAATATTTAGACGCTGTCATCAAGCGGGGCGTGGTTGGTTTAGCTTTGCTGTTATTGCTTTACTTAGGTCCTACGGTTTTCTTTTTCAGACCGTATTTGAATGCGATTAACGTCGAAGTTAAGTCTCTGGCTATGGTGGGTATGGTGATTCCCATGATGTTCATGGATTTTGGATTGACCCAAGTTTTTTTGAGCCATAACTCGGGACGCATGGTGCTGGTCAGCTTGTGGGTGTGCGCTGCTGCATTGCTGCTTAACGCAGTCGAGACATCCAAGCAGTCAACCCGAATAGCCCCATTCCACTAATCAGCGCAAACGCAGCCATGTGCTGTGTCGCGTCGATAGGCTGCACCAAACCCATCGGTGCCAGCAGCACTACCGCTTGCAGCACACCAAGTGCCATACATGCCCATGAATAAGCGCGTGCAGATTGCGTTTGAAAAGGCCGATGGCTAAACGCCGCTGATAAGCACGCACTGCCTTGCCACAACACCAGCGGTGCGATGTAGGGCCACACACCGCTCCAACGTGGGTCTAGCCATTCTTGGTACAGCGCTACTGCGCATGACAAGCCCAACAGAATGACGCATGCGAATGCAGCAATGCCCAGCCACCAAGGACTTGCCCATGCGGTATGCGTGCTGTTGCTTTGACGGCCTTGCGCCAAAGCCACCTGTGCCCACGCCATGTGCACTACCGCCGGCAGGAAGCCCAGCACGCGCAGCAGGGCGCTCATCCAGCCAGTTTCTTCGGCTCCATACAAGCGTTGCCACACCACGATGATGGCGGTGGCTAACAGCGCATCGACCAATGTGTGCGCCATGCGTAGGGTAGCGCTACGTGGGTCTGACTGGTGTGTGTTTGTGGTGTGCGAGATGTCGGGCTTTGCGGTGGCAGTGCCAGCTGACGATGTGCTGTCTGCCTGCGCATTGCGCTCACGCAATGCAGGCACTAGCCATGCAGCGCCCACGGCATAGCCCAGTAATGCCGACAACACCAAGGTAGCGCCGCTCCAGCCGACAGATGCCCCGGCGAGTGCCGCCGTCAGTGCCGTAGCCGCCGCAGTGACGGGCGGCAACACACGCACAGCCGCTTGGTGCCAAGCGGACCCCACGCGCAGGGTAAGGCTTTGCGCCAACATCCATCCCATTTGGCAAAACGCCAGCAGCAGTGCCCACAGTAAAGCGGGCCATAGGCTGAGTTGACTGAACCACACAGCCAGTGCCGCAATAGGCAACAAACCCAAGCCGCGCAACGCGCTGGCGCGCCATGCGTGTTGTGCAGCGATATACGCGGGTAACTGTTGGTTGGCCAACATGCCCAATGGCGCTTGGGCCAAAGCGAGCGTCATCCAGAAAAAACCAATCTGGCTGATGACCGAAAACTCGCCCACTTCTTGTGGTGTGAACAAGCGCAGCATCAGCAGCGCAAACACTATTTGCGTCGCAAATGCGATGGCGCTCGATAAGGCCACCACGCGACTGGTGCTGCTCACGTTGAAGCCTTTGAACCAGCTCAACGCGTACCCCCAAGTACGCTTGTTGCGCCTATTGGCCACGACGGTTTAGGTGCTTCGGGCACGATGTGAAGGTGTTTCCAGATCGCTAACTTGCCAAGCAACTTAGGCCACGCCAGCTCGCGCACATCAGGCACCACATACGGGTAAGCGTCTAGCGCCTCGCCAAAGCTAAATTGCCAGCTGCTTGAGTCATCACGCAGCAAATGAAAGTTGCCTTGGTAGTGCGCCGCAAAGTAGCGCACCCAAGCGTAGTCGTTGCTCACCACGGGCAGGCCTACAGCGCAGTATTCCAGCAACTTGGTAGAAGTTTGTTGGTTGTAGGGCTCGATGTTGCTGACCAAGTTCAACCCAAAGCGCGCGCGGCGCAGTTGGTGTGGCACATCTGTGTGTGGCACACGGCCTGTGTAGGTCACGCTGGCGGGAAGTTGTGTACGTAGGGCATCTGGCACATCGCCTACTAGCAGCAACGTACGGCCTGCATCATGAATGCTTTGCAGCAGCGGCACAAAGGGCAGCAGGCGATTCATTTCGCCTAAGTAGACCAAGTCAAATTCGTTGGGGGGTATGCGTGCGGGCGCATCGTCTTCGTACGAGGCTTCAGGTAGCGCGGGTGCTGCTGCATCGAAGAAGGCTTGCGCCACGCCCATGTCACGCAGTGCGTGCGGCACACCGTCGTCAAAACCCATGCGCTCGCGTACCCAGCCGTTTTGAAACAAACGGTAGTCGGGCTTTGGCTGCGTCCAATGCTTCACAAAGTCTTTGAACCACGCGTGGGGTGGGGCTGAGGTGGAGGCGTATTCGTGGATGTGAAATGCGCTTTTTAAGCGATGTGTTTCTGCAGCAGAGACACGCCCGCACATCCACCACACCACTTGCGCGTTGAGGGGCACAGAGGCCCCCGTGTCATGCACCAAGGTTTGGTGGCCGTGCGAGGTGATGAAGTCCACATACGCATCAATCTCGGGCAGGTACGCAGGGCCGCTGCGCACAAAGTGCACGCACACAGCAGGCTTGGATACGTTGGTGGTCAAGTGTGTGGCGGCATTCAGCATGTGCGCAGCACCTCTTGCCAATTACCGACAAACCCATCGATGTCGTGGCGCGCCACGATGCGGGCTATGTCATCACGCACTTGTTGTTCGGGCAGGCTCAATACCGTCATGACAGCTTCAGCCAAGGACACAGGCGCATCACCACGAGCCAGCAGGTAAGGGGCATCCAGGTCGTACAGCTCGCGCATGGCGGGGATGGGCAGCGACACGCAGGGCACGCCGCAGGCGAGTGACTCTAGCGCTGTCATGGGGCAGCCTTCGTAGCGTGAGGTGAGTAGCGTCATTTGCCAAGGCTTGTACAAGCTTGCCCCGCTGGGGTGTTTGCCCAAGAAGTGCACGCGGCCTTGGTACATGAGGTCCATGCCGTCGTGAATCATCTTGCGATGCATGGGGCCTTCACCCACGATGCCTAGCTGCGCTTCTTCGGGCAAATAGCGCAAGGTGTCCAGCAGCAGGTGCGGGCGTTTTTCGGCGGACAAGCGACCCACATAGCCCAGCAGCAAAGGCGGCATGCCTTCACCGCCGTGGCCTGCATGCACGTGGATGGTTTGGCCATCAGGCATGGGGGCAATGCCGTTGGGCACCACGGTGCAACGTTGTTGTTTGCCAAGCGTGATGAAGCTGAGCAACGAGTCTTGCGTCGTGCGCGATACGCACACAAATTGGTTGACTTGTTTGTAGAGCAATCGCAGCCACAGTTTTTTCACGACCGATGTGCCGGCTTCGTGCAACACATCCATCAAGGGACCATGCACCCAACTGACCAAAGGCTTGCCTGTTATGGCTTTGAGCGCGGCACCGCAATAGGTGGGTCCGAAGTTGTGCGTGGCAACAATGACATCGTGCTGCTTGGCGGCACTCACCAAGGTGGGCCATTGTGTTTGTTGCCACGGTAGTGCTGTGACTTGCCAGCCTTGCGCGGCTAATGCATCGACCAAGGTGCGCGTCATGGTGTGCACGCCGCCCCACGTGGGTTCTTCTAGCAACAAGATGCGGCGAGTGGATGAGGTGCTGGTCATATCAGATGCTGATCGAATGCGGCTCAGGGGGCATTAGCGTTGTAGATGCAGCGCTTAACGCGCACCAAAACCTGTGCAAACCGTTTTAACGGTCTTGGCTGCAATCAACAAATCCAGCGCAAGCGAGTAGTGCGCTACGTAATACAAATCGTAGCTGAGCTTGATGCGCGTGGTGTCGGCGCTGTCGGCATAGCCTTGCTGCACTTGCGCCCAACCGGTGAGGCCGGGGCGCACTAAGTGGCGGTAGGGGTAGCTAGGAATAGTGGCTGCAAAGTCGCGCACGAAAGCAGTTTGCTCGGGGCGTGGACCAATGAGGCTCATGTGCCCCATGAGTACATTGAAGAGCTGTGGCAGTTCGTCTAAACGGGTGCGGCGCAACACGCGGCCCACGCGTGTGATTCGCGGGTCTTCGGCTTGCGCAAAGTGCACGCCGGGGGCTTGCAAGCCATGCACCATGCTGCGGAATTTCCACAGCGTGAACACTTGACCATCGCGACCCACACGAGGTTGCGAATAGAGCGCAGGGCCTTTGGAATCAAAGCGTACAGCCAATGCCACACATGCAGCCAGTGGCAACCACAAGGGCGAGAGTGCGATGGTGGTGGCGACATCGAGCAAACGTTTGGCGCGGTCGTAGCTCGGGTCGTTGTCGATTTCCCACAGCGAGTCTGCGGCGGTGGGTAGCATCTTGCGACCGCTGGTGAGCTCGGCTACGGCTTCCACGCTGTACAGGCGCAGGTGTTGCATCTTCAGCTCACCTAACAAACGCGTGCGCTCGTCGCTGCTGCGCACATGGCGGTCTAGCACCACGCCGTCGCAGGCGGGCAGTGGTGTGTCGCTGTTGGGGTTCCACGCGATGAGTTGCACAGCTTGTGGGTCAAGCGTGTTGGGTTGCAAGCACGCGGCCAGTTGGGCGGGCACGTTGGCGTCGATGTGCACCAAACGCAAAGCGCGGTGTTTGACATGGCGGCGATAACCCCACCACAGCCACAGCGTGGTGGCGGCATAGGCCCACACCACTGCCGCGCGTGAGTACGGATGTTGCAACAGCGCAAAGCCCAAAGGCGTGAACACAAACGGCGCGGTGGTGGATACCCACAACACACCGCTGCGCTCGGCCACAGGCAGGTGCGAGGCACGCATCAGCAAGTGCGTGGCCACTGCATAGGGCAGCACGCACCACCAGAGCGTTTCGCCAAACTGGTAGGTCATGAGGCCCGCGTCTTCAAACAGTTGTGCGGCCATCAGGCTGGGCAGCAACATCCACACGCCCCACAAGGCCCAGCGTTGCAAGGCATCGCGGCGGCGCACTGAGGCAGATACCAAGCCTGCGCTGTGCGTGCTGGTGGCGTTGGTTTGCGAGTCGTGTGCGTCTGTTGTTTCTTGCGTGCACTGGCGGTACACCTGCAGCACGCGTTCGGCCATGTTGTCAGCCGTGAAGCTGTCTTCGAATTTTTGTTGCGCAGCACGGCCTAAGCGTTTGCGCATGTGCGGGTCGCGCACGAGTTGGAGAAGTTTTTCGGCAACGGCCTCGGGCGTGTTGGCTACCAAGATGCCGTCTTGGTAAGCGTTGATTTGTTCGCGAATGCCAGGCAGGCTGCTGGCCAGCACGCACAGGCCAGCACGCATGGCTTCGAGCACGGTGATGGGCATGCCTTCGTGATCGGACAGCAGCACAAACACGTCGTGTTGTGTGAGCAGTTCGCTCACGTGACTGACGTCACCTGCCCATGTGATGTTTTTCAGGTTGAGTGTTTTGGCTTGTGCGTGCAGTTCCGCACTGAGAGGGCCATCTCCCGCCAAGGTGACGGGCAGCTCGTGGCCCAAGGTGTTGCGCACTTTGGCCAAGGCTTGCAGCAGCAAGTCGTGGCGCTTAGGACTTTTCATGCGCGCCACCATGATGAGGCGTGGCATCGCCGGTGAGTTTTGTGTGGGGGTTGCGTCGGTGTTTTCAGCGACCGTTGGTGCAGGCAAACGCGCAATGCCGTTGGCAATGACGTGCACGCGTTCAGGTTCAATGGCCAAGTTAAAAGCCAACTCACGCTCGTATTTGGACACGCAAATCATGTGCGCGGTCCAACGCGCCATCATGTGCTCGGCCATTGCTGCTGCGGTGCGGCGCACCAGTGGCACTTCTGGCTTGAAGCCAAAACCGTGCACGGTGTAGACCGCAGGCACCCCAGCAGGATGCGCTGGCGCACGTGAGCGTTTGGCAGCGACACGCGCCACCAACCCACCAATCGCGCTGTGGCCATGCACGAGGTCGGGCTTGTGTGTGTGGATGAGTTCGGTCAGCTGTTGCACCGCGGGCCAAAGCTTGAGCGGGTTGAGTGACTCCACCATGTCGGGCATGGGACACACGGTGATGCCAAGTGCGGTGAGCTCGCGGCCCAACACAGACTCTTCGACGGGGCCACCAATCACCACGGTGAATTGCACGCGCGCCTGCAAGGCTTGGCACAAGTCGCGCACATGCGATTGCGCACCACCCGCTTCACCGCGGGTGATGACGATCATCACATGGGGCACTTGGGTTGCGGCTTGTAGGGCGGTGAGGTCTAGGCTGGCCCAAGGGCTATTGCGGCGGCGTTGGGGTTCGACGAGACCCGCCAAGTGCAACGTGGTTTCGACGTGCACGCCTTGGTCGATCACGGGCGCTGTCGTTGGTGTTTCAACTGCATTGCTCGCTGTGTCTGATGTGGGCTCTGCAGAGTTTGATGCTGCTTCGTTGTGCGCAAGCGCATCATGCGCAGTGTCAGACACAGGAGGTGTCGTTTCAGGCGCAGCAGCTTCTGGACTAGACACTACCTCACCGGCATGGGGCTCTGCAACTTCTACCTTAGGCTCTGCCGCCTTGCGCTTGGCGCGCGGTTTTTTAGGTGCAGCTGCAGGCGTTGGTGTGGCTGGGTCAAAGGCTGGCGGGAAGTCGTCAAACAGGGACAGCGTGCCGTCGTCTTGGTTTTTCATAGGGGGGTGTCAAAACCTTGTGGGTTCATGGACTGCCAGCGCCATGCATCGGCGCACATGCGATCTAAATCGAATCGGGTTTCCCAGTTCAACAAGGCTTTGGCCTGGCGCGGGTCGGCCAAACACTGGGCCACATCACCAGGACGGCGTGGCACCACTTGGTGTGGGATGGGCACGCCGTTGACGCGCGCAAAGGTGTCCACCATGTCTTGCACGCTCACCCCGCGGCCAGTGCCGAGGTTGACGGTGAGGAGTTTGGGCTCGTTCAAGGCACGCAGCGCAGCCAAGTGGCCTGCAGCCAAGTCGCTCACGTGCAGGTAGTCGCGCACGCCGGTGCCATCAGGCGTGTCGTAGTCATTGCCAAAAATTTGCAAATGCGCGCGCTGGCCCAAGGCCACTTGCGTGATGTA
>JACCDU010633822.1_pt1 | contig 14980 bp, 13 predicted proteins | sample 7446081 | NCBI WGS metagenome assembly JACCDU01 (sample SAMN15323447, study PRJNA562643) | freshwater metagenome | isolation source: river surface water | place: USA:Blue River Watershed | collected 2017-08-17
CAAAAGCCAGTGCGGCGGCGGTTGGTTCGTTGATGATGCGCTTAACTTCCAGACCGGCGATACGGCCGGCATCTTTGGTGGCCTGACGTTGGCTGTCGTTGAAGTAGGCCGGTACCGTGATCACGGCTTCGGTGACTTCTTCGCCCAGGTAGTCTTCGGCGGCCTTCTTCATCTTGCGCAGGACTTCAGCAGACACCTGCTGCGGGGCCATTTTCTTGTCATTCAGTACTTCAACCCAGGCGTCGCCATTGTCGGCCTTGGTGATCTTGAATGGCATCAGGCTGATGTCTTTCTGGACTTCCTTGTCTTCGAAGCGACGACCGATCAGACGCTTGATGGCGTACAGGGTGTTCTTCGGGTTGGTCACGGCCTGACGTTTGGCCGGTGCGCCGACGAGCACTTCGCCGTCGTTGGTGTAAGCGATGATCGACGGGGTGGTACGGGCGCCTTCTGCGTTTTCAATGACCTTGGGTGCGCCGTTTTCCATGACGGAAACGCACGAGTTGGTGGTGCCGAGGTCAATACCGATAATTTTTCCCATGGATTCTTATCCTTGTTATTTGCTAAGTGATTGATTGGTTGGGTGAAACGTGGCATTTTTGTTACTGTCTCACCGTACATGACGGCTATATAAGGCCGTCATGCCGCTTTTCAAGAGCTTTGGGCGATATTTAGCCGTTGGCCACGGTGACCATGGCTGGGCGCAGCACACGCTCGGAGAGCTGGTAGCCTTTTTGCAGCACATTGACGACGGTGTTGCCCGGTTGGTCAGCATCGACCATGGCAATGGCTTGGTGCTGGTTCGGATCAAACTTGTCGCCAGCGGCGGGGTTTTCTACTTTCATGCCGCTGCGCTCAAGGGCGCTGAGCAGTTGCTTCTGAGTCAGTTCAACACCCGAACGCAGGGTGGCGGCATCGGCACCCGTATCGGCCAGGGCGGCATCGAGGCTGTCGCACACGGCGATGAGTTCGCGGGCAAACTTCTCAACGGCAAATTTGTGGGCTTTGGTCACGTCTTCGGCGGCGCGGCGGCGCAGGTTTTCACCATCGGCCTTGGCGCGCAAGTAAGCATCTTGCAGTTCGGTGACTTTGGCTTCCAGTGCAGCAATTTGCGCCTCAGGGGTTGCAGCGGCTTCCGGTGCTGCTGCGGCCTCCGTGGCGGCGTTGTCTTCGACGAGGGGTTCCTGGTGTTGTTCTTGGTGCTGGTCGGTCATGTCGGTTGAGTTCCTGTTTCTTGAACGCTTGAAAAATGGAAATTTCATTACAAATGGGGATGCACGGCGGTTATTCAAGAGCACCCAGGGTTTTGGCGCGAGCCGCCTGTGTTGCCAGGGTGGCCGGCGAGCTGGCCTGTTTGGGCCAGCCGGCCAGATGCCGCTCGGTCAGGTCGGCCAGTGCGTTGATCCAGGTAGGGTCTTCGTTCAGGCAGGGCAGGTAGTGGAAGTGTTCGCCACCGGCGGTGAGAAAGGCCGAACGGACTTCCAGATTGATTTCTTCCAGCGTTTCCAGGCAGTCGGCGGTAAAGCCGGGGCAGAGTACATCAACGCGTTTAACGCCCTGTTTTGCGAGTTCGATGAGTGTGGGCTCGGTGTACGGTTCCACCCACTTGGCTTTGCCGAATCGCGATTGGAAGGTGGCGGTGACGCTCTCTGTGGGCAGGTTGAGAGCTTCGGCCACCAGGCGCGCTGTTTTATGGCATTCGCAGAAGTAAGGGTCGCCCAGTTTGAGGTTGCGTTCTGGCAGGCCGTGAAAGCTCATAACCAGGCGGTAGCTGTTGTCCGGTAGTGCAGGCGTCGGGTTGTTCTGCCAATGGGCTTTGATTTGTGCCGCAATGGCACTGATGTAGCCATGATCGTCGGCGAAATTGCGGATATAGCGCAGTTCGGGCTGGTTGCGTAGGCCGGTCACCCAGTTGAGCGCCTGATCAATGGCCGTGGCGGTGGTGCTGGCCGAAAACTGCGGGTACATGGGCAGTAGCAGGATGCGCGTGGCGTTGTCGGCGCGTAGTTGCTCTAGCACGGCAGGAATGCTGCGCGGGCCATTGCCGGCGTAGCGCATGGCCCAGGTAACGGTGAGATCCTGGTAGCCACGTTGTTGCAGGGTTTCTGCCAGCAGGCGGGTCTGGGCTTCGGTGTGGACGAGCAGTGGCGAGCCCTGGTCTGTCCAGATGGTGGCGTATTTGGCAGCTGATTTTTTAGGGCGGACCTGCAGGATGATGCCGTGCAGGATGGCCAGCCAGATCGGTCTAGGGATTTCGACAACGCGCGGGTCGCCAAGAAATTCGGCCAGATAGCGCTTGACGGCGGCTGGCGTGGGGGCATCGGGTGTGCCGAGACTGACTAAAACAACCGCGGTTTTGGCTGGCGTGCCGTGACGCCAGGCGGGTGGGGTTTTGTTCATCGATGGAACCAGCCGTGAGGTGAAATGTTGCGTAGAGCGATTAGCCTTGAGCCTGTTCGGTCAGTGCGCTAGAAAGTAGTCGGGCAGTAATGTCGACAATGGGGATAACCCGATCATAAGCCATGCGTGTGGGCCCGATAACGCCGACCGAGCCGACGACCTGGCCTTCCACCTGATACGGTGCGGTGACCACGCTGCATTCATCGAGTGTGGCGATACCGGATTCCTGACCGATATAGAGACGGACGCCTTCGGCCTGGTGCGACAGATCTAGCAGACGCACCAGCGAAGTCCGCTGTTCGAACAGATCAAACAGTTCGCGCAGACGGCGCATATTGGAGCTGAGGTCATCGACATCGAGCAGGTTTTTCTCGCCGGAGATGACGGTTTCTGATTCGCGCGGCATCAGGGCTTCACTGCTGGCGGTCAGTGCCGCAGTCATGAGCGCCTGCATGTCAGTACGGATACGGGTCAGTTCGTCGTGGACCCGGTGGCGCATCTGTTCGAGTTCGAGGCCGACAAAGTTCTGGTTCAGGGTATTGGCGGCTTCGGTGAGTTCGGCGGGGCTATAGGCGCGGTCGGTGGTCAGAATCCGGTTTTGCACATTGCCGTCATTAGTGACCAGAACGAGCAGGACGCGCTGCTCGGAGAGTGCAATAAATTCGATCTGGCGAATCCGCTTGCTGGTGTGGCGGGGGGCGATGACGATGCCGGCAAAGTGGGTTAGGTCGGAGAGCAAGCGTGACGCATGGTTGATGATCTTTCCCGGTTGGGCGCTGGCGCCGGCCAGTTCCGCCAGAATGCGAGCGTGGTCCATCTGCTCCAGCGGTTGCATGGTGAGCAGGGAATCGACGAAAAAACGGTAGCCGCGTGGGGTGGGGATGCGGCCGGCCGAGGTGTGCGGGCTGGCGATAAAGCCCAGATCCTCCAGGTCGGCCATGACGTTGCGCACGGTCGCGGCCGACAGATCCAGGCCCGAGGCACGCGACAGGACGCGCGAACCCACCGGGGCGCCTTCGGCGATATAACTTTCCACCAGGGTTTTGAGCAGGACGCAGGCACGGTCATCCAGCGCCGCCGATGACGAAGCGGTCATCTTGCCGGAATAAAGAAAGGATGATGTGTGCTTGGAGCTCATAGGAGGATTCTACAAAATTATTCTGTGGTTTAATCGGGTTCTTGTGAATGCCTTGGTGCAATGGCCGATGGACCCATGGGCCGAATTTGCGGAGTCGGATGGATGTCGTACCCTTTGCCGTTGAAAACGGTCGCCCTGATCGGTCGCCAGGACAGCCTTGAGGTTGCCGATTCGATCGTGGCGTTGTGCCAGTTTTTCCAGTCGCACGGGATCGCCGTGCTGGTGGAGACCGAGACCGCTATTGAAACCGAACGGGTGTTGGGGTCAGCAACGCTGAAGGCCTGTGAGTGTGCGGACTTTGCCCGGATCGGCGCCGCCGTGGATCTGGCGATTGTGGTGGGTGGCGATGGTACGCTGCTGCATGCAGCCCGCCAGTTGGCGCGCTATGACATTCCGCTGGTCGGGATTAATCAGGGCCGCCTGGGTTTTATGACCGATATTGCCCGCTCCGGCATGATCGAAGCCATGACGCTGCTTATACAGGGCAAGTTCACACTGGAAGAGCGCCTGCTGCTGGATACCGAAGTGGTATTTGGTGGCGCATCTGCCAGCTGGCAGCCCTTGTCGAATCTGGCGTTTAACGACGTGGTCATCGATAAGGGTGCCACGGGCCGGATGATCGAGTTCGAGCTGCGCGTCGATGACGAATTTATTTACAGTGCCCGGGCGGATGGTTTGATTATTTGTACGCCAACGGGTTCGACGGCCTATGCCCTGTCGGCCAATGGGCCGATTCTGCACCCCAAGTTGGGCGGGATTGCGTTGGTGCCGTTGTGCCCGCATGCATTGTCCAACCGCCCGATTACATTGCCGGATTCGGCACGTATTGAAGTGCGCCTCGTTCACGGCGTTAATGCGCGGGCCCACTTTGATGGCCAGGAAACCGTGGATCTGATGCCCGGCGACGGTGTGCGTTTGGTGAAGTCGCCGCACCGCATTCGTTTATTGCATCCACCGTCATACAGTTATTTCGCCATGCTTCGCCAGAAGCTGCACTGGAGCGAGGGGCCGAGTATTCGCCCTGGCCTGGTGGTGAACCCCGGCGCCAAGGATTAACCGATGCTCTGTCGTCTGGTCATTCGTGACTTTGTCCTGGTGCGTGCGCTGGAACTGGATTTCTCGTCGGGATTCGGTGCGCTGACGGGCGAGACGGGTGCGGGCAAATCCTTGTTGATTGATGCGCTGGCTTTTGTGCTCGGTGAGCGGGCGGAAGCCGGTTTGATTCGCAGCGGGGCGCCGCGGGCCGAAGTGACGGCCGAGTTTGATGCCTCGACGGATCCGGCCTTTGTGGCCTGGTTTGCCGAGCAGGCGATTCCGCTGGAAGCGGGCGAAGGCGTGTTAATCCGCCGGGTGTTGGATGCGGGTGGGCGTTCACGCGCCATGATCAACGGTGTGCCGGTGACGCTGCAGCAGGTGCGGACGGTGGGCGAATGGCTGCTGGATATTCATGGTCAGCACGCGCATCAATCTTTGTTGCGGGCTGATGCCCAGCGTCAGTTGCTGGATGACTTTGGTCAGTTGCAGAGCCAGACCCGGCTGGTGGCCGGTGCTTGGCGCGAGTGGTCGTCAGCCCGACAGTTGCTGGCCGATGCCGGCAAACGCTCGGGCGATATCGAGGCGCGGCGTGAAACGCTGGCCTGGCAGATCAAAGCGTTGTCTGAGTTGGCTAATGATGAGCCCGACTGGGGCTGGCAGGCGATGGGTGAGGAACAGTCACGGCTGGCCCATGCCGCGAGCCTGATCGAACTGGTGCAGGGCACGATGGATGCCCTGGGCGAGGGTGATGAACCGCTGATTTCACTGATTGGCCGGTTGCAGCATCGTTTGCAGGAAGGGGCCGCGCTGGATACCCGGCTGCAGGAGCCGACCGATTTGCTGCAGGCAGCCGGTAATGAATTATCGGAGGCGTTGACGCTCTTGCGTCGCCATCTGGACCGGTTTGAGGTTGATCCGGCCCGTCTGGCCGAGGTGGAGCGCCGTATGGCGACGATGCTGGAGCAGGCGCGTAAGCACCAGGTGGAAGCTGCGGCGCTGCCGGCGCTGTATCAGGCATTGAATGATGAGGCCGCGACGCTGGCCGAAGCGACCGATCTGGTGGCGCTGGAGGCTCGGGTAAAAGCCGCGGCGCTGGCCTACGCCGAGGCGGCGGCCGTACTGACGAAGGCGCGGGCCAAGGCGGCCAAAACCCTGGGCAAGGGGGTGAGCGATGCCATGCAGGAGTTGGCGCTAGGGGGCGGTCAATGCCGTATTGCCCTGTTGCCGCTGGATGGCGAGGGTAGTGCTCATGGCAGTGAACGCGTGGAGTTTCAGGTCAGCGGCCTGGCGGGTAACGATTGGCGTTCATTGGCCAAGGTGGCTTCCGGCGGCGAACTGTCGCGGATCAGTCTGGCGATTCAGGTAGTGACGAGTGCCTGTACGGCTGTGCCGACCCTGATTTTTGACGAGGTCGATGTGGGCATCGGCGGTGGCGTGGCGGAAGTGGTTGGCAGGCTATTGGCCAAGCTGGGCGAGCGGCGTCAGGTCTTGTGTGTGACGCACCTGGCGCAGGTGGCGGCGCGTGCCGGTTGGCAGTGGCAGGTGAGTAAGACCAAAGCCGATGGTGGCTTTGAGAGCTGTGTCACGGTGCTGGATGATGCGGCCCGCATTGAAGAGATTGCCCGCATGCTGGGCGGCGTGGCTATTACCGAACGGACGCGGGCACATGCTGCAGAGATGCTGCAGCTGACCTGAATCAGATTCTTGCGCCGAAGGGTTTTTTCGGGGCAGGGCGGTGCGGGCAGGCGGCATCGACGCACTCGGCGTACATACACAGGTCGTGTGCCTGGATTCTGAAGCCCAGTTTCTCGGCGATTTCCGACTGACGCTTTTCGATCTCGGGGTCGCAGAACTCGACCACGCGGTCACATTGCAGGCAGACGAGGTGGTCGTGGTGGTCGCCACGGTTCAGCTCGAAGACCGCTTTACCGGATTCAAAGTTCTGCTTCTGCAGCAAACCGGCCTGTTCAAACTGGGTGAGTGCGCGATAGATCGTAGCCAGGCCGATGTCCAGCCCTTCGGTGACCAGAATGCGGTACACATCATCCGCCGTCAGGTGCTCGTCCCGACGGTTCTCGAAAACCTCAAGGATTTTCATCCGGGGCATGGTTGCTTTCAGGCCGGACTGCTGGAGGTCTTTCGGGGATGGCATAAATGGAATCCTGATGGGTAACTTCGGATATGATAGCGGCTTTTGCACCGAGCTGTTCTATTCATGCACACTGATCGCGCATCCTTGTTGGTCGTTCGCCTCAAAGGCGTCGCCGGAATTGGTCTGGTGTGTGCCCCGTTGCTGTTAAGTGGTTGTGCGGTCGAGCGTTATTTCCTCGAATATCGCGTCAACGTGCAGCAGGGCAATGTGGTGGAACAGAAGCATATCGTGCAGCTGCGCCCCGGTATGTCGCGGGATCAGGTGCGTTATGTGCTCGGTACGCCGTTGCTGCAGGATCCGTTCCATGCCAACCGCTGGGATTACGTGTACCGCTATGAAGACGGTGCGAGTGGCGACATCACCATGCGCAATATCTTCGTCTACTTCAATGCGGCCGGTCAGCTGGAGCGGGTAGGCGGGGATGTGGCTGCAGGTAGCCCGCCGCCGAGTGTACAGATTACCGGTGATGTGAATGCCGATGCTGCGGCCGCTGCCGATCTGGCGCAGGCGGTGCGCAGTAACGAGCCGCAGGTCATTGATCTGGGCAGCCTGCCGCCGGATGCGGAAGGCCCGCCGGAAGGCTCCGAGCCCCCCAGTGATTCCTGGTGGTGGCGTTTTATTCATATGTTCAAGTAAACAAGGAATGCCTTATGTCCGTCCCCGTTAAAGTTGCTGTTGCGGGTGCTTCCGGCCGAATGGGCCGTATGCTGATCGAAGCCGTACTGCGTGATCCGGCCACCGAGTTGCACGCAGCTTTTGAGCGTGAAGGTAGCGAATTCGTCGGTCGTGATCCGGGCGAGTTTGTAGGTCAGACCACCTCGGTGCGTATTACGACGGATGTGGCAGCCGGGGTTCAGGGTGCCAACTGCCTGATCGATTTCACTCGTCCGGAAGCGACGCTGGTGCATCTGGCAGCCTGTAAGGCCGCTGGTGTGGGGATGGTGATCGGCACCACCGGCTTTGAAGAAGCGGGTAAGGCAGCGTTGGCGGATGCGGCGCGCACGATCCCGGTGGTCTTTGCCCCGAATATGAGCGTGGGCGTGAATGTGACCTTCAAGCTGCTGGAAATTGCGGCCGGTATCCTCAATTCGGGTTACGACGTGGAAATCGTTGAGGCCCACCATCGTCACAAGGTCGATGCCCCATCGGGTACGGCGCTGCGCATGGGTGAAGTGGTGGCCGATGCACTGGGCCGTAACCTGAAGGATGTGGCGGTTTATGGCCGGGAAGGCGTGACCGGTGAGCGTGACGAAACGACCATTGGTTTTGCCACGGTGCGGGGCGGCGATATCGTGGGTGACCACGTGGTCATGTTCTGCGGCACCGGTGAGCGCGTGGAAATCGGTCATAAGGCCAGCAGCCGTATGCCGTATGCATTAGGCAGTGTGCGGGCAGCAAAATTCATCCGCGAACGCGCTAACGGCTTGTTTGATATGCAGGATGTGCTCGGCCTGCGTGGCTGACCTGCACGGGAAGGGGTAGCCTTGTGCGCCACTTTCCGCTATAATCCGGTCGCTTAAATCCTGCATTTGCAGGACTCAAGCGGGAGTACCAGTCAGGTTGCCTTCGGGCGGTCGTCATGGGCTCCCGCTTTGCATGTCTGCTACCCGGAGTCGCTGTGTCCTACCCTGAGCCCGCCTCGTCTTTATCGTCTAACGCCGCCGCTACCGCTGGTAGCCGCCCCCTGTGTTCCACGCGCCCGGCCGCTTTGCTGGTTCTGGCTGATGGTACCGTGTTCCGTGGAGAATCCATCGGTGCCGCTGGTCAAACCTCTGGTGAGGTGGTGTTTAACACCGCGCTGACCGGTTACCAGGAAATTCTGACCGATCCGTCTTACTGCCGTCAGATCGTGACGCTGACCTATCCGCATATCGGCAACGTCGGCTGCAATGACGAGGACTTCGAGTCCGGTGCCAATTACGCGGCTGGTCTGGTGATCCGTGATCTGCCGGAAGTGGCCTCCAACTGGCGCTCCCAGAGCGATCTGTCGTCGTATCTGGTCAAGCATGGCATTGTGGCCATCGCCGGTATTGATACCCGCAAGCTGACACGTATCCTGCGCGAAAAGGGCGCCCAGGCAGGCTGCATCATTGCCGCTGCGGCGGGTGAAACCCTGGATGAGGCGGCTGCGCTGGCTGAAGCTAAGGCCTTCCCGGGTTTGGCGGGTATGGATCTGGCCAAGGAAGTGACGGTTGATAAGTCTTATGCCTGGAATCAGGGCGAGTGGACGCTCAAAGGCTATGTGACTGGCCCGACGCCGCGTTTCAAAGTGGTGGCTTATGATTTTGGCGTCAAGCGCAATATTCTGCGCATGCTGGCCGAGCGTGGCTGCGATGTGACCGTCGTTCCGGCCCAAACCCCGGCCGCTGACGTGCTGGCTATGAACCCGGATGGCGTGTTCCTGTCCAACGGCCCGGGCGACCCCGAGCCTTGCGATTACGCGATTGCCGCGATTCGCGAATTCCTGGCGGTGAAGAAGCCTGTTTACGGCATCTGCCTCGGCCACCAGTTGCTCGCACTGGCCGCTGGCGCCAAGACCGCGAAGATGAAGTTCGGCCACCATGGTGCCAACCATCCGGTGAAGGATCTGGATACCGGCCAGGTGCTGATTACCAGCCAGAACCACGGTTTTGCTGCCGATGCCGAAACGCTGCCGGCCAACGTGCGTGTGACGCATGTGTCGTTGTTTGACGGCACGCTGCAGGGCATCGCCCTGACCGATGCGCCGGCCTTCTCGTTCCAGGGTCACCCGGAAGCGAGCCCCGGCCCACACGACGTGAGCTACCTTTTTGACCGATTCATCGATCTGATGTCTCAGTACTCCGCAAAATAATCAGAAGTGCCCCATGCCCAAGCGTACAGACCTTAAAAGTATTCTCATTATCGGCGCCGGCCCGATCGTTATCGGTCAGGCCTGCGAGTTCGACTATTCCGGCGCACAGGCTTGTAAAGCCCTGCGTGAAGAAGGCTACAAAGTCATTCTGGTGAACTCGAACCCGGCCACCATCATGACCGACCCGGAAATGGCCGATGTCACTTACATCGAACCAATTACCTGGCAGGTTGTGGCCCGCATTATCGAAACCGAGCGTCCGGATGCGCTGCTGCCGACCATGGGTGGTCAGACGGCGCTGAACTGCGCGCTGGACCTCGCTGCCAATGGTGTGCTCGAGAAGTTTGGTGTCGAGCTGATCGGTGCTTCGCGCGAAGCCATCGACAAAGCCGAAGACCGCGAGAAGTTCAAACAGGCCATGAACAAGATCGGCCTGGGCTCGGCCCGTTCGGCGATTGCCCACTCGATGGAAGAGGCGTATCAGGTGCAGGCCGGTATCGGCTTCCCGACCATCATCCGCCCGTCGTTTACGCTGGGTGGTACGGGCGGAGGTATTGCCTACAACATGGAAGAGTTCGAGACGATCTGCAAACGCGGTCTCGAAGCCTCGCCGACCAGTGAGCTGCTGATTGAAGAATCGCTGCTGGGTTGGAAAGAATACGAAATGGAAGTGGTGCGTGACCGTAAGGACAACTGCATCATCATCTGCTCGATCGAAAACCTGGATCCGATGGGTGTCCATACCGGTGACTCGATCACCGTGGCGCCGGCACAGACGCTGACGGACAAGGAATACCAGATCATGCGTAACGCTTCGATCGCCGTGCTGCGTGAGATTGGCGTGGATACCGGTGGTTCGAACGTGCAGTTTTCGATCAATCCGGACGATGGCCGCATGGTTGTCATTGAGATGAACCCGCGTGTGTCGCGTTCGTCAGCGCTGGCCTCGAAGGCCACCGGCTTCCCGATCGCCAAGATCGCGGCCAAGTTGGCCGTGGGTTATACGCTGGATGAGCTGGCCAACGAAATTACCGGTGGCAAGACTCCGGCCTCGTTCGAGCCGTCGATTGACTATGTGGTCACCAAGGTGCCGCGTTTTGCCTTCGAAAAATTCCCGATGGCCGATAACCGCCTGACGACGCAGATGAAGTCGGTGGGTGAGGTGATGGCGATTGGCCGTACTTTCCAGGAATCGTTGCAGAAAGCCTTGCGTGGTCTGGAAGTGGGCGTCGATGGTTTCAACCTGAAGTCGGTGGACCCGGAGACCATTGATGAGCAGATCGCCAATGCGACGCCGGATCGCCTGTGGTACGTGGCCGATGCCTTTGGTGTCGGTATGTCGGTGGAGCGCGTCTTTGAACTGACCAAGATCGATCCGTGGTTCCTGACACAGATCAAGGAAATCGTGGATCTGGAGCTGACGGTTGAGCAGCGCGCTTTCGACAGCCTGTCGGCCGATGAGCTGCGCTTCCTGAAGCGCAAGGGCTTCTCGGATCGTCGTCTGGCCTATCTGACTAAGACGAGCGAAAAAGTAGTGCGTGACGGGCGTCATGCCCTGGGTGTGCGCCCGGTCTACAAGCGTGTGGATACCTGTGCCGCCGAGTTCGCCACGAACACGGCTTACATGTACTCGACCTATGAAGACGAGTGCGAAGCGCAGCCAACCGACAAGAAAAAGATCATGGTGCTGGGCGGTGGCCCGAACCGTATCGGTCAGGGTATCGAATTCGATTACTGCTGTGTACATGCCGCTATGGCGATGCGCGAAGACGGGTACGAGACCATTATGGTCAATTGCAACCCGGAAACCGTGTCGACCGACTACGATACCTCGGATCGCCTGTATTTCGAACCGCTGACGCTGGAAGATGTGCTGGAAATCGTGGCCATCGAAAAGCCGGTTGGTGTGATCGTGCAATATGGCGGTCAGACGCCGCTCAAGCTGGCGCTGGCGCTGGAAGCCAATGGCGTGCCGATTATCGGTACGTCGCCAGACATGATTGATGCGGCCGAAGACCGTGAGCGCTTCCAGAAGCTGCTGCATGATCTGGGTCTGAAGCAGCCGCCGAACCGTACCGCGCGTACGGAAGAGGAAGCGCTGCGCATGGCCGAAGAAATCGGTTACCCGCTGGTCGTTCGTCCGTCGTATGTGCTGGGTGGTCGTGCCATGGAAATCGTGCACGAGCAGAAAGACCTGGAGCGCTACATGCGCGAAGCCGTCAAGGTGTCGAATGATTCGCCAGTCTTGCTGGATCGTTTCTTGAATGATGCCTGTGAAGTGGACGTCGATGCGCTCTCCGATGGTCATGAAGTCATCATCGGTGGTGTGATGGAACATATCGAACAAGCTGGCGTGCACTCCGGTGACTCGGCCTGTTCGTTGCCGCCATACTCGCTGGGTAAGGCCGTGCAGGAAGAACTGCGTCGTCAGACCAAGGCCATGGCCAAGGCACTGAACGTTTGTGGTCTGATGAACGTCCAGTTTGCGATCAAGGATGAAGAGGTCTACGTGCTGGAAGTGAACCCGCGTGCCTCGCGGACGGTGCCGTTCGTTTCCAAAGCCACCGGTTTGCAACTGGCCAAGATTGCTGCCCGCTGTATGGCAGGTCAATCGCTGGCATCGCAAGGTGTGACGAAAGAAGTCGTGCCGCCGTATTTCTCGGTCAAAGAAGCGGTCTTCCCGTTTGCCAAATTCCCAGGTGTGGATACGATTCTCGGCCCGGAAATGAAGTCGACCGGTGAGGTGATGGGTGTGGGCAAGACCTTCCCGGAAGCCTTTGTGAAGGCCCAGATGGCCAGCAGCGTCAAGCTGCCGAAGAGCGGCAAGGTGTTCATGTCGGTCAAGGACAGCGATAAAGCCAAGGCGGTTGAAATGGCGCGTCAGCTGCATCTGGCTGGCTATCAACTGGTGGCCACGCGGGGTACCGCCAAGGCCATTGAGGATGCCGGGGTGCCGGTGCAGCGTGTGAACAAGGTGACTGAAGGCCGTCCGCATGTCGTGGATATGATCAAGAACAATGAAATTGCGCTGATCATCAACACGGTGGAAGAGAAGCGTCACGCCATCAACGACTCGCGTTCGATCCGTACCTCCGGTCTGATGGCGCGCGTGACGATGTTCACCACGATCTGGGGTGCCGAGGCTGCTGTGGCCGGTATTCTGTCCGGTGATGCGCTCAAGGTCTATGCCATCCAGTCCCTGCATGCGCAGCTGAACTAATTTTATCTCCACTGCCATGAACAAGATTCCACTGACAGTGACGGGCGCCGCTTTGCTTAAAGAAGAGCTGCACCGTCTGAAAACGATTGAGCGCCCGGCCGTGATTGAAGCGATCGCCGAGGCGCGTGCGCATGGCGATCTGTCTGAAAACGCCGAATACGACGCTGCCAAGGAAAAGCAGGGTTTTATCGAAGGCCGTATTCAGGAGGTTGAGGGTAAGCTCAGCCACGCGCAGATTATTGATCCGTCTGCGATGGATGCTGATGGCCGCTGTGTGTTCGGCTCGACCGTTGAGCTTGAAGATGCCGATTCCGGCCAGAATGTGACGTATCAGATCGTCGGTGAAGACGAAGCCGATATCAAGCAGGGCAAGATCTCTTTTGCGTCGCCGCTGGCGCGTGCACTGATCGGCAAATTTGCCGGTGATGTGGTGCAGGTGCAGACGCCGGGCGGTCAGCGTGAATACGAGATGATCGACGTCCGCTACGTCTGAGCGGCGATGGGTTATGGGTCGGTGTGATCCCGCAGGATCGCACCGACATCCGAACCGGTTAACGGTTCTGGAAGCTGCGCTTGAGGGCGCGCGGCGCCTTGCGGCGACCGGTGGCTTTGCCGGACTTGTCGACGTGGACTTCTTCTTTCGGGCGCCAGACAACCAGGAGCTTGCCGATGTGCTGCACAGCAGCGGCATTCAGGTTGTGGCAGATTTCCGCCAGGTAGCCTTCACGCTGTTCGCGGTCATCGCTGACGACACGAATCTTGATCAGGCCATGGGATTTCAGGGAATGGTCGATTTCCTTGAGCACGGCTTCCGAAAGGCCGTTGTCGGCAATGGTGACCACCGGGTTCAGGCTGTGAGCTTCGGCCTTGAGTGCGCGCCGTTCGGTCGTGCTGATTGCCAGCTCTCCCAGTTCAGGGGCTTCGGCAACATCTTCGGCGAGTAATTGGGCGATACGATCAAGGGTCATGGTGAACTCAACGCAGTAAACACGGATAATGCAAGGCTGGCATTGTACGCCAGCCGCAACCGAACAGCGAATTCAGTATAGCGATATCAGGCAGAAAATTATGGCAAGAACCAAGACCAGCAAGGCGTGGATGCGGGAACATGTGAATGACCCGTGGGTTCAGCGCGCTAAAGCCGAGGGCTGGCGCTCACGCGCTGCTTTTAAGCTGATGGAAGTCGATGACAAGGACAAGCTGATCCGCCGGGGTGCCATTGTGGTGGATCTGGGCTGTACGCCGGGTGGCTGGTCACAGGTGGCGCGCAAGCGTCTGGGCGATACGGGCCGGGTTATTGGCCTCGATCTGCTGCCACTGGATCCGTTGCTGCCCGGCGTCGAGTTCCTCCAGGGCGATTTTCATGATGAAGCTGTACTGAAACAGGTGGAGGGGATGCTCCACGGGGCCAAAGTGGACCTTGTGCTTTCCGATATGGCCCCCAATATGTCGGGTATACCCATGTCTGATCAGGCACGCTCGATTCATCTTGCCGAACTGGCGCTGGATTTTGCCGCTAATCACCTGCAGCCGCAGGGATCGTTTCTGGTCAAGGTCTTTCAGGGCTCGGGCTTTGCCGAATACGTGGTTGCCATGCGCCAGGTGTTCCGTAAGGTGGTGACCCGTAAGCCGGATGCATCACGGGGTCGGAGTAGCGAGTTGTATCTGTTGGGGCAAGGTTTGAAATAAGGGTTGAAGCAAGCCCGCAGTCTTGTCCATGGTAGCGCTGTGGCCTTAAGGATTGTCCAAGGTTAGAGCGCAGAGTCAGGTTAGAATAGAACATTAGTTTCACTTTTTAGGCAGAAAGCCATCGTGAATAACAATCTGTTTCGCAACGTTGCCATCTGGGTCGTCATCGGTTTGGTGCTGATGACGGTCTTCAATCAGTTCAATAACAAGCAGGCTGCGCAGAACTCGGTTGAGTACTCCCAGTTCATCGAAGAGGTCAAGGACGGCAAGATCAGTAAGGTCGTCATGGAGGGCCGTACCCTCAAGGCAACGACGACGGATGGCAAAAAGGTGACGTCCTATGCGCCGCCGGATATCTGGCTGGTGTCTGACCTGCTAAAGAGCGGCGTCAAGATTGAAGCCAAGCCGGAAGAAGAGCCGTCGATGCTGATGAACATTTTTGTCAGCTGGTTCCCGATGCTGTTGCTGATCGGCGTCTGGATTTTCTTCATGCGTCAGATGCAGGGCGGTGGC
>JACCDU011042637.1_pt1 | contig 14979 bp, 26 predicted proteins | sample 7446081 | NCBI WGS metagenome assembly JACCDU01 (sample SAMN15323447, study PRJNA562643) | freshwater metagenome | isolation source: river surface water | place: USA:Blue River Watershed | collected 2017-08-17
CTAGTAGGGTCCAATGAGAGGCTAGCTCCGTATTCCACAACTAGGTCAAATCCACCATCAATGTCAGCGCCTTGAATGTCGATGGATTCAAAAGCTTTCTCTTTGCCTAATACTAAGATGGTTCTAGGTTCAGACCAGTGCTTTCTAACCAAATTAAGGTATGCCTTGTAGACATTCTCGACGAGTGTTACGTACTTGTCGAACAGTCTTCGACGTATCATGTTGCCTTGATTAGTGGCGTATTGCATGCTAAAGCCAGATTGTTCTCTGGATTGCTGTCCGAACATAGACTCGTTAACGGCAGCCATATCATCTCCACCTTGCTTAACGAGCTGCAGTAGGTCAGCTGCAGCTGGAGGAAATGGCATAGGTTCCATGAACGATGGTTGCTGATTGCCTGTATATCTGACAATATCCCACGGACTATTGGTGATGGACTTGTCGGCAATCTCAGCGCCCTCTGGCAGCAATACGCGGGTAACGCCATGAGCTTGCACGCAATCAAGCAGTGAACTAAGAACGCGGTTGTAGGTAGACTGAAGCGGAGCCTCGTAAGCGATAAATGAACGACCCCAAACTGAGCCCCCTACATCAATGTCAGTTAAGATATGGTAAGGAAGGTAGGCTGTGGCTGGTAGGTCCTTGGTTTCTTCATTTAACGCCTGCTCTGGAAGACCAAGTCCTCTGTCTTTAGGGCTAGTGAAGCGGAAAGGGTTAGGTGCCATATCGGTCAAGGGAGTGCCATCTACTAAGAAATAGCAGTGTCTACCTATCATACCGTTGTAAGGTAATCCCTTCTCCCAGTATTCGTATATCTCTACCACGTCGTAGGGGCTAGTTTTAAATGCACTATCGTAGGATATTGGAGCTTCAGCTGAGTAACCAGCTTGCTCACGTCTATACTTCTTAAGTTCCTCAGCCTTATCCGGGAAACGGTAGATAGCTTCCTCATAAGGCATATACATTAGTTCTATTACGTATTTAACTTCTGACCACCTGGTTGCATCTGGGTCAAGGAAGACGCTACGAGGACTGAGTGACTTAAACTGGATATCGCCCTCCATCGTGAGTTCGCCAGTTTCCTCATCGAAGTCTAGTGGCTCACCTGCTTCAGTGTCCCAGGTAGTCTTGATGAAGCCAGTGCCAAACTCCAAGGCGTAGTAGCTAGCTTGAGCGAATACGTCAGGAAGGCCATAGGTGCGCATGGCATAACGAACTAGACGGTCTGCAGCATCAGCCTTTCTACGGTCTGATAGGTCGCTACTAGTTGGACGTGGTATGACAGTAGGAGGGTTTGCACACAATTGACTATGGATGAAACGGAAATTTTTAAAAGCATAGTTAACTCCAATGTCGCTATCTGATTGGTCGATATCTTCTATCAAGGAGCCACTATTCCAGTCAACTCCCATGTTAACGCGGGACGTTTCTCCAGCCGCATTCATAACGGTAGACTCGTTACTATCCCATTCAGACTCTAAACGTATTCTCTGTTCTTTGGCGAACTTAAGCCTTTTAGCTAATTCTTTCTTAGCCTGCTCTGGTGTCCATCGCATAATCTTAGCCATTATTTACGCTCCGTGTCTATAAGGTAGAGTCTCTTATGATTACGTTTTAGGGTACCGTCTCGCATCTTCTGTCTAGCCAGTTTCAATTCACGTCGCAACTTTAACTGCATGTATACTAGTACGCTAAGTATTACTATTAATACAGGTAGTAGTATACTTAAATTCAGCCAGAGACTTAACGTATTATCCATCTTTTCTTCTTTCCTACTTTTAGCATACGCTGTTCTAGTGCCGTAGCTTTGCGTTCCTCATTAGCTTGACGTAGTTCAGCGTGCCAGGGTTTTGCTTGGTAGTCCTTACTAGCTTGGGGTATAAGGTCTACGAAGTATTGTGCGGTATCTGCCAAGTGTAACTTACTACCGCCTACTATTCTAGCCTTGTTGGTGTCGGTTACGGACCATTGCGCTCGTTCTAATTCATCTACCAGTCTAGTACACCAAGGAGCAATTTTAATTTTGCCTGAGCTGAGGGCTGTTTGCAAGTTCTTTATCATCTCATCTTTACGTCCATCCTTTTTAGGACAGATGTAGCTTAGCTTTGCTTTGGATGCTTGACCTAAATACCAACTCTCATGGGGGTCACAGATACGACGCATGATGTTAATGTTAGCCGTCCTACGTTTCACTTCGGCTACGATATCGTCTGGAGCAGCTATACCCTCAATGTAGTCATCTCTTATACAATACCAGATACCATTCTCTGGGCATTCAGCCCAAATACTGATACCGAACTTACTACTAACTGCGGGGTCTGAGGCTTCTACATGACGCCAACTTGGGTGGTAATTTGGTGGGGTCTCGGTCATAAAGTCGCGGTCAATATGCCATACTGCACTTTCCGCTTCCATCCAATCGCCATTGAGACGACAGTTACGTTCTACGTCGGTAAGGTGGGCGTAAGAGGCTAATAGCTGTGCCTGTCGCTCTGGGTCCGAATAGATGGGATTATCGAACATACGGAACCGGTATTTCTTTCCTATGTTCTCTGCAACCTCGTCTACCATTTTGCGTATTTCAGCATTGTGAACAAGTGGGGTAAAACTAGCTATGAAGTAGCCCTGTTTTGATTGAACACGCATCAGTAGTTCGTTTATAATCTGAACTGTCGATGGCATCTCGTCCACCCAGACGAAGTTGGCTACGTAGGATTGAACCCGTTCACGGGCTAGTTGCGGATTCTCTAATGATTGAAATACTATACGGTTACCGTTGACATGTTCTATGCGCTGGGTAATATTGCCTATCCGTACTACCTTATAATCTTCAGGTGGCAGATAGGCACAGATACGAGGGACGAGGGATTCCTCTAACTGTTTTCCTGTACGTCCGCAGACGAGGAGAAGTAGGGGTTCCTTGTTCCAACTTTTGGGACGGGACCAATGTGGATGATTCTCGGCAAGTACCCAAGCTGTAAGCCGGGAGCAGGTTTGCGTCTTACCTGATTGGTTGGACGCTACTATCCACTGTTGGCTTCTTTGGCCAAACTCTTCAAATACCTGTTGCTGTACTGCCGTAGGTCTGGTACTTAGGTTGTGAGGGTCAAAGGCGTCCTGCAAGGCAAGACGTCTGTAACGCTCGGCAGCTTTGGCTAGCATTTCTGGGGACAGTGTGGTCATTGCACAGCCTAAGTTAGGAAGTGGGACACTACGAGGCTAAGCCTAATCAGTGGGCTTGAACTACGTAGACTGCATCTATGGTAGCAGATGAGCCTGCGCCTGTGGTGAGTACTACTCTACCTAGGTCGCCTAGTGGTAATTTAGCTTGGTCGGCACTGACCTCGATGTTCATACGGATGTAGAACCAGCCATTGCCGCTGACCGATACGGTATTTCCGTCCATCCAATCGGCACCCGTTACACTGGATTGCAGTTTGGCGGTGATACCTGCTCCGACTGTAACCGCAGAGCACTGTATGGCTATCAGGATGTTTAAGGAACCAGCTTTAGAGACTGCAAAACCCAATGAAATAGGGGCGTTAGTTTGACTTGCACCTACAACTGTTACGTTGGATACTTTACATTCTTGCGGGTAATAGGCTTTAGACATTACTTGTCTCCTTCTGATTCTATGGTTATTATCTGTTCTTGGCCTTTAGAGGCTGAAACTGCTACTTTTAATCCGGCTGACTCGAAGAGGGCTTCCAGACTAGCCTTGTCTGCATGAGCGATAGCTTCGCCTATGCCGCCTATCTGACCTTGTTTACCCTTAATGTACCTGCCTGTCAATTCGGCTAGAAGTTTAAGGGCGTTTACCTTAGCAGAGGAAGTTTTAGGGTCTGGGCTCATGAGTAATTCTTCGATGGCGTCAAGTCCTAGGTCAAAAAGGTACTCCATTTTGGCTCGCCCATCATCGGCATTCATGAACCAATTCTGGAATCCTGGCTTTTTCCAGGCTGCATCGAGGGATTGATTGTTGCCGGTCATTTGTTTGATATTGGCTAGGCTAATATTGGAGCCTGCTATGGGCATGAGGGGATTCTCACCGGCTTTTGACCAGAATTTTGCCTTGAGTTTTCTCTCCTGGACGGTAGGTACGTAGATTAGTTGCTCTACTGCGTCCTTCAGTTCGGTGGGTTGAGGGGAGTTAGCGGCCCCTTTGCTGGATTCTCGGCTCATTATTCTGCTTCCTCGGTGTACGGAGCTGGGTCTGGTAGCTTTATACTAAGTTCTATCCGGCCTGGGGACAGTTCCAGTTGGTCGATTAAGCCAATTTCCTGCAACCAGGCTAGGTGTTGCTTCATGCGGTGTACCGTCATACGCATGGAGTAAGAGCAAGGGGCTGGTCGGAGCCGTAATCTGCGGTATCTTCCCTCTTGACCTAGGTATTCCAGGTAGGGTAAGCCGGATTCCAGGCCGTAGAGCAGGACGGTGAACAGCCTAAAGGCGGTATTATGTGACTTCTGGAACGGTTTCATCATGCGATAGACCCTCAGACCAGAGTATATATTAGCTTATCAGTAGGGGCAAGTCAAGTTTTTTATGCTCCTACGAATTTTTTACTTGACAGGCGAGTTTAGACTGTGCTATATTCTTATTACTCCCCTACCCTATATGAAATATAAATGAATAACTTCGTTAATTTCATGGTTGACTGGTACCGGAGAACCTGATATATCTAGAGTACTGGACTTTTTAAGTGACCGGCAAGTACCTCCTTTTGTGTACTATCTAGCAGGATATTGGCACCTGACACGAAGTGGCTTGTACTATCTAGCAGGATATTACCAGAACGAGACAATTAGTGTCTATTACTGGTACTGGACTGGTTGCTAGTACCTATAGGACATCCCGTAGGGATGGATTGGTAGTACCCCCGAGGCCGAGATGCCTGAAGGTTCTACCCAAAGGGTAGGTTCTTTAGGCTTCGAGGCCGAGGGAGAGGCCGAAGCAAGCACTATTATACGCCCCCTCTAGCTGATGCTAGCAGGGGGCTTAGTATTTTGGGCCGGGTTCTTGGCTGACATTTGGTACTGCTGATTAATGCTAGTGATATCCATAGCTTAGCACCTACTATTACCCCTCGTATCTATCTCTCTAATAGCCTAATATTATTGACCTTTTGCCTCCTACTCCCCTCCCAGTGTGGGGGTGGAAATTCTCATCAGCGCGTCGGTTGACCCCACTTGGGCGACCTTCTTGTCGCTGCTTCCTACGTGAGGCGTGGTGTCGTGGTGGTGGAGGGGAAGTACCCGAAACCATTGGAAAAACCGTAGCTAATAATGCTGAATAGTTCTTGCCCGAAACCATAGGGAAATATTAGCCAAGTGAGGGAAATGAGGTTAAGGCGGTAGGGTCAAAAGAGCGTAACGCCACTAGGACGCGGTAAGATATTAGCCGGATCAAACTAAAAACCCCGCCAGTAAAAACCAGCGGGGTCAAAAACCAGGGGGGGCTATTAGTCCCAGGAATCAATTATAGCCTGTGCTTTTTTGCGTAACTCAGGGTCATTGATATTAATCGTTAGACGCGCAGAATATTCATGGCCTGTTTTGTAGTCGATTTCTGGGTCAGCAGCATATAAGACTTCGTTGACTTTAATATCACTTGTGTCCCAGCTATTTTGTTCTAGTAGGTGTTTGAACTCAGTGAGCGCGTCGTCGAGTTCGTGTGCACCAAAATTTTCAGATATATAGTCATTTCCCGTACTCTCATATTCACCCTCAGCCGCTGACTCAGGACTAACCTCATCATACCAAGTAACGATAGCTATCGCGCTCATGATATTACCCCGTTTAAATTATTTGCACGTTCATGCAATGTTGTGTTTGACTCATTCTTACGCTTGGTAATGATTCCTATATGAACGTAAGATTCATCCTTCCGACTATAAACCGACCACAAACCGCCTAAATCTTTAAACATATAATTTCCTAATACTTTGACCCCCGCAAAAATACTTGTGTCCCTCATACTATTACCCCTTAATTTGTTGGCCGCTGTATTGCGTGCCTTATAAAAGACTTATCGGTCTATTCGTCGAATACTTTAATACTTACGCAAAATGTAAGAGTCATTCGATTGATCCGGCTGAATCTAGGCGACATAATAGACGATTAGACAGAGTTCATGCTGTTTTACCCACAGCGCCTTACCATCATAAGCTATCAAATATTCCATCTGGCGGCTGTGTGGATTAATTACCGCAGCAGTAAAAATCACGCGGTCTCCATTGTAAAACGCTTGTCCCTGATTCATTTTTAATCTCCATTACTTAAGGTTAATTAGCTGGTCTATCGCCCAGGCTGTCACTATTACCCCGACTAACATCGCTGCGAAACAGATTAGTAGTAGCATCCTGAGTCCTTTCTTTATGGCCACCGTGGCCTGATATAAAGCTTATCGTCAAACCGACCAAAACCTTTAATCTTTACGCAAAATGTAATAATCTATTTTTCTCTTAAGTTTTGAGGACTAAAAACCGATACAACTTAACGGCCAGGGTCAAGGTCTATTTTGACCTAAACCCTTGATATTATTAACCCTACCCTTGCCCCTCTTTTCTGTTCAATTTTGCCTGTAATTTTATTTATTGCTCAATCCTTACCTATTGGTATTAATAGTAGAGGGGAAATCGCTTTTACTAACTATCTGGATTTACCCCACGACCCGGAGGGGACTGGGAAATCGTTTTTTGAGCTAGTCTGCTTACGCTTGTACGCTATCTCGAGTAACATTGCAGCCTCATTTGCCTTACGTTCACTCATAAACTGCCTTTGAATCAAGCCTACTTCAGGCTGCCAAAACCATACCAACCATACTTCGATTCCGTGCTTGACGCTTCGTATCACTGTGGTTTCCATTATTTACTACTCCATTTTTTAGAGTAGTAGCTGTCCCAACCAGCCACTGGATAGTCGCTAGATTTAGAATCAAGCTTGCTTAGCCAGTCGTCTGAATAACTGAGGTCTTCGATAATGTGCTGCTCAACCGTATGGTGCTGCACTGGAATCACAATAGAGGCTACTGGATTCGTGGAGTAGTTGCCTTGACCATCAGTGTATAGGCTACCCGTGACAAGTCTTATGACTACGTAACTATAGTCAAATGTATCAATACAGAATACGTTAGCGTAAGTGTCTCCACGCTCTTTAAACCAGGGAAGCACCGCGCCAATTTGACTCGGTAAGTCTATTAGTGAATAACTATCCACACATAAACGGTCTGGGTTCTGTATTATTCCATTGTGCATAATGATGCGACCATTGAAATCGGTAAAGCCATGGTTAAAGCCAATGCCTACGTATTGCGTGGTAGCTGCACGTGCATGCAAGAATATACGACTTGAGGGTTCGTCACAAGTATCGAGGAACAGGTCTAGTGATTTAAAGATAGCTTTGATATTCATGCTAGATATCTGGATATCATTTTTGCTGTCGCTTGCGTCAATGCATAACAGATTCCAGCCGTCTCGATTGTAAGTAGCGTCACTGGTTATACGGTCGATGAAATCGCGTCGATTAGTATTGAATAGTTCTGCTGAAACTGTGAGTATAGTACACATATATAAAGCTCCCTTATCGTGTAAATAAATATAAGCAAATACCTAGAATCACTAAAATAAATAACATACTATGTATCCTTAGGCTGCATCAGTATTGCGCGTTTTACCCCTTGCAAACATTCGTAGTGTATCTGAGAATCCAGTCCGTGTCTCGATAGCGTTCGCTGCAATACCTCTAAAGGTCTGGTCTGCTTTGACAAGGCGCTCCGTTAATCTAGTCTCTTGCTTAGCTAGTTGCAGTCTGTATGCGTGCTGCAGTGCACGGCAGGCTAACATCAAGCAGCGGATAGCATCCTTGACGTTCGTTATATTCCCAAATAGTCGAAACTCCCAAGTACCTTGCGAATGTTTATGCACCATAGTATACTTGTCCGTTGCTAGTTCTGGTTTACACCAACGTATTGCACTAGACTGTAAGCGCTCGACAACACTGTCGGGTAACTCATGTATATGGTCAAGCAAGTACGCCATGATATTGGCCTGGAAATCCTTACCGTAATTATGCTTTACACCAGGTACAGATAGATGGATATGAAACGAACAGCCTTCGTCTACTTCAAACTCACGCTTAAATACATGCTTAGCACACTGTATAAATTGACTTACAGTTAGTCCGCCTAGTGTTCTAATTTCCCCACCTCTTACACTACTATCGGTGCCTAACTCTAAAGGCAAATCATAGGTATCGAAGTCGTACTCAGCTGGAATCTTAGAGTAGTAGTTCTCAGGATTGTTCTCAAGTTCATCTGATTCCCAGGCCTCTCTCCAACTATCCTGTATCTCTTCGAGGATATTCTGCATCGCATTAGTAACCGGTCCGTTCGGTAAGTTGTTTACTAGACGTTCCATCTCCCAAAAATTTATGTGATTGAATAGGGCTTTTAGTAAACGTACAGCCTCATTTTTAGTATCGTCTCGATAGTTGGCTTGCGGTAGCATTTCCTCAAGGTCTGAACCATCTACGTGTGCTAGTGCATCGCTACTAGCTTCACGTAAAGCATCGTGGTCGCAATCATCGTAGTCGTATTCCGTAGCTTCTAAGTCGTTACGCTCAAGCCCATCAAGCGCGTGAAACTCAAACTCAAAACCCATCCTAAAAGCTTTTAATAGTTCGATATTTCCTAGGCTTGCGATATATTGTTTCACTTCCTTACTCATGTTCATTTCCTTCCTTAAGTTGTTGCATTAGTTCGTTTATCTTCGCTAGTGATACTTGTATACGTTTTAACCTGTCTTCCAGCTCACTATCGCTTGCTTCTCTTAGATGCGGAGACTCAAAAACTAGCAATTTTCCCATTAGTTTCATCCTTTAAGTCTGAGGTTTCTAATAACACTGTTATTCTGTCGCTTCCTATCGGCTTCCTGTTTATCCTTAGCTATAGCTGCCCATGTCTGGCGTTTAGAGTGTCGGTGCTTCCAGTAACTTCGTTCGTCGCGGTCTATACCTTTATTTTCTATGAGTGTTAATGGGCCAAAAACTACCTTACGCTTGCGGGGTTTACGTGTGCGCTTTTGTGATTCCATCTCTCTCTCCTTATTTGTGCTTGACCTAGTCACCATGGCCTGATAAAAGACTTATCGTCAACTCGGTGAGAAACTTTAGGGTAAAACTATATACCCCTGAGACTGCAGACTATTGTCCAGTGGATATCGTAAGTATCGAATATAATTGGGCACACTAGGTCCATAACTACATTAGATAGGAGGCACACAAGCAAGGAAAAATACAGCCAAAGAATCTAATGGATTCTTACGAATGGTAAGGGTAAGCGAAGGGAAATCGAAAATCAGCTACCTTCGAGGACTCTGAAATAGGATTGAAGGGAAATCGCTTTTTGACCTTTACATAATGGAAAGAGGATTGAATGGAGGATGCGAAGCAGATTCCCCACGACCCGGAGGGGACTGGGAAATCGTTTTTCACTGGCTATTTAGATTAGGAGATAATATGTCTAGACCTGTTCGAGATTCTATACTAGATTACTATTACTTGCACATTATAGGACCAGACAATGTAGCAATAACCAGTCTGGAATATACTAGCAAAGAAGAGCTGCTGGAGGAATGGCCTACGGCTGTTCGCGACCCGAAGTTCAGTTACACGCAGTACGAGGTATACTTATGAGTATTACGCTAGCTTACTTAATGTTCTCGCTCAGTCTTGGCGTACTAGTCGGCATACTGGTACTGCTAATTATCATAAGGAGCCTGTGATGATAAGTAGACTGTACCCAAAGCAAGGTTGCGTGGTCTGCAACCAACTATTCTCCGACGCTAATGTGTTCACTGACCTAGGTTACAAAGAGATATTCCTGAGTGGAATCTGTGAGGCTTGCTTCGACCGACTGTTCCCGGACGAGGACGAACCAGAGGAACCGACAACACCAGAGCCAGATGCCTGGGATATGGAGAGGTAGGAGGAAGAAGTGACCGTAAGGTCTCATGGCGTTATGACATACATCAATTAGGAGGATAACGACTTGCCAATATATAGATATAGGTGTAAGGCTTGCGACTACGAACTGGAACTGATACAGAGCATGAAAGAGGGAGAGGAGTACCAGACTAAAGTCAAGGAGTGTCCTAAGTGTACTGCGCCAGAATGGCATAGACTGATTAGCCTGGGTAGCTTCAAACTTCAAGGCGGAGGCTGGTATAGAGATGGGTACTGAGCAAAAATATTTATTGACCATCACCCGTATAAGTCAAACTACGTATTGTCCGGGGTGGGAAGTTTGGCCAGTAAACAAGTCTAAAAGAAAAAGGGTGTTTACTGTAGACAAACACAGACTATCCCTATTCATCGGGCGCATACTACTAAAAAAAGAACATTTAAATATAGATAGTCATTTTAGCTACATAAAGAAAAGTCATGTGCATCACATTTCCGATATGATAATTCGTACTTTTGACACTATGATACAATGGGAAGCTATTAATGATTAGTACAAAGGCGGTTATAAATATCGCATATATACCATTATCCGGAGGTCAACTAGCCATTGTGGACCTTGATGATGTACCTCTATTACTATCCTATTACTGGATAGTAGGGAAGCAACGGGGTACAACTAGAAGCTACGCCAGAGCCCGATATAGGATACCGGGTAGAAGAATTTATGAACAAATGCATAGAATAATTATTGGAGCTAAAAAAGGGGAACTAGTAGACCATATAAATGGCGATACCCTCGATAACCGTAGAGCTAATCTACGAATCTGCAATCCATTGGAGAATGCCAGAAACCGTACAACTAAAGGTAAAAATAATACCAGCGGATATAAAGGTGTATTCAGTTCAAGGGGCAGATGGAAGGTAGAGATTGGTTACAGAGGTAAGTTAAAGTATTATGGGATATATAATAATAAGGAGGATGCTGCAACAGTATACAACTTCGCCATCAAAGAATTGTTTGGAGATTTCGTTCGTTATAATGAAGTACCTCAACCATGGTTAGAGGGTATCACGTCAGAATGACATAGGAGTATGTATGGACTTATTGAAATTCATTTGGATTAGTAGACGTATCAATGGCGGACTTCAGATTAGCCTCAGGTTCTGGCTACCATGGGACCGCCTTCTCATTGGCTACGCTGGCGCTGATATCGAGGAAGTCGAGAGCAACGAAGCCTCGGCCTTTAAGGGTAGCTTATTTATCCCACTCTTCGAACTAGAGTTCGTCAGGGTAAAGATGAGTGAGGAGTTCTGGAGTAGCTATGACTGAGCGCAGGCAACTGTGGATTGACGGAGAGATACGGAATATCTGGCGTAATAGCAAGTTACCCAGGTTACGAAACTACCAAACGATTCAAGAGTTTAGAACCTGTTGTATAACTATTCGTTTCAGAAGGCTAAAGAATTTAGAAGCAGTTGCCGATACGCTTAATATGCACATCAACACGGTGCGAAAACAACTACGACGAAATGGCATAGGAGGTACTATGAACAACAACAGAGGAGCACACGTGAACTACTTACCAGGTGACACAGCTAGTATTAAAGAGATGGAGAAGTATCTTATCCTCACCCGCCTCATTCACATGAAAGGCAACAAGACTAAGACAGCACAAAGTCTAGGCATTGGCCTTAGAACACTACAACGCAAGCTCAACGCTTACGGAGTCAAGCATGCACTGAATGCTAGGGCTAACCTAGCAGACATACAACCAGACAGCGTGATGATGGCAGAAGAAGCTATCTCCCAGTTCAAAGGAGCGAAGTAATGGAAAGTAAATTCAGACGCATAGCCTATCAGTTAGCAGATAAACACCTACGTGAGTTACCCGACGAGGTGATAGTACGGGAGTCACCGAGCCATTATGGTCAAGAATTAACCGATAACCATCGGTTATTCATGTGGAATGGATTGGTAGACCACTATCTAGCTATGGATGAAGCAGAGATATACGATGCTTACACTAGACACATTAAACAGAACGAGCCTATAGTTAAGGCAATAGTTAGCCAGGAGTTGGAACCTGAGTTACAACTACTTGTAGACAGTATAATACATGCGTTCTGGGATAGGCAAGAGAAGGATACTTGCAGTATCCAAGGTACTTACAGTACCCAGGATATTACTGGTACGAGTGGCACAGATATTGCAGATATACCTACGGTAGGGGTAGGTAATGGTAATGAGGGTAATGAGTAGAGCCGGTACTTAATAAGTACCTTAGCACGTCAGTGCTTGTCAAGTATTATTTTTATTTACCAATGATTGCAATAGGATAAATATGGAAAACACCGTGGCGCATATAGTACTTGGCATACTGATAGCTTGCATGCTAATCTTATGCTTAGCATTTATGCGGGAGGACGATTGATGTATAGCACCCTGTTAGAACTAGAACGCACTCACGGCTGTCCTATGGTAGTCCGGGACGCATTCTCGCACAGTTGGTATCTGATAGTCGGCAAGGATGAGGAGTCCAGTCACGGCTTCATCTACAAGGCGAAACCGTTACGACCTAACCAGCACAAGCCCGAACCAGGTACAGGTACCCAGCTGATATATGGCGGTTACAATAAGTGGGTATTCATAACCAAACCCGAACCTGACTTGCGTGAGAATGAGATTAGTCCAGAGGAACAGAAGCGCCTACGTGAGCTGGAGCGTAAGCGGACTAACGAACGTATAACCAACGAGCTTCGCAGAGGCAAGCGCCAGAAGGAACAGGCTAACGCTAAGAAGCTGAACGCAGGTAAAGAGTCTAAGGTTATACCATTTCGTAAGAAGGAAGATAAGTAACCATGAACCTTAAAGAGTACCAAACTAACGTAGAACTGATGGAAATCAGACTAATACAAGATTTACCCTTCTGGCAGGTGCGTCGTTTTCTACCCAGTCTACACATATCTGGTAAACAGTTGTACTTAAGCTCAGAAGATTCAGCAGATGGAATGGACGATAAAGAATTATTGGAATTCATCCGATGTATGATTCAGTTTGGCGGTTACAGCAAGGAGGAAGTATTCAGTGAGAACAAGCAAACAGACGACTGCTTCTGCGAACCATATGAACTGGAAGACTGCGAGGAAGATAATGATTACGGGCCAAGCAGTGAAGAAGAGCGATTGGCCAGGTTCGCACAGTCTATGCTTGATGGAGATGGGGAACCCAAATAGTAATTACGTACTGACCTGCTGCATCGAGGGTGTAATAGATACTGACTGGGTACCAGAAGCAACAGACCTTTGGGCCGAGTGGTACTTGGTGGCGAACGACGATAGTCACCTCTGGAACGCTCCCTTTTAATGATAAGTAAGGAGTACCGCTATGGACCAGATAACACTTGCAGCCCTATTGGTGCTCGTGCTATTCTTAATCTCGACATTCACTGATGGAAAACCACACGACGAGGAATGACAGATGTTACGTACACTTAGTTCACTAATTTTAAGTCTTGCATTTACTGCTAATCTATCTGCACAAGACAATGCAGTAAAAAGCAAATACATCAGCTTGGATGAGGACACGGTACAGTTGCAAGATTCAGTGAATGTATACAGTGTACGTACTGTAGCTATGCAAGCAGCCGCTACCTTCAGCGATGTTCACCTTCTTATCAATAGTCCTGGCGGAGACATGAGGGCAGCCGAATGGTTAGTTGGACAGTTCGAGATGCTGCGAGCTAGAGGTAAAACTATCCACTGCTACGCAGGTACTTACGTAGCTAGTGCAGCCTTCTTCATTTACCTGCACTGTGACAAGCGCTATGCTCTTAAGTCTAGTCGCCTATTTCCACACAAGATACACATCAGCTTTAATGCTCCAGTCTTGCCACAGGACTTAATAGAAGTAGGCTTAGCTTCTGCTATCGACCAAGAGAAATGGGATATGCTTGGCATGGAAGTTACTGGTATGAGTGAAGCTGATTATAAAGCATTCCGAGATTCCGATAACAGCATGTGGCCCATTACTAAGGTGCAGCAGAAATCTACCAAGGTGTGGTTCAAGGTGGTAGACTACTACGTAGTGAGGCTGGCCAGATGATACCGTCAAAGTTTAAGGGTGCATGGTACGTGCAACACTCTAAGGATGTAACCCAGGTGGTAGCTGTGGAGAACATAAGCCACCTTAAGCACCGCACCCTGATGATTGAACGCTATAAACACCCAGAACTTGTGGTAATATTTAACGAGCGACTTCAATATCAATTAGCACGTAAGATAGATGAGCGGCAATGCATAGTATTAACGGTAAACAAGGAGACGTACCATGGCACACAAGGTAAGAGTAGACGTATCGTTCGCAGACCTGGAGCAGTACCAACTGATGAAGAGCCAGCTTGATGGCGTTGGTCTAAAGCTAGACACCTTCGTCAACTACTGCGTAGATTTGGTATGGAATCAAATGCTAGAAGAACACAAGAAACAATTAGCTAGCTCTAAAGAGGACGCAGAACTGGAACAGGAAGTATTAAAGGAGCTAGCTGATGAAGCTGCTAGTAATGAGTCTAACGGAGATATTGAGCAGGTTCCCGAGTCAGAGAGCCTGGATACTAAGGAATCGGTACACGGGTAAGCAGTTAATGTTGCGTAAAGGGGAGCCTATCCCCGACCGCGCTACACATAAAGAGTGGATGCTGCTAGGAGTTATAGATTAAGGGGATATGCATGTTAAGAAAGCTTTACTGTCGTATGTATAAATATCTACACATTTCCGTATACTTATATACTGGAAGTATAGGTCTAGGTTTTAGTGTTGCTAGACGGATACAGGGATTTGAGTTACACGCTAAGTTAATAGCGTTTGATATTTGGTTGCGGTTTGGTTACAATTCTCCAGAGCTAATGGAGGAATTTAATGATGTTGCCGGATATTAACGCACTATACGATGCAGGCATCCAGTTTATGGCAGCCGAGCATGACCTGAAAGAAGCAGATAAAAAGGGTATACTACGTGCC
>JACCDU010540928.1_pt1 | contig 14975 bp, 15 predicted proteins | sample 7446081 | NCBI WGS metagenome assembly JACCDU01 (sample SAMN15323447, study PRJNA562643) | freshwater metagenome | isolation source: river surface water | place: USA:Blue River Watershed | collected 2017-08-17
CGAAGCCCTTGACCTCGGTCACGGTGATGCCTTGCACACCGATGGTCGACAGGGCTTCGCGCACTTCATCGAGCTTGAACGGCTTGATGATGGCAGTGATGAGTTTCATTTCAGCCTCTTGTGGGTGGGTCAGAAGTTTTTGGTGAGGGTGGCGACGAAGGCGTCTTTACCGTTGAATCGGTTTTGCAGGGAGTAGAAGCCTTTGTCTGCGTCGGTGCCGATGTAAGCCAGCGAGCCTACGACGTAACCGAAATCCTTGGTGACACCAACTTTCCAGTCGTTGTAATTTCCGGTAGGCGAGTTTTCAATTACTTGACGACCCGCGTGCACATTCAGGACCAAGCCATCGGCCAGCGGCTGATTGATGCCCGCGTCGAGGTAGTAGGAACCCTTGCTGTCGACATTGCCAAACAGGTTGGTCAACGCGTACGAGTACTTGAAGTAGGCCGGACCGTAGCCGACTTGGCCGTAGATTTCCCAAGTCGTTGCGTCAACGTAGGCAGGCGCAAGGTTCTGATTGAACTTGTTGTTCGGATAGAGGTAGACCAGAGTACCGACGTCATACGACACGTCTTTGACGATCTCGCCACGCTTACCTGCATATACATCGATCTCGATGTCGCCGGCACCACCCTGAGCCTTGGTCCATTTAATGGTCGATGCCCAGGCACCTGCATAGAAGCCGGTCGGGTTGTGCGTGTAATCAAGGCCGCCACTCAGAGCCGGATCACCCTGGGTCTGAGCAATACCGCGATAACGGTATTCCGTAGCCACGCCAACGTTGTACGCTACGGTGGTGTCAGGCGTGGCCTCTTCCGCGTGGGCGAGCGAACCGGTGAAGGCGGCTGCGATGGCGCTGGCGAGAATCAGTTTTTTCATTGGTTTTCCTCTTTCGTTATTGAGATGTGTTCAAAGACACCTGCCCACGACTGGCGTGTATGCTGGGTGCAATAAAGCAGGACGTATGCCAACCACAAAACGGGGGAAACACTTGCCAAATTGGCCAATTACGCTAGCATCTGCCCACGAATCCCCCACGTATCCGCGAACGCATGCACCACAGATGGGCATCTGCCCAAAAATAGTGCAGGCATTATGACAAAGACGCCATGAACCCCACACCGAGCTTTCTTTCTGAGCTGCAAGACCGGATTCAGCAAGTTCTGCAGCAATCCCCCGCCAAAGACCTGGAAAAGAACATGAAGGCCATGCTCAACCAGGGCTTTGCGAAGCTGGACCTGCTGACCCGCGAGGAATTCGAGGTGCAGACCGAGGTGCTGGCCCGCACGCGCGCGAAACTCGAAGCACTGGAGACGCGCGTCGCCGAACTCGAAGCCCGGCTGAAGTCCTGAGTCCCCGGTGGGGCTGGCCGTCCTCCGCAGCCGCGCATTGGCGGGCGTCGAGGCGCCCGAGGTAACGGTCGAGGTTCATCTGGCCGATGGACTGCCCACATTTACGATAGTCGGCCTTGCCGATACCGAAGTCCGCGAAGCACGCGATCGTGTGCGCGCGGCATTGCAGAATTCCGGCTTCGAGTTCCCCGCCGGCCGGCTGACCGTCAATCTCGCGCCGGCCGATTTACCGAAGGAATCCGCGCGCTTCGACTTGCCGATCGCGATCGGCATCCTCGCCGCCTCCGGTCAACTTCCCGCAAAGTCACTCGATCAGCATGAATTTGCTGGCGAACTGTCGCTATCCGGCCAACTGCGGCCGGTGCGGGCGGCGCTCGCGATGGCGTATGCGGTTCGCACTGCCGGCGGCGCGCCGCGTGCATTCATCCTGCCGCGTGACAGCGCGGCCGAGGCAGCGCTGGTGCCGGGCATTCGCATCCTGGCCGCCGACTCCCTGCTGCAGGTGGTGGGGCATCTGTGCGCCGGCGATGGCAGCACGCAGGGAAGCAAAGTCGGTAGCGATGATCGGAACCGCGATCAGAGCGGCAACCATGAAGGCCACCGCTGGCAGGCGTTGCCCGAGGCCTGCGGGGCAGCGACCGGCGCGCGGCATGCCCATCCCGACCTGCGGGATGTGAAAGGCCAGCCGCAAGCGCGGCGAGCACTTGAGATTGCCGCGGCCGGCGGCCACAGCCTGTTGATGGTCGGGCCGCCGGGCGCGGGCAAGTCCATGCTGGCCGCGCGCCTGCCCGGCATCCTGCCGCCGATGACGGACGATGAAGCGATGGAAGCTGCGGCAGTCGCATCGCTGGCGGGCCGCTTCGACCCAGGCCGCTGGCGGCAGCGGCCGTACCGCGCGCCGCATCACTCCGCATCCGGCGTCGCGCTGGTCGGCGGCAGCCAGCTGCCGCGACCGGGCGAGATCTCGCTTGCGCACCACGGTGTGCTGTTCCTTGATGAATTACCGGAATTCGACCGCAAGGTACTGGAAGCCTTGCGCGAACCCCTGGAGTCAGGCCGCATCATGATCTCGCGCGCGGCACGGCAGTCGGATTTCCCCTGTCGCTTCCAGCTGGTCGCTGCAATGAACCCTTGCCCCTGCGGCTATCTGGGCCATGCGACACAGGTGTGCCGCTGCACGCCGGATGCGATTGCGCGCTACCAGTCCCGCATCTCGGGCCCGCTGCTCGATCGCATCGACCTGCAGCTCACGGTGGGTGCGGTGCCGACGGACACCTTGATGGCAACGGCGGGCGGCGAAGATTCAGCGGCCGTGGCCGCGCGCGTGCAGCAGGCCCGGGCACGACAGCTGGCGCGCCAACAGCGAGCAAATGCGCTACTGGATGATCACGGCGTCGAGCAGCATTGCATACCGGACGATGAAGCGGCGGCCTTGCTGCGCGCAGCAATGCAGCGCCTGGGATGGTCAGCGCGCGCGGTGCATCGCGTGCTGAAAGTGGCGCGCACCATTGCAGACCTGGCGGCCGGTACCGGCAGCGAGCGCGGCAGTGGCGCGCACAGGGACAAGGACAGGGATCCGAATGCACGATCGACACCCCGCCTCGCTGGCACAGCAAGGTCCAACGCGCACGGCTCCGAAAACACCGATACGGAGGCGGTGATGACGGCTGCCCATGTGGCCGAAGCGATTCAGTATCGACGTGCGCTGAGCGACCGTCGGCCGGCCTGATACTGATACCATCGCGGGATGGTTCCCGCTCTCTTCCTTTCCTCGCGCCAGCGCCCGGCGCACGCATCGCTTCGAATGCAACGACCCGTTCACATCCGGCGCTGGTGGTTTGCCGGGTGGTTGCTGGTGATACTGGCGATACTGTCGATACTATCGACACTCAGCGCCTGCAGTCCCGCATTGAACTGGCGCGAAGTGCGCGGCAGCGAAGCGCCGTATACGGTGCTGTTGCCGGCCAAGCCCGCCAGTTTTGCGCGCCCGGTCGATCTGGGCAGTTTCACGGTCGAGATGGCGATGACAGCGGCCGAAGTCGATGACATGAACTTTGCCGTTGCCAGCGCAAGAATCACCGATCCTGCACAACGACAAGCGGCACTGGCCGCGATGCAGGCCGCGATGCTGCGCAACATCGGCAGCACCGGGCACACTGAAAAAGCGGTGACGCTGAAAGGCGGCGTGCCTGCGACGGAAGTGGTTGCCACCGGCAAGGCCCGCAACCAGGCTCAGGTGGCATTGACGCTGCATGCACGCTTCGCGATGCATGGCGATCGGGTCTATCAGGTCATTGCGCTGGGGCCGGTGGCCCAACTCAGCGACGAGACGGCCGACACCTTCCTGTCCTCGTTCGTGCTGCACTGATGACGGCACAGCCGCATTACCTGCAGGGCCGGCTCGCGCTGCGCGTGGTGCTGGTGTTTGCGGCGGCCTATGTGCTGTCGTATGCGCTGCGCGCGATCAATGCCGTGATCGCACCCGCACTGATGAGCGACCTGCAGCTGAACAATGCCGACCTCGGTCTGTTGTCGTCAGCATATTTCTTCGGCTTTGGCGCAATGCAGCTGCCGATCGGCATCTGGCTCGATCGCTATGGGTCGCGACGCACTGAAGCTGCTCTGTTGATGTTCGCCGCGGCAGGCTCGGCGGTGTTCGCAACCAGCGACACGCTGCTGGGGCTGTGGCTGGGTCGCGCATTGATCGGGGTTGGCGTATCGGCCTGCCTGATGGCGGCCATGAAGGCTTACCGCAGCTGGTATGCACCGGAAAAACAAAGTCAGCTCGCGAGCTGGATGCTGGTATTCGGCACCCTCGGCGCGTTGTCGACCACGGTGCCGGTAGCGGCCGTGCTGCCACTGATCGGCTGGCGCGGCGTGTTCTGGCTGATTGCAGCATTGCTGCTGATGGCCAGCGTGCTGGTGTTCTTTCGGCTGCGCGCGGTCGAGCAGCAGATGGCGGAGGCCGCACCGGCGAAGTCCTCGCAGGCCGGCATCGGTTACGCGAAGATTTTCCGCGACCCTTATTTCCGGCGCATGGCGCTGCTCGGCGCCGTACACCAGGGCGGCTTCATGGCGATGCAATCGCTGTGGGCCGGGCCGTGGATGGTGCGCGTGCTCGGCCTCAGCATCAGCGAAACCTCGCAAGTACTGTTCGCCTTCAATTTCTGCCTGATGCTGTCTTACCTCGGCCTGTCATGGTGGGCGCCGCGCCATGTGCGCTACGACGGCCACACGCAGCCGCGTGCCGGCATGCCGGTGCTGCGCGCGGTGACAATCGGCCTGGCCGGATCGATCGTGGTGCAGGGGCTGATGATTGCGTTGCCTTACGCGTGGAGCTGGGTGCTGTGGATCGCGTTCGCGGTCTTCATCACCGTGACCACACTGGCGCAGACCCATGTGAGCCTCGCGTACCCGGCCGCGCAGGCGGGACGCGCAAACAGCGCGTTCAACCTGACGCTGTTCATCGGTGCGTTCTCGGTGCAGTGGGGCATAGGCTTGCTGGTCGATGCCTTCCATCAGTTCGGCGCCAGCGATCCGTCCGCATTGCGCATGGCGTTCGCGGCCTATCTCGCACTGCAGCTGGTGGCCTTGCTGGTGTTTATCCGTAGTAAGGACATGACCGCGCCGGTGACTGCACCGCAACCCGGACCAGCGCGCTAGCCTGCGTGCGCACATCCATGTGTTCATGCGCGCTCTGACCCGTGCAGGCATCCAGGCATGGATGCAGGCGCATACCGCAGCAGACACAAAGGCAGCAGACACACGCAGACCGTCGAAGCGCGATGCCGGCACGCACTGACATGCGTCATCGAGCAGGTGCGCCGGCATGCGTCGCATGCTATGTTTGGACCCTGTCATCGTGCGGCACGGAAGCCGTGCCGTCGCGACGCTGGCAGCAATGAGGAGGCCATCATGTTAGTGACATTCAAATCGAAAGCCGCAGCCGAAGTGCTGATGTACGGCGTACACGCGAAACCGATACTGGATTTGCTGGGCAAGGACCTCGAGCGCGGCGTGATCACGGCCGACGAGGCGGGCGATGCGATACGCCGCATCGAGTCTGAAATCGCGTCTCGGCGTGATGTCGAGCAGAAGGCCGCACATGCGCAGGGCCAGGAGGAAGATGAGGCACCGGACCCGCGCGGCGCCAACATCAGCTTTGGCACGCGCGCCTATCCGCTGCTGGAAATGCTGCGCGCGGCCAACCGCGAGCATGAATTCGTGATGTGGGGCGTCTGATGACGGAAGCAGTCGCGTCGTCATTGACGATGCAGGACGGCACGCGGCTGCATGTCGTCGATTACCACCCGACCGCGCACGCAACAGGCAGCGTACTGATCCTGCACGGCCTGGGCGAACATGCGGGGCGCTACCGGCATGTCGCCGAGTTTTTTGCGGCGCGTGCTTATGCGGTGCGCACCTATGACCATCGCGGCCATGGCCGTTCCGACGGGCCGCGCGGGGACGTGCCGGGCAATGATGCACTGCTCGCGGACGCGCACGCGGTGATGGCCGACTGGCGCGCACAGCCCGGTACGCCGGCGTCAGCGCCGCTACTGCTCGGACACAGCATGGGCGGTCTGCTGGCGGCGCACATGGCAACACAGCTCGCCAGGTCGATGCCGACGAATGCACCGGCCAGCCAGCCACTGTGCGGCCTGGTGCTGTCGTCGCCGGCGCTCGCGCTGCCACTGAATGTGGTGCAAAAGCTGTTGCTCAAGACGCTGACCACCGTAGCGCCCGGACTTGCCGTAGCGAATGGCTTGAAGCAGCGTTACCTGTCGCATGACCCGGCGGTGATTGCTGCGTATCAGTCCGATCCGCTGGTGCATGATCGCATCAGTGCACGCTTGCTGAATGCGATGCTGGCTGCAATAGCCGGCGCGCAGCAACACGCCAGTACCTTGACGATACCGGTGCTGTTGCTGGTGTCCGGCCACGATAGGCTGGTCGATGCGCGCGGCAGCCGGGACTTTCATGCGCAACTGCCGGCCGCCAGCGCGAGGCTGATCGAGTATCCATCGCTGTATCACGAACTCTTCAACGAGATCGACGCCGCGCAGGTGTTCGGCGATCTCGATGGCTGGCTGACCGGACTGCGGGAACGCATCGCCGCATGAAGCTGCGGCCGGATTCCCTTGCGTTCGCGCTCACGAACGCGGCGCATGCACTGGCCGCCGTCGAGGCGGGCAACGCGCTGCCGCGCGCACTGTCGCAGGTGTTCGATGGTTCCGACATGCCCGCAGCCGCACGTGGCGCAATCCAGGACCTGTGCTACCGCAGCCTGCGGCAATGGGGCATTGCACAGGCGCTGGTCCATACGCTGACCGACAAGCCACCGGCACCGCCGCGCCTGAAGGCCTTGCTCGGATGCGCGCTCGCGTTGCTGTCCGAGCATGAGCCTGCGTACGCCGACCACACGCTGGTAGATCAGGCGGTGACCGCGTGCGCCGCCGACCGCGAACTGATGCGCGCGAAGGGCATGGTGAACGCAGTGCTGCGGCGCATGCTGCGTGAGCGCAGCACGCTGCTTGCGCAGCTGCGGCAACGCGAGGACTTGCACTGGAATTACCCCGCATGGTGGATAGAGCGCGTGCGCGCCGCCTGGCCGGCCGTATGGGAACAGATACTGGCCGCTGGCAATGTGCAGGCACCAATGAGCCTGCGCGTGAACCGCCGCAAAGCCACCATCGACGGCATGCTGCAGCGGCTCGCCGACGCCGGCATCGACGCGCAGCAGATCGGGCCGTGGGCACTGCGGCTGGCGCGCCCGCGTCCGGTGCATGAGATACCGGGCTTTGCCGAAGGCTGGGTGTCGGTGCAGGATGCGGCTGCACAACTGGCCGCGCCCTTGCTGGACCTGCAGGATGGGCAGCGTGTGCTCGATGCGTGCGCGGCGCCGGGCGGCAAGACCGGCCATCTGCTGGAGACCGCGCAACTGGACTTGCTGGCAATTGATCAGGATCCGGTGCGGTTGCAGCGGGTCGCGCAAAACCTGTCGCGATTGCAGCTGACAGCCGAGCTGCGGCAGGGCGATGCGGCGGCCAGCGACTGGTGGGACGGACGCGCGTTCGATCGCATACTTGCCGACGTGCCCTGTACTGCGTCGGGCATCGTGCGGCGCCATCCGGACATCCGCTGGCTGCGTCGGCCCGACGATGCAATGCAACTGGCTGCGCTGTCAGCCGGCATCCTCGACCATCTGTGGACCCTGCTCAAGCCGGGCGGCAAGCTGCTGCTGGTCACCTGTTCGCTGTGGCCCGAAGAGTCGGAACACCAGGCCCGCGGCTTTGCCGCGCGTTGCGGTGCGCAGCGGCTGCCGGCACCGGGTCAGCTGTTGCCGGTCGCCAGCGCCGACCGCGACCATGACGGTCTGTTTTTCGCCCTGTTCGAGAAGCCACGCGTGTGAGGCAGGGTGTGAGCCAGGGCAGGGCGACATCAGACCGCAGTCCGGGTTGCAAACGGTGAATGCGGTTTGATGCGGTTTCACAGGGTTTGATACTATCCGGTGAATTTTTCCGCGCGGCATGGACCCGGTACGCGACTGGCTGTCGGGGGCAGGCCCGGCGGAGGTTTCAGGCCCGACCGTTGCCCTTTGCGCTCCCGGCATTGCCATTTCCCGTGATACGACAACTCTTCCTAGGCTGTTGGCTGTCCCTGCTGCTGGCGATCGCGCCGGCCGTGGGGCATGCGACCGAAGGCATCGAGTTCGTCGATGCGTCGCTGGAGTTGACCGATGAAGGCTACCGGCTGGCGTCGTCCTTCAATGTCGAACTGACCCGCCCGCTGGAAGATGCGCTGATGCGTGGCGTGCCGCTGTACTTCAGCCTGCAGGTCGAGATCTCGCGGCCGCGCTGGTACTGGTTCGATGAGGTCAGCGTGAAGTCGGTGCGCACGATACGGCTGTCGTACAACGTGCTGACCCAGCAATACCGCGCATCGATCGATGGCAGCCTGCACCGCAACTTCATGCGGCTCGACGACTTGCTCGCGCTGCTGCGACGGCCCGGGCGCTGGATCGTGGCCGAGCCGGGTGCGCTCAAGCGTGACGCGAATTACACGGTCGGCGTGCAGCTCGCACTCGATGTATCGCAGCTGCCCAAGCCGATTCAGGTGAGCGCGATCGGCAGCACCGACTGGCGGCTCACGTCTGGCTGGGCCCGCTTCAACTACAAGACCGAGGCGAAATGACGCGCGCGTTGCGCTATGTGCTGCTGGCCTCGGCGCTTACGGTCGGCGTGCTGCTGTTCCTGCTGGCAGCCGCCAGCGACAACACCAGCATGTTCGAGACCTATTACTCGTGGATCCTGGGCGCGAACATCGTGGTCGGCAGCGGCCTCTTCCTGGTCGTTTGCTTCTTGCTGTCGCGGCTGTACAGCCGCTACCGGCGCGGGCGCTTCGGCTCGCGCCTGATGACGCGGCTGGTGCTGATGTTCGGCTTGATGGGCATCCTGCCCGGCATAGTGATCTATACCGTGTCGGTGCAATTCGTGTCGCGCTCGATCGAGTCCTGGTTCAACGTGAAGGTCGAGTCGGCGCTCGAATCGGGCCTCACGCTGGGCCGCACCGCGCTTGAGTCCTCGCTGAAGGACTTGCGGCAAAAGACACGCGCGGCCGCGGCAGACCTTGCTGAGCTGTCCGACACCAGCCTGTCGCTGCAACTGGCGCGCGTGATGGAATCGCACCAGCTGCAGGATGGTATGGTCGTCAGCGGCACTGGCAGCGTGATTGCGAGCACCGGCAGCAAGCTCACCGAGCTGGTGCCGGATGCGCCAACGCCGGCAATGCTTGCGCGCGCACGCTCGATCGATGGCTATGGCGTGATCGAAGGCGGGGACGAAGGCGGTGCTGCATCAGCCGGCAGCGCTGCGGACAGTGATGCCGCCGCGCGCGCGGACCTGACGCGACTGCCGGACGGCGACGGCCTGCGTTTTCGCATCATCGTCGCGCTGCGCGGCGATGGCTCGCTGAATAGCCTGCGCGGGCACCAGCGTTATCTGCAAGTGCTGCAGCCGGTGCCCGAGCAGCTGGCGCACAACGCGGAGGCGCTACGCGCCGCCTATGGCGAGTATCAGGAGCGCTCGCTCGCACGTTCGGGCCTGCGCAATTTTTATCTGGTCACGCTGACGTTGGTGCTGCTGCTGGCGGTGTTCGCCGCGATGGTGTCGGCCTTCCTGCTCGCGACCGATCTCGCACAGCCCTTGCTGCTGCTGGCCGAAGGCACCAAGGCGGTGGCCGAGGGCAATCTGTCACCACGCCCCATTGTCGCCACCTCGGACGAACTCGGCACACTGACCAAGTCTTTCAACACGATGACGATGCAGCTGGCCGATGCGCGCGAGGCCGTCGAGCGCAATCGTCGGGCACTGGAAGATGCGAAGGCGTATCTGGAATCGGTGCTGGCCAATATGTCGGCCGGCGTGATGGTGTTCGACGACCATCTGCGTCTGGTGACCTTCAATGCGTCGGCCGGACGCATCCTGCACCAGGACCTGAAGCCGGGGCTGGGTCAGCCTTTTGCGAGCCTGAGCGCACTCACGGCATTCAGCACGCCCGTGATCGAAGCGTTCTCGAGCCAGAATGCGCAGGTCGCCGGCGATGATGCCGATACCGAACACGGCAATGGCGAACCGCACCTGCACTGGCAGCAGCAGATCGAGATCCGGCGCGAAGGCCTCATGCAGTCGGCCGATGGCGAGATCACGCTGCTGGTGCGCGGCTCGCGGCTGCCGGTCGGTTCCGGCATTGGTCATGTGGTGGTCTTCGATGACATCAGCGATGTGATCTCCGGCCAGCGCTCGGTCGCCTGGGCCGAGGTCGCGCGACGCCTTGCGCATGAAATCAAGAACCCGCTGACGCCGATCCAACTGTCGGCCGAGCGCTTGCAGATGAAGCTGCATGACAAGCTCGAGGGCAGCGATGTGGCACTGCTGGAGCGCGGCACCAATACCATCGTCAACCAGGTACTGGCGATGCAGCAGATGGTGGACAACTTCCGCGACTATGCGAAGACACCGCCGCCGGTGCTGCAACCGCTCGACTTGAATGCGCTGATCAGCGAAATCCTGGAACTGTATGCTGGCGGTGAATTTTCGGACGCCATCCATGCACAATTGGACCAGGCGCTGCCGCACATCCTTGGAGATGCAACCCAAATGCGACAGGTGGTACACAACCTGTTACAAAATGCACAAGATGCGACGGCCGAGATCGACAAAAGCCTGCGCTCACCGGACATTGTGGTTCGCACCGAAGCCATCCATTTTCCAGACGCTGATGGCATTCATCGCACCGCAGTTCGGTTGACGGTGTTGGACAATGGCCCCGGGTTTGACGCGCGGCTGATCGCGCGGGCTTTCGAGCCCTACGTGACTTCGAAGCGACGCGGCACCGGACTGGGCTTGCCCGTCGTGAAGAAGATCATTGAAGAGCACGGTGGCCGCATCGAGTTGCACAATCGCAAGGAAGGGTCAGGGGCGCGGGTGGTGATCTTGTTGATGAAGCTCGCAGGCATCTGACAGTTTGACATTGCATATTGCAAAAATTACAATTTCCGCAAGGCGATCCGCCGGCAGCGACATTGGGCAGTGACATTGAAGAGGCGTACCCATGGCAAATATTCTGGTCGTAGACGACGAAATGGGGATACGGGAGCTGCTATCCGAAATCCTCGGGGATGAAGGACACGTGGTCACCACGGCCGAGGATGCGAACTCGGCGCGCGAGCTGCGACTGTCCAGCACCCCCGACCTGGTGCTGCTCGATATCTGGATGCCCGACACCGACGGCGTCACGCTGCTGAAAGAATGGCAGCGTGACGGCCTGCTGACGATGCCCGTGATCATGATGTCAGGCCATGCGACGATCGATACGGCCGTTGAGGCGACACGCATCGGCGCGATGAATTTCCTCGAAAAACCGATCTCGCTGCAAAAGCTGCTGCGCACCGTGCAGCAGGGCTTGTCGCGCGGGCAGGAACAAGCGGCGCGCGGCACCCTGGTGCCACCAGTGGCACGGCCGGTGGTGTCGCAGGAAAAAGTGACGCTGGTGCCGCAACTGCAACCGCCGCCGGTCTACAACGGCAATGGCATGGGCGGCGCGTCGAACGGCCATGGCTACGGGCCGCCGGAGCATGAATTTCGCGTGTCCTTCGAATTGCCGCTGCGCGAGGCGCGCGATGCATTCGAGCGCGCGTATTTTGAACACCACCTGGTGCGCGAGGGGGGCAGCATGACGCGCGTTGCCGAACGCACCGGCCTCGAGCGTACCCACCTGTATCGCAAGCTCAAACAACTCGGCGTAGACTCGAGCAAGGCAGTCAAAAAAGCCGGATGACCGGGCTCACTACCGTCACACTGGTTCACGGTGGCAGCGCCGATGCGCGTGAAGCGGCAATTGCGGCGCAAGCGTCCCGCCTGACCATCGATGGCAGCGAACGAGGCGCCGCGATCGTCGAGGGATTGGCCGGCGGCTCCGGCGCCCTTCAGGATCTGCAAGCTTCTGCCGTAATGAAAGTCATCCGGGTCGCACCGGGCTGCCCCTGCTGCACCGGCAACCTGACGATGCGGACCACATTGAACCGTGTGCTGCGCGACAAGCCGTCTGTGCTGTTTCTGGCCATCGCCGATGCCAGCCATAGCGCCGGGGTCAGGAAGTTTTTGCAGGACCCGCAGTATCGCCAGCATCTGGAACTGGGTTCGGAACTCGACTGCAGCTGAGCCCGGTATCGCCGCTGCAGCACAGCGGCCGGGCACGGGAATTGCGGACGGCGCTATTGAAATATCGCAGCTCAGCGCCATGTGCAGTCGCAGGGAAGTTTCTGTTTTCCTGCATCACCACTGGGAGCCAGCATGAACCTCATCTACAACAGCGAGCACTACAGCGTGGTCGAATTCGGCGCACAGTCCGGACTGGAAGCGATGCAATTCGGCGGCTATGAAATCCTCGACAAGCCGGGCAAGCGTGAGATCTTCATCGCCGGCCCGCTGGCCGAGTCCTTCCGCCAGCATGTGCGCGCACTGATCGCGTCCGAACCGACGGTCGAGGAAATCGATGACTTCCTTGGCAGCTATGGCTCGCTGATGGCGCAGCCTGTCGTGCTGCACTGAGGCGCCGGCAAGCCCTGCGCTGCAGTACGGTATCCTCGGCGGGCCCCAGAGGACCCGTCGCATGCATTCCATCTCCCGTCCCGTCACCAGCAACCAGCCCGGCATCCACGAACACCTGAGCGAGGTGGTGGCGCGCCATGCGCGCTCACGCTTCCTGAAGCCGATATCGGCACATACGCAAGCCGCATTTGAACAAGGTCTGGAAGCATGGCGGGCCAGCGCTGCGCCGCTGATCCTCGATGCCGGTTGCGGCGTCGGCCTGTCCACACTGCGGCTGGCGGCGCGCTTTCCTGCGCATTTCGTGCTCGGCGTCGATCAATCCGCCGATCGGCTGTCGCGCGCGCTGCGCTGGGACGGCGAGCGGCCGTCAAACTGCCTGACCCTGCGCGCCGACCTGGTGGATTTCTGGCGCCTGATGCTGGCGCACCAGATGCATCCGCAACGGCATTACCTGCTGTACCCGAACCCCTGGCCCAAGAAGGCGCAGCTGGGTCGACGCTGGCATGGTCATCCGGTGTTCCCGACCATCATTGCGCTCGGCGGGCTCATCGAATGCCGCAGCAACTGGCGCACCTATGTCGATGAATTCGGCGCTGCATTGACACAGCTGACCGGGAAGCCGGTCGACACCGAAGCGCTGCCGGACGACCCGGCCGGGCCGCTCACACCGTTTGAACACAAATACCGTCGCTCAGGACACGCCCTGTGGACCTGCCGGCTGCAACTGCAAGCCACGCCCGTACATGCGACATCCGCTGCGGCAGTGGCCCGTGTTGCGGTGCCGGCCGGGGTTCGTGATAACGTAGTCCTTCCTGCCACCGACTGAGACCCTGCCATGTGCCAACTGCTCGGCATGAATTGCAATGTGCCGACCGATATCGTGTTCAGCTTTACCGGCTTTGCGCATCGAGGCGGCCGCACGGATGAGCACAAGGATGGCTGGGGCATTGCCTTTTTCGAGGGCGCAGGGGTGCGGCTGTTCGTCGATCATGAATCGGCAGTTGCATCGCCTGTGGCCGAGTTGATCAAGCGCTACCCGATCAAGTCCAGAAATGTGATCGCACATATCCGCAAGGCTACGCAGGGGCAGATCGCGCTCGAGAATTGTCATCCATTCGTGCGCGAACTGTGGGGACGCTACTGGGTGTTTGCGCACAATGGCGACCTGAAGCAATTCGAACCCGTGCTGGATGGGGCATTCCGTCCGGTCGGCAACACCGACAGCGAGCTGGCGTTCTGCTACCTGCTGCAGCAGTTGCGACGCCGCTTCGGCGACACCGCCCCGTCCACCGAGCAATTGACCGACGCGCTCGATGCGCTGACGCGCGAGATCGAATCCTACGGCGTGTTCAACATGATGCTGTCCGACGGTTCAGCCCTGTTTGCACATTGCTCGACCAAGCTGCACTACATCGTGCGCCAGTATCCGTTCACGCAAGCGATACTGTCGGATGAAGATCTGGCGGTGGATTTTTCGGAAGTGACGACGCCGAACGACCGCGTCGCGGTAATCGTCACCGAACCGCTGACGACCAATGAAACCTGGCACGCCTTCGCGCCGGGAGAATTGAAGCTATTCGTCGATGGAGCGCCGCTGGGCTGACCCGTACTGACGCACAGTACGAGTCAGCCGCAGCAACATCAGAGGTTGGGGGCGAGCCAGCGCTCCAGCTGCTCGACCGGCACGCCACGGCGCGCCGCCATGTCCTGCAGCTGGTCCTGGCCGATCTTGCCGACAGTGAAGTACTTCGACTCCGGGTGCGCAAAGTAAAAGCCCGACACCGATGCGCCCGGGAACATTGCATACGACTCGGTCAGGCTCATGCCGATGTCCTCGGCTTCGAGGATGCGGAACACATCCGCCTTCACCGTATGCTCGGGGCAGGCCGGATAGCCGGGTGCCGGGCGGATGCCACGATAGGCTTCGCCGATCAATTCCTCATTGCTCAGGTCTTCATCAGGCGCATAGCCCCACAAGTCCTTGCGCACGCGCTCGTGCAGGTATTCGGCGAAGGCTTCGGCCAGACGATCGGCCAGCGCCTTGAGCATGATTGAGGAATAATCGTCGCCCGCATCCTCGAAACGCTTTTCATGTTTCTCGATGCCGATACCGGCGGTGACCGCAAACATGCCGATGTAATCCGTGATGCCCGAGTCCTTCGGCGCAATGAAGTCGGCGAGGCACTGGTTGGGACGACGCACGCCATCAATCACCGGCTTCTCGCCTTGCTGACGCAAGCCATAGTAGGTGAACGCGACTTCGCTCTTCGTCTCGTCGGTATATACCTCGATATCGTCATCATTGATGCTGTTGGCCGGCAGCAGCGCCATCACGCCATTCGCGGTCAGCCAGCGACCTTCGACCAGCTTTCTCAACAGCGCCTGACCTTCCTTGTACACATTGCTGGCTTGCTCGCCGACCACCGGATCCTTCAGGATCGCAGGGAAGGGGCCGGCCAGATCCCAGGTCTGGAAGAACGGACCCCAGTCGATGTAATTCGAAAGGATCGCG
>JACCDU010336012.1_pt1 | contig 14974 bp, 11 predicted proteins | sample 7446081 | NCBI WGS metagenome assembly JACCDU01 (sample SAMN15323447, study PRJNA562643) | freshwater metagenome | isolation source: river surface water | place: USA:Blue River Watershed | collected 2017-08-17
ACACCTGGACACCATCCTCAGCAGCGGCCGTCACCTGCTGACGCTGATCAACGACATCCTGGACCTGTCCAAGGTGGAGGCCGGCAAGCTGGAGATCGTGCAGCGCCCGGTGCCGCTGCATGCGCTGGCCGACGGCATGCGCCGCACCTTCGAGCCGCTCGCGCAGGACAAGCGCCTGGCGTTCACGGTGTCGCTCGCGCCGGGCGTGCCGGAAAGCATCGAGACCGACGCCCAGCGCGTCGAGCAGATCCTGCGCAACCTGCTGTCCAACGCCATCAAGTTCACCGAGCGCGGTCACGTCACGATGCAGATCGAGCCGCGCAGCGACGGCGTCGCCTTCGTCGTGAACGACACGGGCATCGGCATTCCGCCGAGCCAGCAGCAACGCGTGTTCGAGGCCTTCCACCAGGGCGACGGCGCCCTGAACCGCCGCTATGGCGGCACCGGGCTGGGCCTGTCCATCTCGCGCCAGCTGGCCAAGCTGCTGGGCGGCGACGTACAGCTCAGCAGCATCGAGGGCGAAGGCAGCCAGTTCACGCTGATGCTGCCGCACAAACTGGACGTCACGCCAGCCGTGCCGGCGCCGGTCGCCGTGCCGCCGCTCGCGCTGCCGGCTGCGGCGGGCGCCGCCTTGCCCCACCTGCCTGGCCAGCCCAGCCAGCACAGCCACGGCGCACCGGCCTTCGACGACGACCGCGCGGAGCTCGGCAGCGATGCCCCACCCGCGCGCCTGGCGCTGGTGGTGGAAGACGACCTGAACTTCGCCGGTGTGCTGTACGACCTGGCGCACGAGATGCAGTACCGCTGCCTCGTTGCCACCCATGCGCACGAGGCGCTGGCGCTGGCCACGGCGCATCTGCCGCAGGCCATCCTGCTCGACGTGCGCCTGCCCGACGGCTCCGGCCTGTCCGTGCTGCAGCGGCTCAAGGAAGATCCGCGTACCCGCCACATCCCCGTGCACGTCATTGCGGGCGAAGACTTCCGCGATGTGGCGCTGCCGCTGGGCGCCGTCGGCACGGCCATCAAGCCCGCCACGCGCGAGGAGCTCATCGCCATCTTCCGCAAGCTCGAGCAGCACGGCACCGACACCGTCCGCCGCCTGCTGCTGGTGGAAGACGATGCGCGCCAGCGCGAGAGCATCGTGCAGCTGGTGGCCGACGACGGCATCGAGGTGGTGGCTGTCGGCAGCGGCCGGGCCGCGCTGGAGCAGCTCGAAAGCCAGCACTTCGACTGCATGGTCATCGACCTGAAGCTGCCCGACATGGACGGCTCCGAGCTGTTGGCGCGCATGGCCGAGCGCGGCCCGGAAGCGCCAACGCCGCCGGTCATCGTCTACACCGGCCGCCAGCTCAGCCGCGACGAGGAAGCCGTGCTCAACCGCTACTCGCGCACCATCATCATCAAGGGCGCGCGCTCGCCCGAGCGGCTGCTCGACGAGGTGACGCTGTTCCTGCACCGCGTGGAGTCGCGCATGAGCGGCGAGCGGCGCGACATGCTGCGCACGGCACTCAACCGCGAGCAGGTGTTCGAAGGGCGCAAGGTGCTCATCGTCGACGACGACGTGCGCAACGTGTTCGCGCTGACCAGCCTGCTGGAGCAGCGCGGCCTGGTGGTGGAGCCGGCGCGCAACGGTGTGGAGGCGCTGGAGAAGCTGGAGGCCCACGCCGACATCGACCTGGTGCTGATGGACGTCATGATGCCCATCATGGACGGTCTGGAAGCCACCCGCCGCATCCGCGCCGACGCGCGCTGGCACAAGCTGCCCGTCATCGCCATCACGGCCAAGGCCATGCGCGACGACCAGGAACAGTGCCGCCGCGCCGGCTGCAACGACTACCTGGCCAAGCCCATCGAACTGGACCGGCTCATCTCGCTGCTGCGCGTGTGGCTGCCCGGCCTGGAGAGCCGCTGACATGCCGCAGGGCCTGCTGGAACTCGAAGTGCGCCTGCTGATGGAGGCCATCTACGCGCGCTACAACCACGACTTCCGCGAGTACTCGCTTGCGTCGCAGAAGCGGCGCGTGCAGCACGCGGTGGAGCAGTTGCAATGCGACTCGGTGTCTGCGCTGCAGGGGCTGGTGCTGCGCGATGCGCGCGCCTTCGCGCAGCTGCTGGAGATCCTGACCGTGCCGTTCACGGAGATGTTCCGCGAGCCGGCCTTCTTCCTGGAACTGCGGCGCCAGGTCGTGCCGGTGCTGCACACGTACCCGTCGCTGAAGATCTGGGTCGCGGGCTGCGCCAGCGGCGAGGAGGTCTATTCGCTGGCCATCCTGCTGCACGAGGAGGGGCTGCTGGAGCGCAGCATCATCTATGCGACCGACATCAACCCCGCCGTGCTCGATCGCGCGCGCCAGGGCATCTTTCCGCTCAGCGAGCTGCAGCAGTACACCAGCAACTACCAGGCCGCCGGCGGCACCAGCGGTTTCTCCGACTACTACACCGCAGCCTACGGCGCCGCCCGCTTCGACCCCGAGCTGCGCCGCCGCGTGACCTTCGCTGACCACAGCCTGGCCACCGATCACGTGTTCTCCGAAACCCACCTGATCTGCTGCCGCAACGTGCTGATCTACTTCAACCGCCAGCTGCAGGACCGCGCCATCGGCCTGTTCGCGCAGTCGCTGTGCCACCGCGGCTTCCTGGGCCTGGGCAGCAAGGAGAGCCTGGACTTCAGCGAGCACGGCGCCGCGTTCGAACCCGTGGCGGCGCGCGAACGGCTCTTTCGCAAGCGATGACGAGACGGCCGCCCATCGAGATGGTCGTCATCGGCGCCTCGGCCGGCGGCGTCGCTGCGCTGCTGTCGCTGCTGTCGCCGCTGCCGGCGGGTTACGCCCTGCCGCTCGTCACCGTGCTGCACCTGTTGCCGCGCTCGCCGAGCCAGCTGGGCAGCGTGCTGGCCCACCACATCGCGCTGCCCGTGCGTGAGCCGGTGGACAAGGAACCCATCCGCCCGGGCACCGTCTACGTGGCGAGCACCGACTACCACCTGCTCGTCGAGCCCGACCGCCATTTCGCCTACAGCAACGAGCCCCCCGTGAGTTTTGCGCGCCCTTCGATCGATGTGCTGATGGCCTCTGCCGCCGACGCCTACGGACCGGCGCTGGCCGGCGTGCTGCTGACCGGCGCCAACATGGACGGTGCCGAGGGCATGGCCGCCATCCATGCCGGCGGCGGCCTGACCATCGTGCAGCAGCCCGAGGATGCCGAGGTGCCGACGATGCCGGCGGCCGCCATCGCGCGCTGCCAGCCCGACCTGGTGCTGCCGTTGCGCGAAATGCCGGCGCTGCTGCGCCGACTGGCAGCGCCGGAGGGCACGGCATGAGCGAGACCCCGCACATCCTCATCGTCGACGACCTGCCCGAGAACCTCCTCGCGCTGCAGGCGCTGCTGCGCGAGGAGCCGCTGCAGGTCGTGGCCGCCGGCTCCGGCGAGGAGGCGCTGTCGCTGCTGCTGGAGCGGGAGTTTGCGCTGGCGCTGCTGGACGTGCAGATGCCCGGCATGTCGGGCTTCGAGCTGGCCGAGCTGATCCGCGGCAGCTCGCGCACACGCCACCTGCCCATCGTCTTCGTCAGCGCGGCCGAGCGCGAGCCGGCCTACACCTTCCGCGGCTACGAGCATGGCGCGGTGGACTTTCTCTACAAGCCGCTGGACCCGCACGCCGTGAAAAGCAAGGTGCGCGTGTTCACGGAACTGCATGCCAAGCGCCGCGAGATGCAGCACCAGGTCACCGAGCTGGAAGCCGCACGCGCCAGCCAGGAGCGGCTGCTCGCCGAGCTGCAGCACGCGCAGGCCGATCTGCAGCGGGCGCTGAAGATGCGCGACGAGTTCATGTCCATGGTCACGCACGAGCTGCGCACGCCGCTGGGCGTCATGGCCCTGGAAGTCATCATGCGCCAGCAGCGGCTGGACAAGGGCGACCTGGCCTGGTTCAGCCCCGAACGATTGCAGGCCATGCTCGACAAGGACGCCCGCCAGGTGCGCAGCATGACGCGGCTCATCGAGGACATGCTCGACATCTCGCGCCTGCAGCACGGCATGCTGTCCATCCGCCGCGTGGCCACCGACCTGGGTGAACTCGCGCGGCGGGTCGTCGGCGACTTCGAGGCCCAGTACCAGCAGGTGCCGCTGCACCTGACCGCCCAACCCGGCATCGTCGGCGACTGGGACGACAGCCGCATCGCGCAGGTGCTGGTGAACCTGCTCAGCAACGCGCTGCGCTACGGCGCCGGCAAGCCCGTGCATGTCGAAGCCGACCTGACGGACGACGGCCTGGCCCGCCTGGCCGTCACCGACCAGGGCCCCGGCATCCCGCCGGCCGACCAGGCGCGCATCTTCCAGCAGTTCGAACGCCTGCCCAGCGCCGGCAAGGCGCCGGGCATGGGGCTGGGCCTCTACATCAGCCAGCAGTTCGTCCAGGCCCACGGCGGGCGCATCACCGTGCACAGCGAGCCGGGCCACGGCGCCCGCTTCGAGGTGCTGCTGCCCCGCGGCTGAGGTCGGCGCGCGCGGCGCGCAGCAAGCTTCGTGAAGGCCTGGGGCACGTCTATCCGTGTTTTGCCTCACAAGTCACGCAAGGGCTGGCTCGCTACGCTAATCAGAATACGGTGTCATCATCATTTCTGATGCAATTTCCAGCCAGCGCGTCATCACGCGGCCAGCCACGGCCGCCGCGATGCCGCGCACGCCCCCCCGCCTTGCTGCCCAGGACCGCCTGCATGAACCTCCCGCCCGCCTCACACCCCGGGTCGCGCCTGCTCGCCGGCCGTGAGGCGTTGCGCATGCCGCAGCCGCGCCCGTCGGGCGGGCAGCGCGCTGTGGCGATCGCCCGAGCAAACGCCGCCATCGAGCGGTGTGCGCATACGATGCGCGCCATCGCGGCGCCTTGAACCGGCGCCTGAACCCGGCACCGCACCGCCCCCATTGCACAGCCCCTCCGGCGCTCGATCCGCCCCCACTCGCGTCGCCTCCCCGGCTGAACCCACCATCTTGAGCCGCAAGACCTCGTCCTCCCTCTTCGCCGCGCTGGCGCTGGGCGCCTGCATCGGCCTGCTGGGGCCGGCCCTCATCGTGGGCGGCCTGGTCACGGGGCTGCGCGAATCGCAGGTCGCCGAGGAGGCGCTGCAGCGCGACCTCGACGCCAAGCTCGACGTGCTGGCCAGCAGCCTGCCCGAGCTGCTGTGGAACCTCGACGCCGTCGCCGCCCGCGAGGTCGTGTCGGCCATCGTCAAGTCACCCGAGGTGGTGCGCGTCAGCGTCAGCGACGCCTCGCAAGGCCTGCCCTTCATCGAGAACCACCTGCCCGAGCGGCGCCTGGGCCACACGCTGACCGGCAGGCGCGACATCGTGCGCGGCCCCACGCGCATCGGCCACATCGAGGTCGAGATCGACGACCACCTCAGCTCGACGGCATTGACGCGCCAGCGCTGGCTGTATGGCGCCACCGTGGGCGGCCAGCTGCTGGTGTCGCTCGCGCTGGTGCTGTGGCTGCTGAACTCGCGGCTGTTCCGGCCGCTGCGCGAGCTGGGCGGCTTCGCCAACGATCTGGCCCAGGGCCGCTTCAGTGCCAAGCTGGAGCACCGGCGCGACGACGAGATCGGCCAGCTGGGCGGCCACCTGGAGCACATGCGCGATGCGCTGCAGCAGCAGTTCGACGCGCAGCGCGCCCTCATCGAGCGGCTGCGCGGCATGGCCGAGACGGTGCCCGGCGTCGTGTTCCAGCTGCGGCTGGCCACGAACGGCGAGTTCTCGTTCGCCTACGTCAGCGAGGCCGTGCGCGAGTACTTCCCGATCGGCGCCGCCGAGCTGAGCCGCAGCGCCGCGCCGTGGTTCGAGCGCATCCACCCGGGCGACCGCAACGCCGTGCGCGAAAGCCTGCTGGCCTCGGCCCGCACGCTGAGCCCGTGGCAGCAGGAGTTCCGCACGCCGCAGGCCGACGGCGGCGAGCGCTGGCTCTACGGCAACGCCATCGCGCAGCGCGAGGCCGACGGCGGCGTGCTCTGGCACGGTTTCCTGACCGACATCTCCAGCGAACGCCGCGATGCGCTGGAGCTGGAGCGCTACCGCCATCACCTCGAGGAACTGGTCGAGGCTCGCACGGCCGCGCTGGCCGATGCCTCGCAGGCGGCGCAGGCCGCGAGCCTGGCCAAGAGCGCCTTCCTGGCCAACATGAGCCACGAGATCCGCACGCCGATGAACGCCATCATCGGGCTGACCTACCTGGCGCAGAGCGACGCCGTCGAGCCCGCCCAGCAGCAGCGCCTGCAGAAGGTGGCCAACGCGGCAGAACACCTGCTGGGCGTCATCAACAACGTGCTGGACTTCTCCAAGATCGAGGCCGGCAAGGTGCGGCTGGAGCACCGGCCGTTCACGGTCGACGCCGTCCTCGACAACATCGCCAACATGACGACGCAGGCGGCCGCGGCCAAGCGGCTGCGCGTGGAGACGGACGTCGACGTGGCGCTTTCGGGCCGCGCGCTGCTGGGCGACCCGCAGCGCATCGCCGAGGTCCTGCTCAATTTCGCCGGCAATGCCGTCAAGTTCACCGACAGCGGCTTCGTGCGGCTGGCGGCACATTTGGTGGGCAAGCCGGCGGCAGCCCCCGGTGGCGCCCGGCTGCACGTGCGTTTCGAGGTGGTGGACACCGGCATCGGCATCACGCCCGAGGCGCAGGCGCGGCTGTTCCGCGACTTCGAGCAGGCCGACAGCTCCACGACGCGCCGCTACGGCGGCACCGGGCTGGGGCTGGCCATCTGCCGCCGCCTGGCCGGGCTGATGGGCGGCGAAGTCGGCGTCGACAGCACGCCCGGCCAAGGCAGCCGGTTCTGGTTCACGCTCGACCTCGACACGAGCGACGAAACCTTGGCCATCCCCGCCGTGGCCCCGCGGCCGCATTCCGTGCGGGAACGCCTGGCCGACCTGGCCGCCAGCCGGCCATTGCGCATCCTGCTGGCCGAGGACAACGCGGTGAATCAGGAAGTCGCCGTGGCCCTCATCGGCAGCGCGGGGCTCACCGTCGAGGTCGCCGTCGATGGCCGCCAGGCGGTCGACATGGTCAAGGCCGGCGGCTACGCGCTGGTGTTGATGGACGTGCAGATGCCGGTCATGGACGGGCTGGAAGCCACCCGCACCATCCGCCAGCTGCCCGAGGGGGCCACGCTGCCCATCCTGGCCATGACGGCCAATGCCTTCGACGAGGAGCGCCGCCGCTGCCTGGACGCCGGCATGGACGACCACGTCGCCAAGCCCGTGGTCGCCGAGCAGCTGTTCGCGACGCTGTACGACTGGCTGTCGGGCGCGAGACGGGTAGCCCCTCGCCCAGGCGCACCGCGCTGAACGCGGGTGAGCCTGCCCGGTCTCCCGAGGGGACGGCGATGCTCGCGGCATTGAGCCGCAATCACATCGCCCCTGCGGGCCGGCTCGGGAGCGGCCCGGCGCTCGGCCCGAAAACCCACATCTTCTACGCAGTGATGCCTACTGAGACTCTTTGATGAGCCGCCCCGACCCAGCCTGCAGCGGCCGCGCGTTCATCGGGTACAGCCGCGCGAACACGCTGACCTGTTGCGACGTCAGCGCCACCGGCTGGCGCATGACCATCCACAGCACGCCTTCGCTGCAGGGCGGCGTCGTCAGCGAGCCCATGTAGGTGTAGTAGCCGCGGCCCTCGGGCAGCAGCTGGTTCAGGTCGATCTGCGCCTGCGCCTGCACGGGTTCGCCCTTCTCCAGCGGCAGGTTGGCCCACACCGTCTGCAACACCGGCTGAGGTTTGTTGTCGGCGCCGCGCTCCAGCAGCACTGCCACGACGGCCAGGCGGCCGGCCGAATCCTTGTGCACGAGGTGGGCCACCATGTCGAACTGGCGCCCGCTGACGCGCTCCTCGCTCGGCCGGTGGAAGTGGAACTGCACCAGCTCGTAGCGGCGGCCCATCACCGTGATGCCGTTGCCCGGCGCGACGTTGACCTGCACCGTGTGGCCGTTGTCCAGCACCGAGAAGCTGCTGGCGCGGTAGTCGAAGGCAATGGGCTCCAGGTCGACGGCAATGCCCTCGCGGATGTCGATGGGGCTTTGCCGCGTGCCCACCCCGCAGACGCGGTTCTCGGGCGCCAGCTCGGCCCAGTGCTCGGGCCCGATGTCGCCCGTGTAGCCCCAGTGGGCATCCTTGGCCACCTTGTGGTCGGTCTTGGGCTCGGCCTTGGGCTTGGCCGCCTTGGGCGCCGTCTTGGCGGCAGCCGCGCCCTCGCCCTTGGTGGCCAGCCGCTCGGACAGCCGCTGGCGCAGCAACTCCACGGCGGCCTTGCTGTCGTCGGCGGCCTGGGCGCAGCTCAGCGCGAGCAGGCAGGCGGCCAGGGTCAGGGGCTTGTTCATCTTCATCCTTCAGATTTCGGCCAACCCGGTGTCGGCTTGAGCGCTGCGCGGCGCACGCCAACAGTCAACGCTACCAAAGCCGCCACCGCATCGCCGACCCTATGCGCGCAAACCATGCTTCACGGCGGGCACCGGCTTTCAATACATTGAAATGGTTGCGCCATCAAATGCAAGCGCAACCCTTGCGGACCGGCCCGCCGGCTGGCGGCCGAACACAGGAAGGATGGAGACATGCTCGGCTTGATGAACGCCTGGCGCGCCGCCTGCGCGCTGCTCCTCGCGCTGTGCACCGCGGCGGCCCAGGCCCAGGTGCTGCAGTCCACCTGGGAAGACGGCACGACCCAGGGCTGGAGCGCGTTCGGCAGCGTCATGCTGACGAACAGCAACGCCGCCGCCCACACCGGCGCCCGCAGCCTGCTGACGACCGGACGCACGGCCACCTTCATGGGCCCCAGCGTCAACCTGACCGGCAGCCTGGTACCCAACGCGACCTACCAGGTCACGGCCTGGGCGCGCCTGCCGGCCGGCACGGCGGCCACGCAGTTGAAGCTCACCATGCAGCGCACGGCCGGTGGCACGACCAGCTACGACAGCATCGCCGCCAGCAGCGCCACGGGCGTCAGCGACAGCGGCTGGACGCAGATCACCGGCCTCTACAGCTTCGCCGAACCGGCGCCGACCAGCCTGGTGCTCTACATCGAGTCCGCCAGCGCGACGGCGCCCTACTACGTCGACGACGTGTCCGTCACGCAGATCGCCGCCGCGCCGGGCCTGCCGGCCAACACGACCGGCCTGTCGTCCACGTTCGAGACCGGCACGCAGGGCTGGTTCGGCCGCGGCGCCACCGTCGCCACGACCAGCGGCGAAGGCGCCCACGGCGGCAGCCAGGCGCTGCTGGCCACGGCGCGCGCGGGCAGTTGGGCCGGCCCGGCCGTCGATGTGACGCAGGTGATGTTCAACGGCTCGACCTACAAGGTCACCGCCTGGGTCAAGCTGCCCGCCAGCGCCGGCAGCGCGACGACGCAGGCCAAGCTCAGCCTGCAGCGCGACGCCGGCACGATCACGACGTATCACACGGTCGTCGGCAGCACGACCGTCGGCTCGACGGCCTGGGTGCGGCTGACGACCACTTACGCGGTCGCGCTCGCCAACAGCAAGCTGACGCTCTACGTCGAGTCCAGCGACACCGCGCCGCTGCTCGTCGACGACGTGACGGTCACCTACGTGCCGCCGCCCAGCATCGAGACCAACCTGCCCTCCGTCGCGCAGACGCAGTCGCCCTACTTCCCCATCGGCACCATCGCCTACGGCGGCAACCTCTCGGGCGTGCCGGGCGATCTCGTCACCCAGCACTTCAACAGCCTGGTGTCCGAGAACGACATGAAGTGGAGCGCCCTGCAAGCCACGCCGGGCGTGTTCACCTACGCCAATGCCGACGCGCAGGTCGCCTTCGCCAAGGCCCGGGGCATGAAGCTGCGTGGCCACACCTTCGCCTGGCACGAGCAGGTGCCGGCCTGGGTGTTCCAGGACGCCACCGGCAATGCGCTGCCCGCCACGGCGGCGAGCAAGGCGCTGGTGCTGCAGCGCGAGGTTGAGCACATCACGCAAGTGCTCAACCACTTCGCCCCGGAGGTCGCCAGCTTCTACGCCTGGGACGTCGCCAACGAGGTCATCGATGCATCGCAGGCCGACTGCATGCGCAAGAGCAGCTGGTACCTGCTGACCGGCACCGACTTCATCGACACCGCCTTCCGCACGGCGCGTGCGCTGCTGCCGGCCAGCGTCAAGCTCTACTACAACGACTACAGCACCACCGACCCCGCCAAGCTCGCCTGCATCCAGCAGCTGGTGGCCGGTATGAAGTCACGCGGCGTGCCCATCGACGGCATCGGCCACCAGATGCACATCTCGCTGAGCTACCCCACGCCCGCCGCCGTGACCCACGCCGTGCGCACGTTGGCCACGGCCTTCCCCGGCCTCTCGCAGCAGGTCACGGAGATGGACATCAAGACCAGCGACCCCGGCTATGCGCTGTACGAGGACATCCCGCCCGCCGTGCATGCCCAGCTCGGCTACGCCTGGCGCAACTACTTCAACGCCTTCCGCGCGCTGAACGGCCTGATCGACTCGGTGACCCTCTGGGGCCAGGCCGACAACCATACCTGGCTGAGCTCCGCCTCGCGCACCGAGGCGCCCCTGCTGTTCGACCCGTCCCTGAAGGCCAAGCCGGCCTACTGGGGCGTCGTCGACCCGTCGCAGCTGCCCGGCATCAACCTGACCGGCAGCATCGCCAGCAAGGCCGGCACGGCGCAGGCGCGCATCTGGACGCTCGCCTTCACGAACGCCGGCCCCGGCACCGCCTACGGCGCGCGCCTGGCCGGCCTCACGCTGCGCCAGACCGGCGGCGCCGCCTGCACGCCCATCGTGAAGACCGGCTTCCCCGTCCTGCTGGGCGACATCGCGGCCGGCACCTCGGCCAGCACCAGCGTCACCATCGACTTCGGCGGCTGCACTGCGCTGGCCGCCTTCGCCGTCGACGCGCCCTTCAACGCCGCCAACGGCTGGCACGGCGACCCCGCCAAGGGCTCGCCCGCGCTGACCATCAGCCGCACCAACCAATTCCGCTGACCCGCGCGCGATCAACGAGCTTCATCATGAACAACCACTTCAAGCTTCTCTGCGCCACGGCCGCCGCGCTGCTGACGACCGCCGCCCAGGCGGTCGTGCTGACGCTGTCGCCCGCCACCATCAGCGCCGCCCCCGGCCAGACGGCGGGTTGGGGCTTCACGCTGCTCAACGACAGCCCGGGCGGCTACCTGCTCGTCACCGGCACCGACTTCGCGCCGGGCGCGCCATCGGCCTTCGGCAGCTACACCGACCTGCTCGGCCCGCGGGCCGACTGGCTCGTCCTCGCGCCGATGGCGACATGGGCCGAGGCCTACGACGCGGGGCTGCGCACCGGCCTTGGCGAGTTCAGCCTGGCGCCATCGGCTGCCGGCCGGTTAAGCGGCCAGGTGGGGCTGCACTACGCGCTGTTCTCGGCAGACCCGCGCAGCGCCGGCTTCGACCCGGATCTCGACACGATCAGCGTCGACGCCAGCATCGCGGCCCTGGCCACCGTCACCGCCGTGCCCGTGCCCGAGCCCGGCAGCTGGGCGCTGCTGTTGGCCGGCCTGCTGGCGCTGCGCGCCCGCCGCAGGGCCTAATTCGCAATCGAACGCCTGACGGCATACCAGGCCACCAGGCCCACGCCCATCAGCCCGGCCGAGGTGAGGGCCAGCGCGATCGTCGAGTGCATGACCAGCGGCACCAGCAGGCCGGCCACCAGGCCGTTGGCCGCCGAGCCGATGCAGGCCTGCAGCGACGACGCCATGCCGCGCCGCTCGGGCGCCTGGTCCAGCACCAGCAGCGTGACGACCGGCACCATCAGCGCCCAGCCGAACGAGAAGATGCCGATGAGCGGCAGCGCCCACCAGGCGCTCAGCGGCGCGAACAGGTTCAGCGCGATGTTGACGGCCGACACCGCCACCATGATGCGAAAGCCCCGCATGATCTGCCGCTTGGGCGACATCTTGCCGGCCAGCCGGCCGCTGAACGCGGCGCCCACCATGATGCCGCCGATGGTGCACAGGAAGAACCAGAAGAACTGCTGCGGCGCGAAGTGCAGGTGCTCGCCGAGGAACACCGGCGTGGCCAGCACGTACAGGAACATGCCGTTGAACGGCACGCCGCTGGCGAGCACCAGCATCATGAACCTGGGGCTGCTGCAGAGCCGGCCGTACTCACGCATCAGCGCGCCGACGTGAAACGGCTGCACGAGGTCGCGGTGCAGCGTCTCCGGCAGCAGCCGCCAGTTCAGCACGAACAGCGCGGTGCCGACGAAGGTCAGGAACCAGAAGATCGAATGCCAGTCGGCATGCACGAACAAGAAGCCGCCCACCATGGGCGCGATGGCCGGCGCGACGCCGAAGAACAGCGTCACCTGCGACATCACGCGCTGCGCGTCGGCCGGCGGGAACATGTCGCGGATGATGGCGCGCGACACGACGATGCCGGCCCCCGCCGACATGCCCTGCACCGTGCGCCAGAACACCAGCTGCCCCACCGAGCCCGCCAGCGCGCAGCCCACGCTCGCGGCCGTGAACACCGCCAGGCCGGTCAGCACGACGGGCCGGCGGCCGAAGCAGTCGGACAGCGAACCGTGGAACAGGTTCATGACCGCGAACCCGAACAGATAGGCCGACAGCGTCTGCTGCATCTGCACAGGCGTGGCGCCCAGCGCGGCCGCGATGCCGGAGAACGCCGGCAGGTAGGTGTCGATGGAGAACGGCCCCAGCATGCCCAGGCCGGCCAGCAGCACGGACAGGGCCCAACGGGGCGCGCGCCACAGGCGGCTGGCTTCGGGATTCATCAGGGGACAGTCGGGGTGAGACGGGCAGGAACGACCACGGGTGGCGGCCGCCGCGCAGTGTATCGACCCGGTCGCACGCGCCCGGCCGCAGGGCGGGCTCTACCCGCAGCGGCGTGAGGTCTTGAACTGCGCGATGACCTGCAGCAGCCCCGCCGCCTGCTGCCGCAGGCTTCCGGCCGCCGCCGCGGCCTCCTCCACCAGCGCGGCGTTCTTCTGCGTGCCCTGGTCGATGGAGGCCACCGCCTGGTTGACCTGCCCGATGCCGCTGCTCTGCTCGTTCGCGGAGGCGTTGATCTCGGCCATCAGGTCGGTCATGCGAGCCACCTGGCTGACGATGTCGTTCATCGTCGTGCCCGCCTCGCCCACCAGCCGGCTGCCGGCCTCGACCTTCTCGACGCTGGTGCCGATCAGGCTCTTGATCTCGCGCGCAGCTTGCGCGCTGCGCTGCGCGAGCGCCCGCACCTCGCCCGCCACGACCGCGAACCCCCGCCCCTGCTCGCCCGCCCGCGCCGCCTCGACGGCCGCGTTGAGCGCGAGGATGTTGGTCTGGAACGCGATGCCGTCGATGACGCCGGTGATCTCTGCGATCTTGCGGCTGGAACCGCTGATCTCGCCCATCGTCGAGACCACGCGCTGCACGACGTCACCGCCTCGGCCGGCAACCTCCGTGGCGGCGCTGGCGAGCTGGCTGGCCTGGCGCGAGTTCTCCGCCGCCTGCTGCACGGTGGAGGTCATCTGCTGCATCGACGCGGCCGTCTGCTCCAGCGCGGCAGCCTGCTGCTCGGTGCGGCTGGACAAGTCATGGTTGCCCGTCGCGATCTCCTGGGTCGCCGTGGCGATGCTGTCCGCCGACAGCCGCACGCGCGTGACCATGTCGACGAGCCCATCGTTCATGCGCTTGAGCGCTGCCAGCAGCTGGCCGGTCTCGTCGCTGCGGTCCACGACGATGTCCGAGCTGAGGTCGCCCGACGCCACCGCCTCGGCCAGCCGCACGGCCCGCTGCAGCGGCCGCGTGATGGCATTGCTCAGCACCCAGCCGAGCAGCACGGCGGCCGCCACGGCGCACACGCCAGCCGCGAGCATGAGTGCCCGGTCCCGTGCGAAGGCCGCTTCGTCCTGCTGCACGCGCAGCTTGGCTTGTTCCACCTCGTAGCGCGCATAGGCGCGTGTGGCCTGCAACAGGGCCGCCAGCAAGGGCCGGCACTCGCGGTTCATCTTGGCGATGGCCTCATCACGCCGGCCTTCCAGGGCCAGCCCCACGATGGCCAGCGCCACCGGCCCGTACTGAGCTTCGACGCGCTCCAGTTCGCCCACCATCTCGCGGTCACGCGGACCGAGGTCGTCGGCCTGGCTCAGGCTCTCCTTCAGCCGGGCGAGCGCGCGCTGCATGTCGTCGTGCGCCTGCGTGACGGCGGCCTTCTCCGCGTCCCGGTCGGCGGGGGTCGACACCAGCACCAGGTTGCGGGCCGCAATGGCGCGGCGGTTCGCCGCACTGCGCACCTCGGCCACCAGGTGCTCCCGTTCGTTGAGACCGTCCAGATATTCGACGAAGCGCTCGTTCGACCGGTTCAGCGACGCCAGGGCCAGCGCGGCCACGAGGATGACGACGACCGCCAGCACGGCATAACCCAGCATCAGCTTGGATCGCAAACGCAAGTGGCTCAGCTTCATGGGTTCCCCCTGGTGCGAAGGCCCCCAGCCCCGTCAGGCCGAAGAGACCCGGACAGCGAACGAATTTCAGCGACGGTGGGCGCGATGACAGGTCGCCCGGCAAAGCCCGCAGGAACAAACCCATGGCTGGGTTTGCAGATCCCATCGTAGGGAAAAGTGAAGCAAGCCGATAGGCCGGATTCTGTGACGCCCGTCGCCGGGCGTTGACCGCCATTCCTCTGGGCCGGACATCACTGCCCGGCTCGGTGCCACCTACCCGCCAGCTCTGCGAGCCGCATCAACGCTGGCCTACTTGGTGTTGCTGCGCGTAGAGATTGCCCGTTTCACCCCAGTTGGGCAGAGCCCAACTGAGGTGCTACTCGGTTCGGGCTTTCGCCCGATGGTGCGAGGCTTTCGCCTCACCCCACGGCAGCTTGCGCTGCCGCCTCGTAGACCACCCGAAGGGTTGCCCAACCGAACTCGTCTCTGTTGCTCTGATCCTCGGCTTTCGCCGGGCAGCCGTTAGCTGCTACGCCGCTCTGTGCAGTCCGGACC
>JACCDU010637391.1_pt1 | contig 14974 bp, 15 predicted proteins | sample 7446081 | NCBI WGS metagenome assembly JACCDU01 (sample SAMN15323447, study PRJNA562643) | freshwater metagenome | isolation source: river surface water | place: USA:Blue River Watershed | collected 2017-08-17
ATGCATTCCGTTCGTACACCATCGGCGCTTCGTACCCGCTGACCGACGAGCTGAACATCTCGGCCAACTACATCAACCACAAGGACAAGATCAACGACCTGACGACCAAGTCGTACGCTATCGGCGCCACCTACAAGATCGCTCCGGCAATCTCGCTGGTTGGTCAGTACGCGCGTAACAACCTGGACGACGCACAGACCATGTACAACATCGGCGCAAGCTACGCCCTGTCGAAGCGCACTTCGGCTTACGTGACCTACGTCCGCGCAACGAACGGCGCGATCTCGGCTCTGGCTGATCGCGGTAACTACGCAACGTCTGGCGACAGCAACCGTAACATCGTTGTTGGTATGACCCACTCGTTCTAATGCCTTGCCGGTCTCGTACCGGCTTGCATGGAAACGATGTACTGAAAGCCGCTCTTCGGAGCGGCTTTTTTTCGTCTGCGCTACACAAAATATGCAGCCAACTGCTGCCAGTTTTTGCTAACTCTAAAATTTAGAGTTACGACCTAGGTTTTACAAAAAGCACTGTTTTTGCACAAAGATCGGCACATTTGGCTGCACTAGCAAAAAGCGTACTTTTCAAAAAACCGTCCTTGTTCAGCACTAATTCAGCAAGCACCAAGCTAGCCAACCTTACCGACCAAGTCACCAAGAATTTGAGGCCTCGGACGTGATTTTTGGGACTGACGCTGCTTTTGGTATTCTTGTTCAGCTTTTCGGCGTGCATCGGAAAAGCGCATATACGCCCGAACAATGTCCAGTTCAGTCGGCTTGACCGTTTGTGCGTCTTTAGCCATCTGTGCAGCTAGGTATCGCTCCATCCAATCATGCTGCCAATTTCGAGGATGAACCTTAACCGGCTCTGGTACTGTTGGTGTTGCCGTTGTATTCGCTGGCCACGGCGTTGCTGGTGTATTGGCTTGTGGCTGGCTAATTTTTAATACTGGCTTGGCTGCGGGTGCAAATTCGTAAAAGCGCATGGCGTCTCCTTTACGCTATTTAGCGGCAACAAAGCCCAGTGCAACGTCAGCTTTTGAAATTGGCCTTCAATGCGCCGCTAGCAGCTTCGATTTCTGTGTCCAGCTCACCAGCTTCGACCGCCTTTTTGACAGCTTCGAGCGTAGCTACCAACTCATCTACCGATCCCACTTCGATAGCGGCCTTGCCCTTACCGAATGACAGTGATCGGCTGCCATAAAATACAGACAAGCACAGCCGTCCATCTTGCCCGGTCCACCACCAAGCCTTGATGCGCTTGGGTGCTTCGATCATCTGTGCAATGCCGGTTTCAGCGTTCTTGTAACGACGCATTCGCATCGGCGCATACACGCGACCATCACGTTGTGCTCGTGCTAGCTCAATCTGCTCATACAGTTTTTTCGACAGCTTGTTACGACGTTGAACGACAACAGGTTGTTGTGCCGGCTTTTTTGCCGCGGTGAATTTGAAATTGGCCAGTATGCTCATGTGTGCTCTCCAAAAAGTTAAATAGCACACGTAAGTTATGACTGATCGCCGGACGTGGTCGACCTGAATCAGGCTAGTTGTGCCAGATCACTGCAAAAACGCCAAGAAAACTAATAAAAAATAACGGGTTTTGTTTGGTTTGGCTAAATACTTGCATGAGACGCAAGAACGATGAATGGGACGTAAGGCCAATTACCGAAGCTAGTACTGCTCGTACTACGGCACGTTGGCTTGAAAGCGTACACATCACGCCGAAATTTCTATCGGACACAGATATTGCTACTGAATTTTTACAGGCGCAGAGCGAAGCAACTATATTGCTGCAGGATTTTCCGCAGCACTTGACCAAGTCGCAGTCCTACCAGCTCGTTCACTTTCTCAAACGCTTACGCAATCGCAAGCAACGCAAGGCGATGCCGATCAGCGCAGCCTATGCTGTATTGAACATTGCCGCAAAAGTAAAACGCTTACAGTTTGCCGAACATCGCAAGCTGCACAAGAACACGCAAGATAAACCACTTGCTAACAAAGGGTAAAAACGCGGGTTGTAATATGACGGCTAATGACCCCGCACCTTCCATGCGCTGCTGTAGATGCTGCATGGCGTATAGGTGGAAGCCGCAGGATTAACTGCCGAGCAAACCAATGCTGAAGCAGGTTGAGAGTTTTAATACGACCGTCTCTCGTTAAATCCATCTACAGTCGTGTCAGTAACTGAACCAGCTAGGTGCAGCATGACACGTACGGCGGCAATGTTGCTCTTATATTTTTTTTAAAGTACCGAGCACATAGCCGTCGTGCGCCTCCAAAACCAGTCATGTTTTCAATCATCTCATTGCATCAATCAATCAGCAAAAGAAAACAGCAACGAGCAAAGCGCAGCTTTGTGATGTTGCAAGCGAACGCCAGTTCGCTCTAGTCACTCACACCGAAGCAGCCGAATAATCAACCCGAGCACGCCATGCCGATAACACTTAATTTTAGTTATATGCAATCAAAAGCAAGTACGAGAAATAAACGCAGGTGCTGCACATGGATGTAAAGATCGCAATGGGAGATTTCTGCTGTTGTGCTATCAGGACAAAACCCGAACACAACGACTGCATTAAAAGCACTACAGCTTATTTTTCACCCGAGCCGAATGCGCAAGCAGCTGAGTTGCAAAAAAACAGCGCATTGGGCTGCTATGCAAGTCTGCGCAATTCCTGCTAATTCAACAACCAATCCAGCTAAATAAAAAATCAAAGCTAATAGCAATTAGATTTGATTCAGCTGCAATCCACAGCTAACGCATTGATTATTGGAAGGAATTACATTTGACTGACAACGAACAAAATCAGGTCGCGAAACAGAAGCAAAGAAAATATGCTCAACGCATAGCTAAATTTTGGTTAGGAGAACGAGCTATGCCCAAGCAAGCAAAAACACTTACAGCCCAAGAGCTGCGACGTGTGCTGGACTACATTGCAACGCGAAAACATGCCGTACGTAATCGCGCAATGCTGCTGGTAACACATTACGCCGGTATGCGTGTTGGTGAAGTTGCCAGCCTACGCTATGCCGATGTCATCGCCGCCAACGGCAATGTGCGTGATGAAATTAGACTTGATGCCGAACAGACGAAAGGTCGCTATAGTCGTGTCGTGTTCATTAACGCCAAGCTGAAAAAGGAACTTGAAACCTATCTGCGTAGCCATCCAGTAGCCGACCCGGAAGACCGCTTGTTTTATACGCAGAAAAAGGCAGGATCTGGATTCACGCCCAATACACTCGCGCAGCACTTCCATTACTTGTACAAGCGAGCTGGCATCGAAGGTGCCAGTAGCCATTCAGGTCGCCGCACATTCATCACGAACCTAGCTGCAAAAGGCGTCGGAGTACGTGTATTGATGGGCTTGGCAGGACACCGAAACATTGGCACTACGCAGGCCTATATCGACGTAAATCCGCAGATGCTGCGCAGTGCTGCCGAACTCGCTTGACCGCAATTTGGAATGAACTGCTAACTCTAAAATTGAGTGTTAGCGAAAACGCGTTATGCAAATCAGGCTAGCGATGTTTCAATCAGCCTTTGCAACCTTATCCAACAGCTTTCTTTCCTTCGCAAGCTCCGCCGACCAATTCGGTTGCGTAAACACGTCTTCAATAAAGTCTATACATTTCGCCCATAAATCGGGCATGTTCTGCCGGTTGCTGGCAAAGGCTATGTCATTTGCACGTTTGAATGCATCCAACATTACCCAGCAATTGTGATTGCAGAGTAAAAGACTACTGACCGTATCAAAATTTCGTTGTGTCCATGCACCACCGCGTACATTGATATGCCCTAGTGTCAGCTTGCTAGCTAGAGGGCTTATAAAAGGGAAAGGGGCATTGCTACCGGCAAGCAGGGAGCTTTGTGGCGATTCGACGTACTGTATGGTCCAATCGCTCGTTCGCCGCGTAAGTCGAGGTCCAACAGCAATTTGATCTTGTTCACCAGTTATCGAAAATGGTGTTGAACTGTCATAGCTAATCTGTAGCTGGGGATTGACCGTCTTACGCAAGGCACGCTGAATCGCGGTCAACAAGATTGCCCACCTCGTGGTGGACACGCCGAGCGTGTGTATCCAATCGCGTCCAGAAACGAATGCGCCGTCGTCACGCATAGTCAGCAGAATTTGCAGCATACTTTTTATGCCGCCAGCCTTCCCTGCCGCGCCAGCAAGAGCATAGCCACCGCAATCAAACCACTTCACTGCATCCCACCAATCCCGCGCAGTTTGGTCGTCATTGCCTTGTATTACATTCAGCCACTTCGTCCGCCCTTCTCTATGCGCATCGATAAAGCGTAAATTATCGACTGTCATGTCAGTCAACTGCTGCACCGAGCACAAATGAAATGGACTGCCCTCTTTGCCTTTCAGTACAGCCCACGAGGGCATATCAATTGTCATTGCATAGTCGGCGTGCTGCTCCAGCCAACTCACGATCCAGTGCTTCACGTCATATGCGCCTGCCCAAGCTGCTTCAGCGTCAGCGCCACTCATGCCAGCACTAAATCCTCGTAGGCCTTTGAGGGTACCGTGACCGATTTGAAATCCACCACTGTCGCCAACCAACACGCAATCCGTTCGACCAGCTCGGGTTATTGCATTATCAGGATTCGATCCGACCTTATGTAGGCCAAGGCTATGCAAGATATGACTGTAATGCCATAGCTTATTGTCGCGATCCCAAAAAATTAAATCTTTTAGTTCAATACCATCGGGAAATGGGCGCTTTGGATCGAGCGGCTTGAGAACTTGCGACGGAAAGCTATCGTTAACTGCGGGCAGGTAGATAGCGTAATCTTTATTCAGCAATCCGCTGCTCATGAGCTTGCTCCTTTGTTCCAAAGTGCAGCCTCTGCTTCGTAGTCGAACTCTTCGTCAGTGGTCTCGAACGGATTACTGGGCTTGGTGGTGGGCAGGTAGGTTGTGACTGCCTTTGTCTGCCGTATCCCTTCGTCAGTTACTGGCGGAACAGCAATAGAAAATTTTGTTGCATTCGTTTCAAATTCAAACAGAACTACGTCGGCAGTTACCGAAATTTCGATATCACCATCTACCTCAAAGTCAGCAATTGATGCCAGCACCGGCATAATGTCTTTTGTCAAGAAAAGCAGGCTGACCGTAACGAAACCCGGAACAGACTTGAGTAGAGGTATACAGTGTCTGTGCTCAAATACGCCGTCACGCCTTACAAAACTAATCGTAATGTCGTCTCGATTAAAATCTAGGCGACAAAGTTTTTGATGGTCGCGCTTTATGTGTTTGGCGTGGCTCGCAAACCATTTGCTTACGATATTGTTGGACAGTTCTCGAAACCACGACAGCGTTACATCTGCCCTCCAATCAGCCTTGCCAAAAAAATCAAGATCAACTTGCGGCAGTGGCGGGTTCAGTTGGTCGTCATACTGCCAAAAATCCAAATGCAGGTAATCAGCCTCGTTAGCTATGCTCTGTAGTCGCAGCACGTGACTTGCGCTGTCTTCGTGTTTGTACTGCTTTATTTGATCCTCAGCTTCGGCCTTATAGAGATTAAACTCGTAGTTGCTGATTGCTAGTCGCTCGAGTGCCAGCCTGGCTCTGCTCGATAAAAATACGTCACCCGCGACCTGCTCTAACCCACCGCTTTTCGGCTTGGCAATGGTGACTACGCCGCTATGTGCGCGAACAGGACTCAGCAAGAAATCATCGCGGTCGCCCCGATAAAGTAGCCGACGCATGTTCAGCATTTTTTTGCCGTCGCTATGCTTCTGCTTGCTCTTGTCCACCAAGTCGCGCTGAATTTTTAGTATGTGCGGTGGAAGACATTGCGTCCGAAGCGTTTCGATTAGCGACCGAACGCTTGGTGGTAGTGCCGAGAACGTATGTTTGTAGTTGACGACTGCAGCCGCTTCAACTGCATCTTTATCATTTGTCGCGCCAAGCAGCTGATATCCAGCTGCAGTCCGACGCACAAGTACGACGGCTAGATCGTCGTCAGTTACAGGAAGGGAAGTATTGAAGGATTGAACAGGTGCTGCTGAATGGGCGTAATGCGTTTTAGCCGATTTAATCAAGGCATCGAACTTCTCTTTGTCCGTTGCTCTTGGTGGCGTTAGATCGATACGGCTTTCATCTTCCGCATCGTCATCATCCGCTTTGCCATAGCCAGTCAAGCCATGTATGCCGCCGTTTTGATCTATAAACTGCGCAATCTTGGCTACACCGTCTTTTGCGTAGTACTCTTCGCGGGATATGTACTCTTCATTAATTTTGTTGAGTGCGCGACTGTGACGATCCAGATCGCCGCTGCTGCAATTGTCGTTTCCCCACACCAGCACAAGTAATGGCGAGTAGTTTCTTCCGTAACGCACCTTAGCTTTGAATTTTCGACCGAGCTTTTTGTATTCGGCTTCTAAAAACTCTGGTATCTCAAGTGCGTGTAACCACCAAAAATAGATCTCGGCAATATGGAGGTAAAAATCCTTATTGCTTTTGCGGAAGTTCGCCCAAACCACCGTACCACTTGCCTGTAACTGATACAGCTCTTTATGTAATTTTTGCGTTTTGCGTGAAGCCGAACGTTTTGCCATCTACGCCTCCGCTTGCTAACTATAAAATTTAGAGATGCGAATTTTACAAAGCTGGCTTACTGGGTCGAATTGATCATATCTCGAAACCGATATAATTGTCAGATCTGTTTTATTGCTCTATGTTCGCCTACTTTGCAGCAATCCAATGTTCATCTCGGCAGTTAGCTGAGACGCATAGAATTTCTCGATCATTTGCACTGATGTTCTTGCATTTCTTGCCAAGGTCAGCAGATCGATGCCTTTCCCATATAGCAGCCGAAACATGATTGCCGTGTGTCGCAAGCTGTACATGGTGCGTGTTTGGCCGACTTGGCCTTTTTTCAGTCCGGCTGCATCCAATACGCTAGCAAAGTGCTGCGCCAAAATCGGACCGGCAGCGACGCGATTGCGAACTGCTGGAAGGAATAGATAATCGTCCGGCGCTGCCATTCCTTGTATTTGCATGTGTCGTCGTAATCGCTCATAAATGTGCACTGCAGGACGCAGCGTAACTATCGGGGTGTTGTGGCGCTTTGTCTCGGGCAAAGTCAAGCGCAAGTACACGTGTTCGGCACGCACTATCTCGACGTGTTTGTGCTGGATGTGAATGATGTCACTCGGCCGCATAAAGCCGTTGACCATAAAGCCGATCATCCACGCCAATTCTCTCGGCACTGCGGCTGTCTTAGTCCAAATGCCACCTGCACGATCACGATGCGTCACTGGCTTTTGCTCTTGTACGCTAGCCAGTCGCTTTGCTGTTGTAACCAACTCTCGATATTCAATCACCGTAAAGCCGCCACGCGGCGTGGTGTGTTTACGGATGCTAGGAAATGTCGGTATTTGCGCAATCAGTTGTTCGGCATAAGCCAGTTTGAAAACCGACCTTAAACTTTGCAGGTATTGGGTAAGTGAAACTGAACTGATGCCACGACGCGACAGAACGCCAACGGCTTGCACAATGTCGAAATGCGTAATGTCTTGTATGCGCTTGTTGCCAAGTAACGGCAACCAGTACTGTCGAAGTCGGCTTGCATTGGCGCGAAAGGTCATTTCGGATAACTCGCGACGTGCAACACGATCACGTGCAATCAAGATGACACGCTCGACAAGCGTCTCGAACTGACGCTCGGGTTTTGCCTCGGGCTGCAAGGCTTTTTGCTGTGCGTAATGGCTGCCGACCAACTGCTCATAAAACGATTTGGCTAGCGCCAACGCTTCACGCTTGTTCGTGGTGCGCAAGCTTTGCGTACGAACACAGCCTTGAAAAAAGCAGCGCACTTGCCAGTACTTGCTGGCATTGGTCAGGTAAATCTTTAGCTTTGCAGGATAGCTAGGGACTGACGTGACGGTCGTTGGTATTGGCAGCGTTCGACACGCTTGTTGTTGGTAGTGCCCATCGTTTGCAGCAGCGACGATTTGTCCCATGCAGCAAGCGTACTGTCGCACACCGAAGAGAACGACCTGAATTTTTCCTTCCAGTCATCCGTCCACGCTCACGCCACGATTGTTCACGGTCAGCGCGGTGCTTCCTGTATCAAAGTACGACACAGCACGGTGTGCGACAGCTGTGAAAAATGTAATGGCACGCTATCGGCAGAGTCTCAGCAAGCTCGCGGATACAGTCTCCAAAAATTTACAGCATGGAAACATTTTTTGGAGATTATTCGATGAAAAAGACTCAAGTTGCTCTGGCAGCACTGGCACTGGTGGCTTCGTCGGCTGCGCTGGCTGATGGCGTTACCGTTTCCGGCATCATGGACTTTGGTTTTGGCCACACGACAGACAAAGGCACCTACGCAGAAAACGGCGCATGGGCAGACCACAGCTCGATCACGTTCTCTGGTGCTGAAGACCTGGGTGGCGGCCTGAAGGCTGGTTTCAACCTGGAAGCTGGTTTCAACCAGAACGGTAACCGTGACAACGGCGGCCAAGGCAACCTGTTCAGCCGTCAAGCTAACCTGTACCTCACCTCTGCTGAGCTGGGCACTGTGACCGTTGGTCAAATCCTGTCCCCGTTCATCCTGGCTCAGGCTCTGACTAACCAAGGCGTGGGTAACTTCTGGGTTAACCGTGCAATCATGGCTGGCCCGGTCGGCCAAAACCTCGATGGCATTGGTAACTCCCCGGCGGCGTTCTTCATCGGCGACGCAATCCAGTACACCACCCCGACCATCGCTGGCTGGCAAGCAATGGCGCTGACCAGCGCAAAAACTGGCGAAGCCACTGACGGCGCTGGTGGTCTGCCGGCTGCTGAAAGCTCGAACCGCTACACCTCGCTGGCCGTTAACGGCAACATCGCTGGCGTTAACCTGTGGGCTGCCACCCAGAACCGCTCGACCCAGTACACTTCGTGGACCGTCGGCGGCGGCTACCAGCTGACCCCGGAACTGAACGTGTCGGCTAACTACGTCTCCAACAAGATCAAAGACACCGACGAAAAAACCAATTCGGTTGCTGTGGGCCTGACTTACAAAGTCGCTCCGGCAGTCTCGCTGGTTGCTCAGTACGCAGCGCAAACGAAGAACGACGCTACTGGTGAGAAGGCAAAGCTGTACAACCTGGCAGCGAAGTATGACCTGTCGAAGCGTACTGCAACCTACATCACCTACACTCGTGGCTCGAACGGCATCGGTTCGTCGATGGCTGATCGCGGTGCTGCTCAAGAAGGCAACAACAACACGATCGCCGTTGGTCTGATGCACTCGTTCTAATTGTTCGTCGGTCTTGTACCGACAAGCATAGAACCGCAGTACTTGAAAGCCGCTCTTCGGAGCGGCTTTTTTCGTCTCGCGATTTGACCAAAACTGCTTATCTCTAAATTTGAGAGTTATGGCCTGGGTTTTTGAAAAAGTACGCTTTTTGCATGCACCCAACGCCCCATAAAACCTGTCAAAAAACCTGCTTTTCAAAAAACCACGTTCTTCCCGACCAAGCTTGGCCAAACCAACCAAGCAGACCAAGTCCGCTCAAGACCGCTTCTTAGCACCTTGTCGATTTGCTAAAGCCTGCTGCTGTCGTGCGTAGGCTTGATCTGCTCGACGCCTTGCTTCAGCAAAGCGCATATAGGCTCGAACAATGTCTAACTCGGTCGGTTTGACCGTTTGTGCGTCCTTGGCCATTTGTGCCGCCAAATACCGCTCCATCCAGTCGTGCTGCCATGCTTGTGCATGAACTCGGACAGGTTCGGGTGCAACTGGCGTTGCTGGCGTGTTTGTCGGCCACGGCGTGGGTGCCGTATTGGCTTGTGGCTGACTGATTTTTAGTACGGGCTTGGCAGCAGGTGCAAATTCGTAAAAGCGCATGATGTCTCCTTTACGCTATTTAGCTGCCACCAAGCCCGTATGTATCCCTAGCTTTTGAAATTGGCCTTTAACGCACCGCTAGCTGCTTCAATTTCGGCATCCAGTTCACCAGCTTCGACTGCCTGCTTCACAGCCGCCAATGCAGCTAGCAATTCGTTATTCGATCCTACTTCGATTGCTGCACGACCCTTGCCGAACGATAGTGGTCGACTGCCGTAGAAGACCGTCAAACACAATTTCCCATCCTGTCCCTTCCACCACCAAGCCTTCATGCGCTTGGGTGTTTCGATCAACTGCGCGATACCTGTTTCAGCATTCTTGTAACGACGCATTCGGGTCGGCGCATAGATACGACCTTCACGCTGCGCCTTTGCTAGCTCGATTTGCTCAAACAGCTTTTTCGACAGCTTTGCACGACGCTGCATGACTGCGGGCTGTTGTGCAGGCTTCTTTGCTGCAGTGAATTTGAAATTTGCCAGTGTGCTCATGTGTGCTCTCCAAAAAGTTAAACAGCACACGTAAGTTATGCTCGATCGGCGAAATTAGTCGACCTAAATCAGGCAGCTTTGGCTAGATCACCGTCAACTCGCCATGAAAACTAATAAAAAATTACGGGTTTTGTTTGGTTCAGCTAAATACTTGCATGAAACAAGCAAACGACGAATGGACTGCAGCACCGATCACTGCCGAAAGCACGGCACGTGCAACTGATGCGTGGCTGACGAGTGTTTACATCACGCCAAAGTTTTTGGCTCGAACTGATATTGATACCGAGTTTTTGCAGGCACAAAGCGAAGCAGAAACACTGCTACGCAATTTTCCACAGTACTTGACCAAGTCACAGTCCTATCAGCTCGTTCGTTTCCTAAAACGCTTGCGTAATCGCAAACAGCGCGAATCGATGCCGATCAGTGCGGCCTATGCCGTGCTGAACATTGCAGCGAAAATCAATCGCCAGCTGTTTGCCGAATACCGCAAGCAAAGCAAAACAGCGCAAGATAAACCACTTGCTAACAAAGGGTAAAAACGCGGGTTGGAATATGACGGCTAATGACCCCGCACCTGCCATGTGCTGCTGTAGATGCTGCATGGCGAACAGGTGGATGCCGCAGGATTGACTGCCAAGCAAACCAATGCTGAAGCAGGTTGAGAGTTTCAATACGACCGTCTCTCGTTAATCCATCTACAGTCGTGTCATAACGGAACCAGCTAGGTTGCATGACACGTACGGCGGCTATGTTGCTCTTATATTTTTTTAAAGTATCGAGCACATAGCCGTCGTGCGCCTCCAAAACCAGTCATATCTCTTCTATCTCTTCATCTTCAACCGCATCAATCAATCATTAAAAACCAGCGGCGAACAAAGCGACGCTTTGTGAAGCAGCAAGCGAACTTCAGTTCGCTCTCAATCAACCAATCCAAGCCAACTAAGCAAGCCGATGCACTTGATCTGCGCTATACAAAACATAGTGGATACAAAGATCGCAATGAAATGAAGTGCAGATGCAGATGTAATGCAAAACCCAGACTGCAAATACACAAGCAAGCGCATTGCAAACCCTACAGCGCATTTTTTATGCGAGCCGAATACGCGAGCAGCTGACGGGCGAATAAACAGCGCATAGGACTGCCATGCAAGGCTGCGCATTTCCTGCAATTTTTACAACCAGATCAGCTAAATAAAAAATCAAAGCTAATGTGCATTAGCTTTGATTCTGCTGCAACGAACAGCTAAGTCGTTGAATTTTGGAAGGAAATACTTTTGACACAAAACCCGCAAACTCAGGTCGCGAAAAATAAACAAAGAAATTACGCTAAACGCATAGCAAAGTTTTGGTTAGGAGAGCGAGCTATGCCCAAGCAAGCAAAAACACTGACAGCGCAAGAGTTGCGCCGTGTGCTGGATTACATCGCTACACGTCCCCATGCAGCACGTAATCGCGCAATGCTGCTGACTACGCACTATGCAGGACTGCGTGTCGGCGAAGTAGCCAATCTACGCTACGCCGATGTGCTTGATGCAGCATGCCAAATACGAGATGAAATTCGCTTAGATCCCGAACAGACAAAAGGGCGTTTTGGTCGCGTGGTTTTCGTCAATGCCAAATTGAAGAAAGAGCTAGAAGCTTACCTACAAGAGCACCCAGCGACAAAACCCGAAAACAGGCTGTTTTATACGCAGAAAATGGCTGGTGCTGGTTTCACGCCCAACACGCTAGCGCAGCACTTCCACTACTTATACAAACGAGCTGGCATCGAAGGCGCCAGCAGTCACTCAGGCCGCCGTACGTTCATCACCAATCTTGCTGCAAAAGGTGTCGGTGTACGTGTCTTGATGAGCTTGGCTGGACACAGGAACATCGGCACAACGCAGGCCTATATCGACGTTAATGACGACATGAAACGCCGTGCTGTGGAGATGGTTTAAATTTTTTTCTCTGCTTCAAACAGCTCATCAAACGTAGTCTCGATCACCTTGAACTCAGGATGACCAAATCCAGCACCTAATGCGCCAATGCCGTTCGAAGTAAGCTTGAGAATTTTTCCGCATCGTTTGCACTTACCTTGATATCGATGCCGCTCGTTGCGCTTGGCTTTTTCCAACGCATGTTCAGTAATTTCAAAAACGAATTGCGTCCCGCATTTTTCAAAGCGACAATTTAATTCCTTACGTATAGCTTCAACCCGTTTTTCGATCGTTCTATTCACGCCTGTTGCCTCGAATTTTTATTAATTAAGTGAAATTTAATTATTCCAAGTCTTTCAAGATGGGATGCATTTCATCCATACGCCGCAACCCAGCTCTCGTTAGCGCATTGTTTGCTTGTGACTTTGCTTGATCGATGTCACGCCCTTCATCCATCGCCTTTCCTAGCGTGTCAAAATAAATCCGTGCTTGCCGAACGTCAGCGTCGCTTTGCATTTTTTGAAGTGCGGCCAATAGTCCTTTTTTGGATTCGGCAATCGCTTGTTTGAAAGCTTCGATACGCAGGTCACGCTTTGATTTCCAGCCAAGTGCTCGTTGCTCTTCTTCGGTCCTTGCACGACCTTGTTTCCTAAGCGCCTGCTGCTCAGCCCAAGCAGCATCCAGCGACGCTTGCTGTTCTTTTGTAAGCAGCGCACGGATATCTTTTGCGGCAATCTCGTGACCAGCTTCTAGCTCTTCCAGCCGCTTAACGAGACGCTCGTGAATATGTGTGGGATCGAGTTTTGGCATGAAGAAATACTAGCCCGAAAACCAGTACGTTTTTTAGTTCTTTTTTGTGCGTCGCAACCGAGCATGGGGACTACAACTGCTACGTTATAGACACGGTTTTTTGAAAAGTACGTTTTTTGCAAGGTGACTTGGTCGACTTGGCCACCTTGGTCTTGGTGGTCATCTTGGTCATGGTCATTTATGCAAAAAGCATGCTTTTCAAAAAACCATGGTCTCGTGCTTTTGTCCTTCAAAAGGACATCCTAGAAAAGGAGCTATTTCCGTCGACTTTGCAGCAGCCCAATGTTCATTTCGGCAGTTAGCTGGGATGCGTAAAACTGTTCGATCATTTGCACCGACGTTCTAGCGTTTCTGGCCAAGGTCAGCAGATCAATCCCTTTGCCGTATAGCAGCCGGAACATGATCGCCGTATGCCGCAGGCTGTACATGGTGCGGGTTTGACCAACTTGCCCTTTTCGCAAACCTTCAGCATCGAGCACCTGCATGAAGTGCTCCGACAAAATGCGTCCTGCCTTGTAACGGTCTCGGATTTCAGGAAGAAACAAATAGTCCTCGGGCTCGGCAAGACCACGCATGTTCATGTGCTGTTGCAGTCGCTCGTAAACCAGCACTGCTGGGCGCATGGTCACGATAGGCGTCTTGTGACGCTTCGTTTCTGGCAGTGTCAATCGGAGATAAAGATTTTCGCCCCGAATGATCTGGACGTGCTGATGCTGAACATGAATTACATCGCTTGGCCGCATAAAGCCATTGACCATGAATCGAATCAGCCAGGCAATCTCTTTTGGGACGCTTGGTAATTTTGTCCAGATGCCGCCAGCACGATTGCGATGCGTTGGCGGCTTGGCCGTTATGTTCAAGGAAGCCAGATGCCGAGCCTGCTTTACCAATCGCTTGTACTCGATCAGTGTGAAACCACCACGAGGCACACTATCCTTTTTGACCCGCGGAAACTCGGGGATGCGTTGGATTAATTGATCTGCGTACGCTAGGCGAAATACTAGCCGCAAGCTTTGCAAGTACTGCAGCAGGGATATTGGGCTTACTCCACGTTGCGACAACAGACCCACGGCCTGTGCGATGTCGTAATGTTTTATATCGTGGATGCGCTTTTCTTGGAGTAACGGCATCCAGTATTGACGCAATCGGCTGATATGACTGTTGAAGGTTGCTTTTGACAACTCACCCCGTTCGACTCGCGCTCGTTCTATCAAAATCACACGCTCGACGAGCGTTTCGAACTGATGCGCTGGTGTGGCATCTGGCTCCCACTCCACTCTCTCGGAGTAATAGCTGCCCACCAACTTCTCATAAAACGATTTAGCCAGCGCAATTGCTTCGCGCTTGTTCGTGGTTCGCAGGCTTTGCGTACGAACACGGCTTTTAAAGAAACAGCGCACTTGCCAATATTTACTGGCATTGGTCAGGTAGATCTTTAGCTTTGCTGGGTAGCTGGGGATCGGCGTTACAGTTGCTGGTATCGGCAGCGTTCGACACGCTTGTTGTTGGTATTGCCCATCGTTTGCTGCAGCGATGATTTTGTCCATGCAGCAAGCGTACTGTCGCACACCGAAGAGAACGACCTGAATTTTTCCTTCCAGTCGTCCCGCCATGTTCACGCCACGGTTGTTAACGGTCGACACCGTACTGCCAGTATCAAAGTACGACACAGCACGGTGTGCGACAGCTGTGAAAAATGTAACGGCACGACATCGACAAAGTCATCAGCAAAGCTAGGACCACAGTCTCCAGAATTAACAGCATGGAAACATTTTTTGGAGATTATTCGATGAAAAAGACTCAAGTTGCTCTGGCAGCACTGGCACTGGTGGCGTCGGCTTCTGCACTGGCCGAAGTGAAAGTCTCGGGCATTATCGACATGGGTATCGGCAACTACACC
>JACCDU010099556.1_pt1 | contig 14973 bp, 10 predicted proteins | sample 7446081 | NCBI WGS metagenome assembly JACCDU01 (sample SAMN15323447, study PRJNA562643) | freshwater metagenome | isolation source: river surface water | place: USA:Blue River Watershed | collected 2017-08-17
CACCGCGTTCCTGTTCGAAAAGATTAACTTCCTGATGGATGCCACCGTCGGCTTCATCAACATCAACCAGAACAAGATCATCAAGATCTTCTCGGTCGCGTCGGTCGCCTTCCTGCCGCCAACGCTGATTGCCAGTATCTACGGTATGAACTTCCGGGTGCTGCCGGAGCTGGACTGGTCGCTCGGCTATCCGTTTGCGCTGGCGCTGATGCTGGCCAGCGCCGTCACCCCGTTCTGGTACTTCAGGCGGCGCGGCTGGCTGAAATGAATAAAGGCGTGCACTGCACGCCTTTATTCATTGGGGAGGCTGCAGCTCGCTCGTTCAGCTGCTGAGCTTGGCAAACGCTGCGCGCGCCGCGGCAATCGTCTCGTCGATCACCGCGTCGGTATGCATCGCCGACACGAAGCCAGCTTCGAAGGCGGACGGCGCCAGGTACACGCCGGCGTCCAGCATCGCATGGAAGAAGCGGTTGAAACGCTCTTTGTCGCAGCCCATCATCTGCGCATAATTTTCCGGCAGCTGTGCGGTGAAATACAGGCCGAACATGCCGCCGACTGCGTCCGCGCAGAACGCCTCGCCGGCCTCGCGCGCCGCTGCCGAGAGGCCGTCGACCAGCTTTTTCGTCTGCGCGCCGAGGTGCTCGTAAAAGCCCGGCTGCTGGATGATCTTCAGGGTGCTCATGCCCGCGGCCACCGCGACCGGATTGCCCGATAGCGTGCCGGCCTGATACACCGGGCCGAGCGGCGCCAGATGCGTCATCAGATCGGCGCGGCCGCCGAAGGCCGCCACCGGCAGGCCGCCGCCGATCACCTTGCCCAGCACCGTCATGTCCGGACGAATTCCATACAGCGCCTGCGCGCCGCCGAGCGCGACGCGGAAGCCCGACATCACTTCGTCGAACATCAGGACCGCGCCGTACTGCGTGCACAGGCTGCGCATGGTCTGCAGGAACTCCGGGGTCGCGCGCAGCAGGTTCATGTTGCCTGCGACTGGCTCGACGATGACGGCCGCGATGCGGTCGCCCATCTTGCCGAATACCTCGGCCAGCTGCGCGCTGTCGGTAGAGTCGAGCACCATCGTGTGCTTCGCGAAATCCTCGGGCACGCCCGACGAGGTCGGATTGCCGAAGGTGAGCAGGCCGCTGCCGGCCTTCACCAGCATCGAATCGGCGTGGCCGTGATAGCAACCTTCGAACTTGATCACCAGGTCGCGTCCGGTAGCGCCTCGCGCGACCCGCAGCGCGCTCATCACGGCCTCGGTGCCGGACGATACCAGGCGCACCTGCTCGATCGACGGCACCAGTTTGCAGATCTCTTCGGCCATCAGGATCTCGCCCTCGGTCGGCGCGCCGAACGAGAGTCCGTTCGCTGCCGCTGCCTGCACCGCGCGGATCACGTCCGGGTGTGCATGGCCGACAATGGCCGGGCCCCAGGAACCGATGTAATCAATATAGCGTTTGCCGTCCGCATCCCAGAAATGCGGGCCGTCGGCGCGCGTGATGAAGCGCGGCGTCCCGCCGACCGAACGGAAGGCGCGCACCGGTGAGTTGACGCCGCCGGGCGTGCTGCGCTGTGCGCGGGCGAATAGGGTATCGTTGTTGGACACGGGGACCTCTCTTGTCTCTGCAGTCTCAGGATAAAGGTTCAGGATGGGGCATTGCCTTTGTCGCCGCCGCCTTCGGGCTCGCGCGCCCAGAAATAGCGGTCGGGCACCAGCTTGCCCATCCCCAGGCGCTGTGCATTGCCGAGCGCCGCATTGGTAAATTCTGCCGCTTCGGCGACCGCTTCCGGCACGTCCAGCCCGTTGGCGAGCATGGCCGTGATGGTCGCCGACAGCGTGTTGCCGGCGCCGATGAAGGGGCCGGCCTGGCGCTGCCAGCTGTCCTTGCGCACCAGGCCGTCGCTGCCGAAGAGTGCATTCGCGACATCGTGCGCGTCGCCCGGCATGCCGGTGACGAACACGAATTCGCAGCCGAACTCGACCAGCTGCATCGCATCGACGTCCAGCATGTCGTCGTCGCTGGCGTCGCGCCAGGTTTCGGCCAGCCTCGCCAGCTCGTCGGCAGAGACCTGTAGCAGCGTGGTCTGTGGCACCAGCAGTTCGCGCAGCGCCAGCAGCAGTTCTTCGTCGACATCCTGCTCGGGCAGGGTGGTCGCGAAAGGATCGAGCACCAGCGGGATTTCCGGATAATCGGAGACAATCTCGGCAATGACCGAAATCGTTTCGATATTGCCGACATAGCCGACCTTGAGCGCTGCCACCGGCATGTCCTCGAGCAGCGTGCGTGCCTGGTCGGACACCCATTCGGGATCGATGGTCTGCAGATCTTCCGTGCCGGTGGTATCGCCAATCGACACGGCAGTGAGCACCGACAGGCCATGACAGCCCATCGCTGCAAATGCGGCAAGATCCGCCTGGATGCCGATCGCACCGACCGGATCGGCAATGCCGAAGGTCAGGACGAGCGGGGAAGTTTGGTTTTGCACAGGGAAAGCATTAAGATAGCCGGCTGTGCATTTTACTTTAAGGGCTGTACCGTGAGTGACAACAAGACAACCGGACAAGAATTCAAGACCTGGATGTGCCTGATCTGCGGCTGGGTTTATGACGAGGAAGCCGGCTTGCCGGAAGAGGGCATCGCCCCGGGCACGCGCTGGGAAGACGTGCCGATGAACTGGATCTGTCCTGAGTGCGGCGCACGCAAGGCAGATTTTGAAATGGTCGCCATCTGACGCACTGGCCGGTATCAAGACCTTCGCCTGCGCGGGCGAGCAGCATCGCACGCATTCCCGACTTGCAGGCATTCCGGCACGGCGTCACCGTTAACGGCTGAACTGCCTGTCGTCTGACACGGATCCGGTCGGATCCGTGTTGTTCATCTCCCTACGTCGCTCCCCGGCCCAGGCTGGCGACCATGTCCATCAGCGCGAGCGTCTACCGATTGAATTGATCGACATCCGAATTCTTCACGGATCGCGTTCCGAAGGCTGCGATTTGCGCCAAGCGCGGCGCGTGCACTGCAGCCATCGCCGAACTGTCGCCAAAACACCGACGCGACACAAAGTTTGATCTTTCGTCGTTTTAACAAGTTGCCATTTTTGTTACATTGCGCGCCGTTGCAGGAATTCATTCAACGGGTGCGGCGATGGTGGCTTCGCAAATCGGTTCGGACATTCTGGTCATCGATGACAGCAGCACGATACGTCGCTCTGCTGAAATCTTTCTGTCGCAGGCCGGCCATCCGGTGATTCTCGCCGTCGATGGCTTTGCGGCATTGTCCGTCATCGCCGAGCGCCGTCCTGCGCTGATCTTTTGCGACATCCTGATGCCGCGGCTCGATGGCTTCCAGACCTGTGCGCTGATCCGCGCCAGCCGGCTCAGTGCGCAGATACCGGTGATCATGCTGTCGTCGCGCGACGGCCTGTTCGACCGCGCGCGTGGCCTGCTTGCCGGCGCCACCGCCTACCTCACCAAACCTTTCACCAAGGACAGCCTGCTGAAGGCAGTGCGCGATCACGCACTGACCTCCGACGCTGCTGTCCATTGCCAGCCACCGATGACCACAGCGGACCTCTCATGACCATCAAGCACATTCTCGTCGTCGACGATTCGCCGACTGAGCGCCAGTTCCTGTCGGAGCTGCTGTCGCGGCACGGCTATTCGGTCAGTACGGCAGATAGTGCCGAGTCGGCGTTCCGGCTGGCCCGGGAGACTCGGCCGCAGCTGATCCTGATGGATGTCGTGATGCCGGGCCAGAACGGCTTCCAGGCCACGCGTGAGCTGTCGCGCGATCCGGCGTTCGGCGGTGTGCCGGTGATTATCTGCAGCAGTAAACACCAGGAGACCGATCGCATCTGGGGACTGCGGCAGGGGGCGCGCGACTACCTGGTCAAGCCGGTCGACCCGGAACTGCTGTTACAGCGCGTTGCCGCATTGTCCCGTACGGCGATCTGAACCTCGCATGGGGACGGCGATATCTGCGCGCCATGCCGGGCTGCGCGATTTTCAGCAACACCTCGCACGCCGGCTGCAGGCCGCTGCGAACCTGCACGGCACGACGCAGGATTGCGTCGCCGCATCGACGGTCACGCGACGCTGGCTGTTCGACCTCGCGTGCGCGGCCGAGGTGATCACGGTACCGACACTCGCAGCCGTGCCCTTCACCCTCGCCTGGTATCTCGGGCTGATCAGCCATCGCGGCGAACTGACCGGCGTGATCGATCTCGATGGACTGACCGGCGCGCCGGTGACGCCGTGGGCAGACACCGACCGGCTGCTGGTGCTGTCGCCGGCATTGCCGTTGCGCTGCGCGATCCGCGTATCCCAGCTGACCGGCATCGTCGATCGCACCGCCTTGCATGCCGCACCGCGCGACCCTCAGTTGCCCGGCTGGTCGCCAATGAGCTACGACGAGGATGACGGCGTTCGCCGCGCATGGGTCGACCTCGATGCGCTGATGCGCGATCCCGCTTTCATCGACATCGGCTGGCGCTGATGCACGATCCATTCACCGTTACCGGAGCCTTTCATGCAACCAGACCAACGCCATGACCCGATGGCAGCGCCCGAGGCGCCGCGCTTTGCCTGGCTTGCGCGTCTGCGTGCTGCTCGCGGCGCGCGGCTGCCGTCGTGGCCAGACCGCTGGTCGCTGCCGCTGGCGCTACGGACGTTACAGGCCCTGCTGGCCTTGGCCTTGCTGTCGCTGGCCGTGCTGGCGTGGCTGTACGCCGATACGACGGTGACGGCAGCGCTGAAGACCCAGATAGCCGGCGAGCTCGTGATGCATTCGCAGCGCCTCGGCAAGGCCGCGCCGAACGCCATCCAGGGTAATCGCGATGCCTTTCGCCAGCTCGAGCACAGCCGTGCCGAGATCAACCGTGCGCTTGACGTGCTGGCCGCCGGCGGCGACTGGGCCGGGCGGCCGCTGCCGTCGGCCGATGAGGATCTGTTGCAGCGGATCGACGCTATCCGACGCGCATGGCAGCGCTCAGACCAGTCGGCCGGCCAGATCCTCGCGCTCGAAAAGCAGCTGACCGGCTTTCGCGGCACGCTGAAGACACTGAACACGCTCAATCCGATGCTGCTCGAGCTGGCCGAGCAGGTGGCGACACTGTCGGCGAACAATGGCGCGTCGCCACGCGAAGTCGCGGCCGCCGGCCAGCTGGTGATGCTGACGCAGCGGCTGGGCAAGAGTGCCAATGAATTTCTGACGCCTGACGGCATCAACCAGGACACGGCGTTCCTGCTCGGGCGCGACGCAAACACCTTTCAGGACATCATCAATGCCTTCATCAACGGCAGCGCGGTGCTCAGGTTGCCGCCGATCGCGAACGCCGATGCGCGCGCGCGGCTGATCGAGCTGCAGACGGCGTTCTTGCGCTATCAGCGCGAGCTGTCCGGCATCCTCGGCAACCTGAAGCAATTCATCGCGGCCAAGGACGCCGAGCGCCGCATCTTCGACGACAACGAGGCGCTGCGCGAAAGCCTGCTCGCGCTGCAAGAGGACAGCCGCGCCGACGAGAGCGGCGGCTGGATGCGCTGGGCATTGGCATCGCTGGCGACACTGGCGCTGGCGCTTGGCCTGCTGTGGGCCGCGCTGCAGCTGCGCCATGGCTGGCAGCGCGCTGCCGCCGCTGATCACGCGCGCGTGCTGGCCGAGCAGCAGCGGCAGCAGGCATTGGCCGACGAAGAGCAGGCGCGCCGACTGAACCAGCAGAACCAGGCCGCGATCCTGCGCCTGATGAACGAGCTGCAGGCAGTGGCCGAAGGCGACCTGACGGTGCAGGCGACGGTGTCTGAGGACTTGACCGGCGCTATCGCGGACTCGGTCAACTTCACGCTGGAAGAGTTGCGGCGCCTGCTCGACAAGGTGCGCGGCACCGCGCAGCACGTCGGTGCGTCGTGTGCAAGCGCGCGCAATATCTCGGACGATTTGCTCGCGCTGGCGGCGCGGCAGTCCGATGAAATTCAGCAGACCGGCAAAGTGGTGCTGCGGATGACGGAACAGATTCACCAGGTGTCGCTTGCGGCCAGCGAGTCGGCCGACGTTGCTCAGGCGTCGGTCAGCGCCGCGGTGCAGGGCGAGACTGCAGTGCAGGAGGCGATCGCCAGCATGCAGCAGTTGCGCGAGCAGGTGCAGGAAAGCGCGAAGCGGATCAAGCGGCTCGGCGATTCGTCGCTCGAGATCGGCGACATCATCGACCTGATTACCGGCATCACCGAACAGACCCACGTGCTGGCGCTGAATGCGGCGATCCAGGCGGCGTCGGCCGGTGAGGCCGGGCGCGGCTTTGCGGTGGTGGCTGAGGAAGTGCAGCGGCTTGCCGAACGCTGCGGCGACGCCGCGCGCCAGATCGCTCAGCTGGTCAAGACTGTGCAGGTCGATGCTCAGGAAGCGGTGGCCGCGATGGAGCGGTCGACGCAGCGCGTGGTCGACGGCGCGCGCCGCACTGACAGCGCCGGCGCCGCGCTGGCCGAGATACGGCGGGTCTCGCAACATCTGGCCGAACTGATTCGTGGCATTTCCGGCGCTGCCGGCGAACAGACCACGCTGGCCGATCACGTGGCGCACAACATCGACAGCATCCTGACCGTGACCGAGCATACCCGGCAGGGCACGCAAATGACCGCCACCTCTGTACAGGAACTGGCGGCGCTGGCGGTCGATCTGGGCAGCGCGCTCGATCGCTTCCGCATTCAGCGCTAGAGGCCGGTGCGGCCCATGCAAAGCGCTCACTGCGAAACGATTGCCGCGCGCTCGGCGCTGTTGGCGCTGGGCAGGACGATCGCCGCGGCATTGGCTCAGCTCGGCGACGATTGGCGCCAGCGCGCGGCTGCTGACGCTGGCGACGTGCCGGACGCAAACCGGCTGGCGTTGCTGGCCGACGCAGAAGGCGCGTTGTCCTATGCCGGGCAGCCAGGCCTGGCTGCGCTGGTGCGTCAGTTGCGCCGTCAGGCGGGGGCAGTGCAGGATGTCGGGCATCGCGACGCAGAATGCGGCGTCGAGCTTGCAGCCAATCTCGCTGACCTGGCGGATGACGTTGCGAGACTCGTCCGAACGGGGCTTGAGCGGGCACTCCGCGGAGACCACATCCGCGCGGCCGAGCTGTTAACTTGCTGGCAGCGGTTATCCGCTTGTGGCGGGATGCGCGACGCCAGCCCGGGTGAATTGCTGTCGCTGGCGTATGGCTCTGACGAGCCGCTGCCATTGCCGCCTTTATCGCCCTGGTCATCCTCGTCAGCCACCGCCTCTCACGCCGATTGGCTGGCACAAGCGGAGCGCGCGCTGCTGATCTGTTTGCGTGCGGATCACGACAGTGGTCGATCGGCGGCGTTGCGCGCCTTTGCCGACGTCATCGCCGCCTTCTGCGCGCAGTCTTCCTGTGAGCGGGCGCAGGTGTGCTGGCGTGTCTTGTATACCTATATGCAAGAGCTCGCTCAGTCGGGCGGCCTCCTGGCTGTTGGCGATAAAAAGATGCTGGCCGCAACAATCAGGGCGCTGCGTCAGCGCGGGCGCGCCGAGCTGGCCGCCGCCATCGAGCCGCTCGCGCGCGAGGCCTTGTATATCTTGTCGCTGCAGCCACCGAAGACAGATGCCGGTGCTGCGATCATCAGGCTGTTTGCAGTCGACCGACAGCTGGCCATCCCAGCGGACGGCTCATGCGGGTCTGCACACGACAGTGCGCCAGCCAGTTTTGGCGCCGCGCTTACGCGCGCCGTTGGCGCACTGGAGCGCGATCCTGCCCTGATCGGCGATGCCACGCTATGGCAGGCGCTGGCCGAAGCTGCCGCGCGCACGCTGCGCTCGGCAGCGCTGGCCGATCCGTTGAACCTTCTGCCTGCGATTGCTCCTGACGTCCGCGATGCCACCGCTCAGGAATGCCTTGCGTCTGCATTGCTGGTCTTGCAGGACTGGTTGGACGAAGACAGCCGTGTTCTCGCACCGACGGCACTACTGCGTCAGGTCGCTGCCGATTGCGTGACGGCGGGCCCGGCCTTGCTCGTGCACAGGCAGGCCATCGGCGCGCGCCGGCGCCTGACGAGCCTGTGCGATACCGTTTGTGCGGAACTCGCTGCAGCCGAGCCTGCGCTTGAGGAAGCGCTGCACAACGGTGACGCTGCTCCGGTATTGGCGGCCACCGACGAATTGTTGCGCCAGGTCGCCGGCGCGCTGATGCTCTGCGGGCTGCAGGATGTCTGCGAAGGCGTTGCAAGGCTGCGCGCATTGATTGCCAATGTGGCGTCAGCACAGAGCGATCCGTCAGCCGCAACCCGGCAGCTCATGGCCGTCTGGGTGGAGCTGTCGGCCACGCTGGCACTGTATCCGCTGTCGGCAGACGTGCCGGCGGACGACGTTGTGCACGAAGGGTGCGCCCTGGCCGCCATCGCAGATCACGACGCTGCGCGTGAGCGCTTGCACGCAGTGTTCATTGACGAGGCCCGCGGGCATCTGCGGAACTTGCGTGGGTCGACAAATACCGCCGGGATGAACCCTCAGCGCGCGGACGCATTGCGCGCCGCGCATACGCTGGCCGGTTGTTCGGCGACGATAGGGCAAGCAGCCATCGCCGACCTGGCGCAAGCGCTTGAAAGCAGGCTGATGCTTGGCGATACGCTACCGCACGAGGCGCTGACTGCGCTTGATCGCATGCTGGATGAATTTGCTGCGCGCGGAAATTGTGACCCGCAGCCTGCGCTGCTGGCGCGCCTGCAGATCGGCCACCCAATGATCGGGCAAACAGGTTTGCAAACCGATCTGAATGCAGACCTGAAAACAGATCTGAAAACGGCGACCGCTCACAGCACACCGCCCGTCGATGCCGCTGTCGCTATTGGCGTTTGCAGCGAGCAGTTCGGCGACGCGCTATTGGCCAGCGAATGTGCGGTCACTGATGAAGCAGCGCCTGAGCCTCCGACATGGCTGCCGCCCGCGTTCGGTATCGTGCCGGCGCCTCTGGTCGCGCCGCTTCCGGTGCCGGATGCTGAAGCCGCGGCACTGGAGCTTCGGGCGATCTTCGAAGAGGAGGCCGCCGACCTGTTGCCGCAGCTTGAAGCCGCTCTGCTCGCCTGGCAACAGCAGCCCGACAGCCGCGAGCCGTCGATGCAACTGCTGCGCGTACTGCATACGTTGAAGGGCAGCGCGCGGATGGCTGGCCTGACGGCGCTTGGCGATGCGTTCCATCAGACGGAGTCTGATATCAACGCGCTGATGCAGCAGCCGTCGGCGTTGTTGATGCAAGCGCTGCCGGCATTCCAGCAGCGGATCGACCAGTGGATCACGTCTGGTCTGCCGGCTGCGCAGCCGGCGACGAATGTCAGCGCCGGCGCATCGGCTGACGTCGTCATCGGTGAAGGCACGGGCGCTGCGGACGGCGACCGCCACGGTATCTCCGAGAGCGCTGTGCCTGCCATCACCAGTGCCGGCGCCGGTGATGCACCGATCTGCGATACCGCAGCGATATCTCTGCCGGCCATGCAGCGTGACATGCCGAAGTTGCCCCCTGTCCGTCCGGATCCGGCCTCCGTGCCGCAGCTGCGCGTTGCGTCTGGCCAGCTGGCGCGTGTGGCCGACGCTGCCGCCGCGCTGTGGTCGGGCAATGCAAATATCCATGACGCTGTGCAGGATCAGCGGCATGCCATTGCGGCGCTGGCCGGCGACCTGGCGCGCTTGCGCACGCAATTGCGCGAGCTGGAGATCGAATCCGAGTCGCGCATTTTATCGACGGCGGCGCACGGCAATGACACCGGTTTTGATCCGCTCGAGTTCGACCGGTATACGCGCCTGCACGAACTGACGCGCATGATGGCCGAGAGTATCGCCGACCTGTCCGGCGCGCAGCGCGCGATGGCGCGGCAGGTCGAGCGGCTGGCCTCGTCGGCAGCGACACAGGCGCGCGACATGCGGCAGCTGCAGCTCGACCTGCAGGCAATGCGCTCACAGCCGTTGCGCGCCGTCGAGGCACGGCTGCGCGTGCTGTTGCGTCAGGCCGCGCGCGACGCCGGCCGCGAGGCCGAGCTGGTGCTGTCGGGCGCCGATGTCGAAATCGAGCGCGGCCTGCTTGACCGGCTCGCCGGCCCGTTCGGCCACCTGCTGAGAAACGCTGTCGTGCACGGCATTGAGCCGCCGGAACAGCGCGAGGCGCGCGGCAAGCCGCGCGTGGGTACGGTGACGCTTGGCGCGGCCGTGGCCGGTAATGAGCTGAAGCTCTGGCTGCAGGACGATGGCCGTGGTCTGGACCCGCAGGGCGTGCGCGGCCGCGCGGTCGCCGCCGGCCTGATCGGGCCGGATGACGCGCCCGACGAGGCGGCACTGGCCGCGCTGATCTTTGCGCCCGGATTGTCGACGGCGAGCGAAGTCACGGCGCTGTCCGGGCGCGGCATCGGCCTGGATGCGGTGCGTGCGGAACTGCAGTCGCTCGGCGGCCGCATTACGCTCGACCAGGCGCCCGGTCAGGGCTGCCGCTTCGCGATCACGGTGCCGCTGGCACTGGCGAGTTTGTCGGTGCTGTTGGTCAGCGCCGGCGAGCGCCGGGTGGCGCTGCCGGTGGCGCAGGTACGGCAAGTCGTACAACCCGCGCCGGGCGAGATCGACCGGCAGGCCGCGAGTTGGCAGATCGTCTGGCAGGGCCAGGCACTGCCGTTGCGCCATCTCGGGCACGTGCTCGGTTCTGCGGCCGCTTCGCGCAGCGACGATGCCGCACGGCTGCCAGTGGCGATCATGCAGGATGGCGATCGTCTGCTCGGACTGCAGCTCGATGCGGTGCTCGGACAGCGCGATGTGATCGTCAAGCATCCCGGCGCCCAGCTCGCGCAGGTGCCTGGCATTGCCGGTGCGACCGTGCTGGGCGACGGCAGTATCGTGCTGATCCTCGATCCCTTCCGGCTGCCTTCAGCGCCGCCGGTGGCACCCGAGCCAGTGCAGGAACGGCCACTGGTGCTCGTGGTCGACGATTCGTTGACGGTGCGCCGTGCCAGCCAGCGCCTGCTGGAGCGGCACGGCTATGCGGTGACGCTGGCGCGCGATGGCGTCGAGGCATTGGAGCGGCTGGCGGAATGCCGCCCGATGGCGCTGCTGCTCGATATCGAAATGCCGCGCATGAATGGCTTCGAACTGCTGGCGTCGCTGCGCGGCGATGCTGCGCTGTCTGCGTTGCCGGTGCTAATGATTACCTCGCGCATCGCCGACCGGCATCGCGAGCGCGCGCAGCAGCTGGGCGTGCTGGCGTATCTGGGCAAGCCGTTCGACGAGGAAACGCTGCTGGCCCACCTGGCAGCGCTGCGCGGCGATACGCAGCTGGCGGCGTAGCGGCCGGCGCCCGTCTGCAAGCAGGTGGGTTCACAGGGAGTGGAGGAATGATGAAGGTCGAATGGAAAGCCAATCGTAAAAGTACCGGTCTCAAGCGCGCGCATGACCTGACCGCCCTGGTACTTCAGGGCGGCGGTGCGCTCGGCGCCTATCAGGCCGGCGCCTTCGAGGAACTCGCCCCCAACGACTATGAGCCTGACTGGGTGGCCGGCGTATCGATCGGCGCAATCAATGCCGCGCTCATTGCGGGCAACCCGCCGGCTCGGCGCGTCGAGCGACTGGCGGAGTTCTGGCACCTGGTGTCATCCGGCACACCGCAGTTCGCCGATCCGACGTCACTGATGCCATGGATGCGCGCGCTGACTGAGAATGGAGAACAGCGCGGTACGTTGAACCAGCTCAGCGCCTGGCATGCCGCGTGGGTCGGCATTCCGGGCTTCTTCCAGCCGCGGCTGCCGCCGGCGCCATTCCAGCCACCTGGCTCGGTCGGCGCGTTGAGCCTGTATGACACCACACCGCTGCGTGCGACGCTGGAGGCGCTGGTCGATTTCGATCTGATCAATGACGGTGCGATCCGACTGTCGCTGGGCGCGGCGAATGTACGCACCGGGAATTCGCATTATTTCGACAACACGCAGACCCGCATCGGTCCGGAGCATGTGATGGCCAGCGGCGCGCTGCCACCGTCGTTTGCGCCGGTCGAGATCGATGGCGAGCTGTGGTGGGATGGCGGCATTGTGTCGAACACGCCGCTGCATCATGTGCTCGATCTGCGCGACGACGATCAAAGCCTGCTGGTGTTCCAGGTCGACCTGTTCAATGCGCGCGGCGACTGGCCGCGCAATTTTGATGACGTGCTGAAGCGGCAGAAGGACATCACTTATTCGAGCCGTACGCGTTACGGCAGCAACATGGTGGCCGAGCTGACCAATATGCGCTGCGCGGTCGCCGAGCTGCTGTCGCAGCTGCCGGAGGCGCTGCGCGACCAGGCGGCAGCGAAGTATCTGAAAGATTTTGCCGAAGTCGCGCCATTGGACATCGTGCACCTGATCTATCGTCAGGGGCCATTCGAGCGCGAATCGAAGGACTATGAATTTTCAAGGGCGACAGTGCTCGAGCGTTGGGACGCCGGGCGGCGCGATCTGCGCGACACGATCGCTCACCCGGACTGGCTCAAGCGCGCCGGCCTTGCCAGCGGCGCGACGCAGTATGACCTGACGCGGCACAGCCGGCCCGTGAGCGGCGCGGCCAGCTAGACGATGACGGGCGCCCCGCTTGCGCTGCGCGGATGTCCTTCGCCCTCCGGAGCGGGCGCCAGTCCGGTCTATGCCGCTGCCGAAGCGACTCGGCTGGCGCTGATGAGATCGAGCTTCTTTTTGAAAATGCCGGGCAACCAAGGCAAGGACCGGTCGAGAAAATCGAGCATCTCTTTGCGTGAGATGCAGCGGACGCCGTCGCTGCTATTGCCGATATACCGTTCATTGGCCTGGAACAGAAATACCTGTTCGGTCAGGCCGGCATAGTCGGCAACGTCCAGGCTGACCTCGCCGGTCTTGACCTGTACAAGCGCCCGCTGTGCCGAGATCGGGTTCACCAGCAAATACTCATAGCTCATGGTGTCCGCTTTCCTTGAATTCGGAACGACATACCAACCGAGCGTTTGCAGATAGAGGAACACCAGGTCTTCTGTTTCTTCGTCGTCGAGCATGGTGAAAATGTCGGCGATGCCGCCCACGTTGACGACGTAGTCCGACGTCCCGGAAAGCCGGTTCCACAGGTGCTTCGAATATTCGATTGCCTGCGGATCGGCAATGACCTGAATCGTCCGTGCCGGCCGGAAGCAGGCGACCACCTTGCCCGGCACATTGTCAATGTCGACTTTGCGCAGCTCGCAGCGAAAGACGTTGGCGATATCGATGTCGTTATCGATGGCGTACTGAGATTGCCAGTACTCCCATCCTGACAAGGCCTTTGCCAGGTAATACTGTCCTTCGGTGTCGCGCGTCCAGATCAAATCGCCGGCACCGACCCAGCGGGCGATGTACTGGCAGGTGCTGAGATTGTCATGTACCGGCGCGGCCAATGCTTCGTACTCTGCCCAGTCGGTGATATGCCGGTATTCAGGCAAGCGCCAGCCGACGCCGAGAACACCTTGCTCGACACAGTAGTGAAATGTGGTCTTGGTATCCGCCGTGCCGCCATTGGGCCGGATATGAATGCGAAAAACGTACATGGGCTCTCGTGTGAATGGGTCGGTTTGCGGCCGCGCGGCTGTCGTCGGTGACCGCTGGCTAATCAGCGCCTGAATGCCTGCGATCAGCCAGCCGGCTCGGATTTTTTGACCACCGCATAGCGCTCCAGCGTGCGCCTTCTTGCCTCGTCATGGGCCACCAGCGGACGGGGATAGTCCCGGCCCAACGAGATGCCGGCCATTTGCAGCGTCAGCTCTGGGGCCAGCCACGGCGCATGAATGGTCTTGGCGTCGAGCTTCGCCAGTTGCGGCAGGTAACGCTTGATGAACTTGCCGTCCGGGTCGAATTTTTCTGACTGCGTGACCGGATTGAAAATACGGAAGTAGGGCTGCGCATCGCAGCCGGACGATGACGCCCATTGCCAGCCGCCGTTGTTGGCGGAAAGATCGAAGTCATTCAGCTGCCGTGCGAAATACGCTTCGCCACGGCGCCAGTCGATGCCAAGGTCTTTGATCAGGAAGCACGCGGCAACCATGCGCAGCCGGTTGTGCATGTAGCCACTGCGGTTCAGCTGCAGCATCGCCGCATCGACCAGCGGGTAGCCGGTGCGCCCCTCGCACCAGGCCGCAAAGGCGGCATCCGCCTGCGTGCCGTCTTCCCATGCGATGCGATCGTATTCGGGCTTGAATGAACCACCGCCGGCGACTCGCGGATGATGGTGCAGGATCATGAAGTAAAACTCGCGCCAGATCAGCTCCGACAGCCAGACCGACGCGCCGTCGGCGCCACTGCCGGAACGGATCGCGTCCATCGCATGGCGTGCCAGCGCGCGTATTGACACCGTGCCGAAGCGCAGGTGCACCGACAGGTAGGACGGTCCCTTCAGCGCCGGATAGTCGCGTGCTTTGCCATAGCGCGCGAGTCGCGGCAGAAAATCATCGAGCAGGCGCTGTCCGCCGGCCATGCCGGCCGGCAGGTTCAGTGCAGTGAGATCGCAGTCGTCGAAGCCCAGCTGCGCGAGTGTCGGCATCGGGGCGCTGTGGTTGACAGCCAGTTGTCCGGGCGCAGGCGTGCAATCGAAATACGGCAGCAGGCTGCTGTCGAGTTCGCCGGCCGCCGACTGGAATTTTTTCAGCCAGGCGTTCTTGTACGGCGTGAACACCGAGAAGGGCTTGCCAGACTGCGACAGCACCTCGTCTTTCTCGAAGATCACCTGGTCCTTGAAGCTCAGCAGCTGCCGGCCTGCGTCGCGCAGACCTTGGCCGACGGCGGCATCGCGCGCTTCTGCTGCCGGCTCGTAGTCATGGTTGCAGAACACCGCATCGACGCCGAGCTCATCGGCCAGCTGTGGCAGTACCTGTACCGCATGGCCATGGCGCACGATCAGTCCGCCGCCGGCAGCACGCAGTGCGTCATCGAGCTCTGTCAGGCTGGCATGGATGAATGCGACTCGCCGATCCAGCGTACCGGCTGCC
>JACCDU010789082.1_pt1 | contig 14973 bp, 16 predicted proteins | sample 7446081 | NCBI WGS metagenome assembly JACCDU01 (sample SAMN15323447, study PRJNA562643) | freshwater metagenome | isolation source: river surface water | place: USA:Blue River Watershed | collected 2017-08-17
TGCGACCAATCTCTGCTCCAGCTGCCTTGTTCTGAACTGCTGTTACGTAGCCACGGCCACGCTCGACAGTAAGTTCGATCTCAAGGTTTGCCTTGTCGTTAAGAGTTGCAATGTGAAGCTCTGGGTTGTGAACTTCTACACCGCTTGGGACTGCAATGTCAGCACCTGTTACAGCGCCAGCACCAGTCTTGCGGATGTAGACAACTGATGGCTCATCGTTATCTGATGAGAGAACGAGGTTCTTGATGTTGAGGACGATATCTGTGAGATCTTCCTTAACACCCTCAAGAGTTGTGAACTCGTGGAGAGCTCCTGCAACGCGAATGCTTGTTACTGCTGCACCTGGAATAGATGAGAGCAGGGTACGGCGCATTGAGTTGCCGAGTGTGTAACCAAAACCTGGCTCGAGAGGCTCGATGATAAATCGTGAGCGGTTCTCGCCAATTACTTCTTCGCTAAGAGTCGGACGCTGTGCAATTAGCACTGTTGTTCCTCTTTCTACTTATGGAAACCCACTATTTGATTTCCTGGTTGATTAGTAAAAAATTACTTGCTGTAGAGCTCAACGATGAGCTGCTCTTGAACCTGTGTATCGATGATTGATCGAGCAGGTACACCGTGGATGATGATGCGCATTTGTGCTGGCACAACCTCCATCCAAGCTGGAACAGCCTTCTCACCGAACTCGGCGCTAGCGACGATGAATGGTGTGAGGTCGTGTGACTTTGAAACGACATCGATGATGTCCATTGGAGTCACGCGGAATGATGGGATATTGACCTTCTTGCCGTTCACAAGGAAGTGACCGTGGCGAACCATCTGGCGTGCCATGTCACGTGACTTTGCGAAACCTGCGCGGAAGACAACATTGTCGAGACGTGTCTCAAGGATGATAAGAAGGTTTTCACCAGTCTTACCCTGCTTGCGGTTAGCCTCTTCGTAATATCCACGGAACTGCTTCTCGAGTACACCGTAGATACGTGCGCACTTCTGCTTCTCACGCATCTGCAATAGGTACTCAGATTCCTTTGAACGGCCGCGGCCGTGCTGTCCTGGTGGATATGGACGTGATTCGATCGGACACTTTGGTCCATCGCACTTTGAGCCCTTGAGGAAGAGCTTTACTTTTTCGCGACGGCAACGCTTGCAGTCTGCTCCGGTATAACGAGCCATTTATTCTCTCCCTTTCCTTAAACTCGACGTGGCTTTGGTGGACGGCAACCGTTGTGTGGAGCTGGAGTTGTATCTGAGATAGCTCCAACTTCAAGTCCTGCTGCCTGTAGTGAACGAATTGCAGTTTCGCGTCCTGAGCCTGGGCCCTTAACGAAAACATCTACCTTCTTGAGGCCGTGCTCCTGAGCGCGCTTTGCTGCTGCTTCTGCTGCAAGCTGTGCTGCGAATGGAGTCGACTTACGTGAACCCTTGAAACCAACCTGGCCTGATGAAGACCATGAAATTACTGCACCGGTTGGATCAGTGATTGAAATGATTGTGTTGTTGAAGGTTGACTTGATGAAAGCCTTACCGACAGCAATGTTCTTCTTCTCCTTCTTGCGGAGCTTTACCTTGCCCTTACCTGCGGCAGCGGTCTTTGACTTAGGAGCGGCCATTACTTAGTCACCTTCTTCTTACCTGCGATTGCCTTACGTGGACCCTTGCGAGTACGTGCATTTGTATGTGTGCGCTGACCACGTACAGGAAGTCCCTTACGGTGACGAATACCTTGGTAGCTCTGAATTTCAACCTTACGACGGATGTCGCCAGCGATTTCGCGGCGAAGATCACCCTCGATTTTGTAGTTAGCTTCGATGTATTCACGAAGCACTGCGAGGTCTGCTTCTTGCAGATCCTTCACGCGTGTATCTGGTGAGATACCTGTTGCCTTTAGCGTTTCGTGGGAACGAGTTAAACCCATTCCAAAGATATAGGTGAGTGCGATCTCAATGCGCTTTTCGCGCGGAAGATCGACACCGACTAGACGTGCCATTTAATCAACCATTCTGTATCCGGAGGTCCTCCGCAGTGCACCTCAGCATATTTACTGAGCCTCGGCCTACCGGTCCGGGGGTCTTAACTCTTTCGAGTTAAGTCGCACTACGCGTACTTATTTCTTTGTCTTAGTTAACGAATTAACCTTGACGCTGCTTGTGACGAAGATTCTCGCAGATCACCATTACGCGACCCTTACGACGAATGACTTTGCACTTGTCGCAAATCTTCTTCACGCTTGGATTAACCTTCACGTGATTCTCCTTGTTAGCGAAACTATTTACTTGTAACGGTAAATAATTCGACCCTTTGTTAGGTCATATGGACTTAGTTCTACGATTACACGGTCTGCTGGCAAGATACGGATGTAGTTCTTACGCATCTTTCCTGAGATGTGAGCCAAGACTTTATGTCCATTTGTTAGTTCAACGCGAAACATTGCATTCGGAAGTGCTTCAGCTACAGTGCCTTCGATTTCGATCGCACCATCTTTGCTAGCCAAGTAACGCCACCCAATTTCTGTATCAAATTAAACGAACATGAATCGGCTCAGCCAGAAATCTGTGGAAATCAGGCTGAACAGAAGGGTGATTCTATGGGAGAGCCCCCTTATAAGGGAAATCGCCTAGATCGGCCCCCATTTGTGACCGGCGACACGCCGAGGGGTGGTCTAGCGAGCGACCTTCTTATAGCCCTTCGGGCAGGTCGGCTTAGCTGCGGTGATCTTCTTCTTCACTTTGCCCTTTACACAGGTAATCGTGCTCTTCTTCGCCGCCGGAGCCGCCTGGGTGGTCAGCTCAGGCTCAGGCGTCACCGATGGCGTTGGGGTTGCCGCAGGTTGGGCCTGGAAGAGCTTTACCTGGATCGTTGGCGCAGAATACGTAAAGCCATTCGCCGAAAGGCTGAGCCAGCCATCGCGCTCATTGACTGTGTAGGTTGCAGTCTGGGTTGTGCCATCTTCCGAAAGGATCGAGACCGATGCCTGGATAGGCGCTTTGCTAAATCCATAGATACAACGAGCGATATCTGCCTTAATTCTTAGATCGTATGTTCCCTTGAATACCTCGCCCTTAGAAGTGAGATGTGGGGCCATAACTTTGTAATCCAGAGATTGTGTCTCTGCGTTAAAGGATGGCGTACCCGCGGCGTAGACCGTTGCATTTGTGGTTACTAAACCAACTAGCTCCTTTGCATCTCGAATACATCGACTAGCTTCAGAGAGCTCACCTTCATTGAGCGTATAGAAAGCCCAGGTAGAAGGGTTTGCACTTGCCTTATCTTTAAGTTGAGGCAACCAGAGCGAGAGCGCATCAAAAGATTGCTGACCTGAGATGCCAACCATCTCTTGGAAATTTCCATTGGCCTGATTCTTTGTGGTGAACATACCTTGGCCGCCGTATACCTTGCCATCTAAGACATACTGTTGAATCGCAGGGGTGAGTTCGTTCCACCTAAACCATTCGCCCACAACTGGCACGCGGATTGGAAGGGCGCTGACCTCAATGGTCTGCGAACTATTTGCGAGCACATTAATAGTTGCATCTGGATTGTAAATTCTTCCGTGCAACCATCCTGCAATCTTCTTCTGCAATCTAATCTTGACGCCAAATTTCACATTCTCTGGAAATGCCTGTCGCTTCTGACAATTTCCATCTCCCACCATCGCGCAGTAACGCCATTCATCGATAGAAGGATGCATCACGCCTCGTGGAGTCTTCTCGGGAGTCTCGGTGTAGTCGGTAGCAACTTGTTGAGAATATCGCCCAGATACAAGCGTTACCGGTGAGACATTGACGATTAGATCCCAAAAATTAAATTGCTCATTTGTTACCTTGGTATTTGCAGGCTTATCAAGACCGCCTCTGACAAAAGCCTGCACCATGTACTGGTTATTGCCTCCGCCATGTGAGACTCCCGGAATTGTCCAGACAGTTGGCGTTCCGCCTGTTGGCAGGTTGAGCGCATCGTTGCCAACAAAATCCCATTTAGCTTTTGTTGGGTAATTTACCGGTTGTTCAGCGTTGACTCGCTGGCCACTTGAATCAATAGCATAGAAGGACTCGATGCAGTTGGTGACAATTACATCAGAACATGGCTGCAAGAAAGCGCTTGCCGCAATTCGCTTGAGTTCGACACACTTTGGTGAGTCAACATCTGCGCAGTGATACGAAATTGGATTGGTATTTCCAACCCGTTCTTCTTCGGCATAGAGCGTTGATGGCTCGCGATTAAGCGTCGTGTTATCGCCAATATAAAGAGATCTCCACCCTTCACCCTGTGGTGATGCGATTGGTGTCCAGTACTCATCTGGGGTATCTGCAGCAATACTGATAGAGGAGAGCGGTCCCATCAGGACCGCTCCCCCTATCAGAATCGCAAGTAATCTCTTCATCGGATTGAATATTCGAGTTACTTCTTCTTGTAACCCTTTGGGCATGTTGGCTTTACTGCGGTGATCTTCTTAACCGACTTACCCATTACGCAGGTAATTGTTGTCTTGTTGAGCATCGTTGTCGCAGGCTTCCAGCTCTTCTTCAACGCAATCTTGAGCTTTGGACGTGAATATCCGAAGCCTGATACATCGATGATGATCTTTCCGCTCTTAACGCCAACTGTTGCAACAGCTGCAGTTGTTACTGAACCATCGGTAATAACCTGAACCGAGAGCGCCTTAACTGCATCGTTAACATTATCAAGACCCCAGAGGAGCTTTGCATCTGCAGCAGGGATAACAGCCTTGTAGAAACCGATATTAGGTGTTACGCCATCAGCGGCAAAGTGAGGTGCAGCCGCTGTCCATGCGAACTCCTTATTCTCAGCGTTCCATACTGGGGTGCTGAGATCGCAGACTCCGTTTGAAGATACGACCATGTCACCGGATGTACCCTCAACGCCGAATGCTGATTGACCTTCATTATTGATAAAGAGCATCGCTTGAAGCTGGCGAACATTGGCCTTGGCAACGCCTGTTTCTCCTGAGCAATCAGCAGACTTGGCAGCGAGCGCCACTGTAACTGGGCTGCCAGAGAACTTAATTGTTGAGAGACCATTGGCAGAGCTGTAATCCCCAGCGAAGTTGGTTCCTACACCAACGAGAACGCCAGGCTTAATTTCTCCGGTCTTTACTGTGACCGAGATGTAAGTGTCTGGATCCATGCTGACTGCATAGGTTGGCTTATCAACCTGAGTAGCAACCTTTACCTTTTTATCAGCGTTTGTAAATGTTGGGAGTACGTCGATAAAGACGTGGTTTACAAATTCATTTGCAGTCTTGGCATCGACATAGAGTCCGCCAAAACCGAGTGAGTCGAGGCCATTTGCAGACCAATCGAGTGAAGTCCATCGACCGCTTAGTGAACGTCCTGTCGCAACAGTGGGAATTGTTGGAGCGATAACTGTTGAAGTATCTGCGGTAACAGTGGCGGTATCTGTCGAAACAGTCGCGCTTTCCGGGGTTGCGAGAATCTGACCATCTGCAACCCATGTCAGTGGAACAAGAACACCACCGGCTGTTGTGATTGAGACGCTATCTACGCAATATGTTGTGCGCGCTGTGCTACATACAGGCCATGAGCTCTTTGGCACGTTGAGCGCCGCTTGAGCTGGCGCGACTGAGGCGAGTACGCCTACGACGAGAGCAAATGCTGTTGCTCCTGCTGTGATGATCTTCTTCACTGTTCCCCCACATAAATGACGAGCGAGCCAGGACGGCTCTAACGTCTTCACCGCTAGTTGGAGGCTAATTTATGCGCTGAAGTAGGTTAGAGATAGATGGGAATGGTCAGAAATGGTCATTCCTCAGGCTTATCGAAGCTGGGCGAGGTACCAGTTCCACTGCCAACTCACGCCACTTGCTGGCTGAAGCCCGTCTTTAAATTCAGGGAAGCTATACACCAAGAGCGCCTTGCCGCCAGGAAGGACGGTGGTCGGACGAGAATCGCTGACCAATGGGGTGTGGTTATTGAAAACCCCCAGCGATGGTGATGTCGAGATCAAATCGGCGGTGTTGTTCTCGACCGATAGGACCCAAGTGGTTGGACATTGTTGCGTGCCGCAACGTTCCCATGTGACTTTCAACCCGACCGCGGTGAGCCCTCCGAGGGTATCGCCCAATCCACCAGCTGCGCTGATGGCAGAGACATCGCCGACGCTTTGTTCCCATTCAATTGGATAATCGGAGATGAGACCGAAGATCTCTGGCTGCGTTGCGCTATTTTCACCAGTGATTCCACCGACTACCTGAATCGGTTCGCTCTTGAGAAGTTCATAAATTCCAATGCTTGCTGCGCTGATTGCGAAAACACCGAGCACTGCAAAGATTGCATTGCGAATTCTTTGTCGACGTACCTTTGCGATGATGATCGGCGCAAGGTCGCGATTATCGTTAACGCTGACAGCCATCCATTGCATCTCTCGTTTAATTAGCGGATCAATATCACTCATTGGAATCCACCACCTCTGCGATCAATATTTCACGGACGTTATCTGTTGGCGCACTAATCTCACGAGCAGATGACTTCTCAAGTTCAGGTACCAACTCTACATATGCCGCTACCGCCGCTTTACCGCGAGCTAAATGCGATGCCGCAGTACCCATTGGGATCTGTAGAACATCTGCAACTTCACGTAAGACCATTCCATGTTCATAGATCAAAACCAAGACGGCACGTTGAATCGCGCTCAAAGATTTGAGCGCTGCTTGAACAAGTAACCGTTGAGTAACATCGTCGGTCTGATCTGCAATGTCACGAATATTTTCGGCGAGATCCCAAGAAGTTTCGAGATCCTGCTGCTTGCGAAGCCATTTGCGGCGCATATCTGCATGCTTACTGACCATCACGCGCATCAGATAGGCCTCTGGATTTTCGTGGTCACGAATCTTCGACCAGCGCTTATAGACATCTGCAAGAGCCTCTTGGAGGACATCTTCAGCATTCTGGGTATCGAAGCAGATGACCTTGGCCGCTTTAAGGAAAGCTTTCTGGTTCTCGCGTAGCCAGAGGGTGAACTCCACCTGATCTTGATGGCTCATGCCTGCGGCTCCATGGCACGAGGATACCCCCAGCCAATCAGCGTTGTGGAGTCAGAAATGTCGTCGCGAGCAGGATCGAGAGGCCGATGAAGACCGCGCTTGTACCTGAAGATGCTGCCACAAGGCCGGCCCCAGCTGGAATAACAAATTGACCGAATCGATTTCCAGTCAGACGCGCAGAGACAGCGATCGCTCGCTCCTCAGGTCTGGTCGCCTGGGTTACAAGAGACATTGTCAATGGCTGCCCAACGCCCAGTGAGAAGCCGGCGATCAATACCAAGATTGCAAGTGTGAAAACGTTGCTAGCAAAGGCCATCGCAAAACACATCACAACAGAGATTGAGTTACTGACGACCAAGATTTGCTTTGTAGTGAAGCGATTACTCAAGGCGCCAAGAGAGAGTCGTGAGAGCATCGAAGCGCCTGCACGAATTGCGATGATGACCCCGATGGAGAATGAAGAGAACTTTTTCTCTGTACCGAAGAGCGGCAAGAAGACAATCAAAATATCTCCAACGGAGCTAATTGCAAGTGAGGTGTAAATCGCGGCAAAAATCTTTGGATTACGGATTAGCTTTCCAGCACTTCGTAGCGCTCCCCCAGAGCTAATCTCTCCTTTGACCGTTGGTCCCTCGCCTCGCCAGGTAAAGACCGGAACAAGTGAAAGAATGGAGAAAGCGAGAGCAACTGCAAATGCAGAACCAATAGATTGTGGAATTACTCCAGTTGAACCTGCAACAAGAACGGCAATGAGCGGTCCGAGAAGTTGGCCGAGAGATGCGCTAAAGGTGTAGTAGCCAAAATAATGATCATACTTATCACGTGGACTCTTCAATGAAACCATGGTCTGGCCCCCGACCATGCAGGCAAGATGTGCTGTCCCTGATAGGGCTGCAGATATAGCCAAGAGTGCGAGTGAATCTGAAAAAAGAAGAGCAGCGGAAGATAAAGCTAAGCCTGCGCTACCAAAGATTACAAAGCGCCCTTCACCAAGTGTGCCGGCCCAGCGCCCGAAAGAGAGCGCCATTAATACAGGTAGAAGTGCATAGAGGGCAGCGATTAAACCCACGACGGAGGCAGATGCATCAAGCTCGAGGGCTCGATAGGTAATCATCGGACGCAAGATGTAGATGACACCTTGCGTGATGGTCGAACTCCAGAGGAGTCTGCGAATCCAACCAGGAAGTGCCATCAGAGGTTACTGAATTACCTCTTTGCGAATCTTCTTCATGACGCGAGCGATGATGGGGGTAAAGAGAGCCATGAAGAGGACTGCGTAGAGAATCTTTGAGAGCGGTGAGGCAATCAGAGTTGAGTAATCTCCGCCGCTGATTTGGAGTGCACGTCGGAATTGGAGCTCAAGGTTTGGTCCAAGGATGAGCCCCAAGATCAATGGAGTAATCGGCATTCCAAATCGTCGGAAGAGGAATCCCACTAGACCAATTGCAATCGCAACCTGAACATCGAAGACCGATGTATTGATTGCATATGCACCGAGAAGTGCAAAGGTAACGATTCCGGCGAAGAGATATGGGCGTGGCACATGCAAGAGCTTGACCCAGAATCGCACCAGCGGAAGGTTGAGAACAAGTAGAAGTGCATTTCCGATAAAGAGAGATGCAATCAAAGTCCAGATCAGCGCGCCATTGGTAAGGAAGAGCGTTGGCCCTGGCTGAATTTGATAGGTCTGAAATGCAACGAGAATTACTGCAGCTGTTGCAGAGGTCGGAAGACCGAGCGCCAAGAGCGGAACAAGGGCACCTGCAGCGTTGGCATTATTAGCAGCCTCTGGTCCGGCAACACCTTCAATTGCGCCATGTCCAAACTCTTCTGGATGCTTCGTTAACTTCTTCTCAATCGAATAGCTAAGAAATGTTGGAACTTCAGATCCACCTGCAGGAACAACGCCGAGTGGAAAGCCGAGGAAAGTTCCGCGAATCCACGGCTTCCATGAACGCTTCCAATCCTCGCGAGACATAAGGGCCTTGCCCTTCATCGGAATCACGTTCCAACCCACCTCTTTAAAGCGGCTGGCGATATAGAGAGCTTCGCCGAGGGCAAAGATAGAGACGATGACCGGAACAGTTTCAATTCCTTCAAGAGCTGCATCGCTGCCGAAAGTTAGACGTGAAAGGCCAGATTGCAGGTCTGCACCTACCAGTCCCAATACGAGTCCAATTGCCAACGCGATAAATCCACGCAGTTGTGAGGCGCCTAATAAAGATGAAACCGTTGTAAATGCAACGAGCATCAACGCGACATACTCTGCAGCGCCTACCTTGATTGCAAGATCTGCAATTGATGGAGCTGTAAAGGCGAGGATTCCAGTTGCAATTGTGCCGGCTACAAAAGAACCGATTGCAGCTGTCGCAAGTGCGGCACCTGCCTGACCGCGGCGCGCCATCTTATTGCCTTCGAGGGCTGTGATAACAGAGCCTGATTCACCGGGGGTATTGAGCAAGATTGATGTTGTTGATCCGCCATACATCGCGCCGTAATAAATCGCCGCGAACATAATCAACGCAGATGCCGGACTTACTGTGTAGGTAATTGGAAGTAGAAGTGCAATTGCAAGCGCTGGACCAATTCCTGGAAGAACGCCTACGAGGGTTCCGAGAAATGTGCCGAGGAGGCCGAAACCTAAATTGCTCAGAGTGAGGGCGCTAGCAAAGCCCTCCATCAATGAGTTAAAGCTGCTCATAAGAGATCCTTAAATATTCCGGCCGGCAATTGCACATTGAGAAAACGTGTAAAAGATAGATAAACCACAGTGATGAAGAGTGTTCCAAAGATCGCTGCGCGACCATGCTTCTTATTTCCAAAGGCGACAGTGATTCCGAAGAATGTGATGGAGGCTGCGATAACAAAGCCTGCGCGCTCAATGAGAAGAAGGAATGAAAGTAGTGAACCGAAGACGAGACCAAAGGCTTTGAAATCAGTCTTGTGGATTGGTTCACCCGGTTCGACGCCCTCGGGGGTCGCGACATTGCCGCGAAGGATTGAAATCATCAGCAGGGCGCTGAGTACCATCAAAATTGTGGCGATAGCGTAAGGAAAGACCTTAGGGCTAATAGTGAGATTGAAAGCTGGAAGTTCTGTACGCCAGGTATCCCAGAAAACGAGTAAGCCAAGGAGAAAGAGTGAGCCCACAAATGTGAGCTCACTCTTTCCGCCTTGTGGCAACTTGATATTAATGAGTTGTAACCAATGACTTTCTTATTACTTGACGAGCTTGAACTCGGTGAGAACGCTGATGATATCTGCGTTCTCCTTCTTGATCCATGTCTGGAATGGATTTCCTACACGGAACTCATCGATCCATGACTTAGCGACCAATGTATCTTTCCATGATGGTGATGAGTGAAGGATGTCGATGATCTTCTGAGTGTTGAGAAGATCTGCATCTGAGAGATCTGCTGGAGCCAAGATTCCACGCCAGTTACCGAATGTGAGATCCACACCCTGCTGTACGAGAGTCTTACCCTTGATGACCTTCAGTGGCTTAGGAGATGTGATCGCAAGTGCGCGCATCTTTCCAGCAGCAACATATGAAGCGAACTCTGAAGTTCCTGAGATACCAACAGCTACACGTCCACCGATAACGTCAGGAACGAGTGATCCACCGCCTGAGTAAGGGATGTAGTTAAGGTCTGTTGCCTTAACGCCGACTGTTGCAGCAAGAGTTGCCACTGTTACGTGGTCGACTCCACCGTAGTTACCGCCACCGATAGCAACAGACTTTGGATTCGCCTTGATATCAGCAAGGAGATCATTGATTGTCTTGTACTTCGATGATGTTGGAACTACGAAAGCCTCAGCTTCGCGCATGACGCCAGCTACAGCCTTGGCGGTTGTAATTGAGAGCTTTGAGCCGTTAGTTGCAAGGCCACCAGGCATTGCAAAACCTGTAATGAGGAGAAGGTCCTTGCGGTTCTTCTGATCGTAGAAGTATCCAAGACCGAGCGGTGCATTTGAACGGTATGTGACGGTGTAATCCTTGAGAAGGCCTTCCTTCTTCATTGCATCACCGATTGCGATAGCTGTTGTTCCGTAGCCACCACCAATGTTTGAAGATGAAACCCACTCGACTGAACCGAATGGCTTTACCTCTGGGTACCACCAGCGAAGTGTGCCGGCGAATGATCCTGTTGTGACCTTTGTACATGTGAGGTCAGTTCCGTTTACTCCACGGCCAACTGCCTTCTTGCCGATGCGAAGACATTCATCTCCGACGACAGCCTTAAAATCTGGCTTCAACGCTGCCTGTGCAACAGGAGCTGTTGTTCCTACCAAAAGAGCTGCAACTGCAGCTGTCGCCAAAAGGGCAACCTTCTTCTTCACCATAGATCCTCCAAGATCATGCGATTCCCCGAGAGCCAGGGCCATCGAGAGAGGTTAAGCGCAAATATCGCGGAAGAGAAGTCGTTTCGGTAACAATTTGATATCAAATTGAGCGAGAATCACTATCGAGAGATGAATTAGAGAAGATCAGAAATTTCGATGCCGTAGCGGCCAAGTTTCTCGGCGCCGCCATCGAAGGCAGTTAAAACAAATGGCTTCCCATCTGGGCAGATGACATAGGAGTGCTCGAAGTGCGAGCCCCGGGATCCGTCGGTAGAGACAACGGTCCAATCATCGCCAAGGACTTTAGTCTTTTCGCTGCCGCGAGTAATCATCGGTTCAATTGCAAGCGACATTCCAGGAACGATCTTTGGGCCAAAACCTTTACGGCCAAAGTTAAGGACGTGTGGCTCTTGATGCATCTCAGTGCCAATGCCATGGCCACCGTATTCGCGCAAGATTCCGTACTTACCTTGTGAATTCACATATTGCTCAATCGCATGGCCGATATCGGAAAGTCGTGCATTGAGAGATCCAGCGGCGATACCTCGCCACATCGATTCTTCGCAGACATCCATCATCTTCTGATCTTCGGGGTCGACCGTTCCGAGGCCGATGGAAAATGCTGCATCTCCATGCCATCCATCGATGATGGCGCCACAGTCGATAGAGACGAGATCGCCATCATTGAGGATTCGTGGGCCAGGAATTCCGTGGACGATCTCTTCATTAACAGAGACGCAGATTGTCTTTGGATAACCGTGATAGCCAAGGAAGTTTGGAGTTCCTCCAGCGCGCTTAATTGTTGATGCCGCAATTGCATCGAGGGCATCAGTTGTCATACCAATTTTTATATTCTCTCGAATTGCTTTGTGTATTTCAGCGACGACTAACCCGGCACGGCGCATCACCTTGAGTTGTTCAAGGTCTTTAATTTGAATCGCCATGAGAGCTACCGAAATTAAGCTTTTACGCGAGCAAGTGCAGAAGTAGCGCGCTCTGTGATTTCAGCGATTTCTCCATCTGCATCGATAGTGATTAACAAGCCCTCTGTACGGTAGAAGTGAATAATCGGAGCAGTCTGCTCTTCATAGACATCGAGGCGCTTGGCGATAACTTCTGCCTTATCGTCCTCGCGCTGGTAGAGATCCGCTCCCCCGCATGCGCTACATGATGCGGCATCGGGACCAGATGGTGCGCCACATGCGCGACAGGTGCGACGTGAAGATAGTCGACCGATAATCAATTCATTAGGGATTGCGAGCTCGAGCACTGCATCGAGTGGAGTGCGCTTTTCAGCGAGAATTGCACGCAAGACCTCTGCTTGAACAACGTTACGTGGGAAGCCATCGAGAAGGAAACCGCTAGCTGCATCTTCCCAAGTAAGGCGATCCTTGACCATCGCATTTGTTACTGAATCAGGAACCAACTGACCTGCATCCATAAAGGTCTTCGCCTCTTGGCCAAGCGCGGTGTTCTCTTTGAGATTTGCACGGAAGATATCTCCCGTAGAAATATGTGGGATGCCATAGTGCGCGGCTAAGAACTGTGCTTGTGTTCCTTTGCCCGCACCTGGTGGACCTACCAGGACGAGGCGCATTACTTAAGGAAGCCTTCGTATGAACGCTGCTGGAGCTGTGATTCGATCTGCTTTGCAGTATCGAGACCAACACCGACGACAATGAGAATCGCAGTTCCACCGAATGGGAAGTTCTGTGAAGCGCCAAATGCCACGAGAGCGATGATTGGAATAATCGCAACGAGTGAGAGATAGATAGCGCCAGGAGCAGTAATACGTGAGAGAACGTATGTGAGGTACTCAGACGTTGGTCGACCAGCACGAATGCCAGGAATAAATCCACCGTACTTCTTCATATTATCTGCAACCTCATCAGGATTAAATGTGATTGCAACATAGAAGTATGTAAAGAAGATAATCAAAGCTGAGTAAGCGGTGATGTAGATCCAGTTGTCACCATTAACAAGGTTACGTGAGATCCACACAGCCCAACCTGCCTGGCTATTTGTAAAGTTAACAACAAGCGATGGGATGTAGAGAAGTGATGATGCAAAGATAACCGGAATAACGCCAGCCTGGTTTACCTTGATTGGAATATATGTTGATGTTCCACCGTAAGCCTGACGACCAACCATGCGCTTTGCATATTGAACCGGAATACGTCGCTGAGCCTGCTCAACGAATACAACCGCTGCAACAACTGCGATACCCATAGCGAGAACAAAGAGGAATACTGGAAGGCCCTTTGAGACCTTGATCGCCCAGAGCTGGCCAGGGAATCCTGCTGCGATGGATGTAAAGATGAGGATTGACATACCGTTACCGACGCCGCGATCTGTGATGAGCTCTCCGAGCCACATAACTACAGATGTTCCAGCGGTCATAACAACGATCATGGTGACAATACGCTGCCATGAGGTATCAGGAATAATCGCGAGATTACAGCCTGAGATCAAACGACCAGGTGTACGCGCAACTGCAATAAGACCTGTTGACTGCAAGATTGCAAGACCGATTGTGAGATAACGGGTGTACTGGGTAAGCGTCTGCTGACCTGACTGTCCCTCTTTCTTCAAAGTTTCGAAGCGAGGAATAACAACGGTGAGCAACTGAACAATGATCGATGCGGTGATGTAAGGCATGATGCCGAGCGCAAAGACTGAGAGCTGCAAGAGAGCTCCACCTGAGAAAAGATTGATAAGACCAAAGAGGCCTGAAGTGTCAGCGCCATCAATACACTGCTTGACGTTTGTATATGAAACGCCCGGTGTTGGAACGACTGAACCAAAGCGGAAGAGAGCCATGATTGAGAGGGTGAAGAAGATTTTCTTTCGAAGTTCAGGCGTCTTAAATGCCATTCCAAATGCGCTAAGCATCAATCTTCTCCACTCTCTTTAATCTTGGACTTACTGGTTTTACAGTGTTGTTGTTGATCCGCCAGCTGCTGCAATCTTTTCGATTGCTGAAGCTGAGAATGCATGTGCTGTAACTGAAACCTTGACAGCAATATCGCCATTTCCAAGAACCTTTACAGGCAATGAATCGCGAACTGCGCCCTTCGCAATGAGATCAGCAACTGTTACATCGCCACCCTTTGGGAAGAGTGCGTTGATTGTTGAGACGTTAACCGCCTGGTATTCAACGCGTGCTGGGTTCTTAAAGCCACGAAGCTTTGGAAGACGCATGACGAGTGGAAGCTGACCACCCTCGAAACCGATACGAACGGTGTTACGAGCGTGAGTTCCCTTGCCACCGCGACCTGCGGTCTTACCCTTTGATGCCTCACCGCGACCCTTACGAGTCTTAGCTTTCTTAGCACCTGGAGCTGGACGAAGGTGATGAAGTTTGAGCGTCATCTTTATTCGACCTCCTCTACCTTGATCAAGTGGCGAGCAGCTACTGCCATGCCACGAATTTCTGGACGGTCTTCCTTAACGACAACATCGTTGATGCGCTTTAAACCGAGAGAACGAACAGTGTTACGGATCTCTGGCTTATTGCCAACTGTTGACTTAATCTGTGTGATTTTCAAACGTGGCATTATGCACCAACTGTCTGCTGTGAAGCGCGGATAATTGCAGCAGGAGCAACA
>JACCDU010205814.1_pt1 | contig 14971 bp, 16 predicted proteins | sample 7446081 | NCBI WGS metagenome assembly JACCDU01 (sample SAMN15323447, study PRJNA562643) | freshwater metagenome | isolation source: river surface water | place: USA:Blue River Watershed | collected 2017-08-17
GGTCATTGAGGATGCCGCGCAAGCGTTGGGATCCTCCTGGAATGGCACTCGAATTGGTCACAATGGTAAACACGATTTAGTGAGCTTCAGTTTCCAAGCGAATAAGAATCTCACCACCATTGAAGGTGGCTGTCTAGTCTTCAACACAGAGCGGTTTGGTAATGACCAAGTTCAATTAGCAGAGAAATTACGTCTACAAGGTTTAGTGCGTAGCGGCCCAGGCGGCATGGAAGTAGATGTCTTGGGCGGCAAAGACAATCTAACCGATGTCAATGCCGTGATTGGACTACATCAACTCAAGCAATTAGATCAATTTCAGCAAAGGCGTATTGCGCTAGCCAAAGACTATTTTCTAAAAATAGAGCGAGCTGGTCTGGCTAATAAAGGCTTGGGTTTACCCATAGCTGATTTTGAACAGAGTAACTGGCATATGTTCCAAGTCATCTTGCCTATAGCGCGATTAAATCGCTCACGCAGTGACATCATGTTAGTCCTCAAGGAACTCGGTATCGGTACTGGGGTTCATTACCCCATCATTACTGGTTTTGATCTGTATCGCAAATTAGGCTACAGCCCTGAGTCGACTCCCATTGCAGCAGAGATCAGTAGCGCCATTCTGACCCTCCCCCTATTTCCAACCATGAGTTCACACGATATTGATCGCGTGGTCCAAGCTCTCGCCGAAATCCTGAGTTAGCACTCAAAACTCTTGATCAGGCAAAATGGAGGGATGAACGACTTGGCAAACCAGTTAAGCAATCATCGGCATATACCTCGCCTGAGCGTAGTTATTCCAATCTATAACGAGGAAGATGGGCTAAGTGCTCTATTTGATCGCCTGTACCCAGCCTTGGATCGTGTAGCGTCCCAATTTTCTCTAGCGTACGAGATCGTATTTGTGAATGATGGCAGTACGGATCGATCTGCCGCGATCTTGGCAATGCAATATGAAAAACGCCCCGATGTCAGTCGCGTTGTTTTATTTACAAATAATTTTGGTCAGCACATGGCGATCATGGCTGGCTTTGAATACGCTCGCGGTGAATACATCATTACTCTGGATGCTGACTTACAAAATCCCCCGGAGGAAATTGACAAGATTGTGCGTCAATTAGAAGAGGGTCATGATTATGTTGGCACGATTCGCGAGAATCGCCAAGACTCCTGGTTTAGAAAAAATGCTTCACGTGCAATGAACCATCTGCGTGACAAAATGACTCGTATCACAATGACTGATCAAGGTTGCATGATGCGCGGTTACCATCGGCGCATTATTAACTTGGTATCACAGTGTCAGGAAGCGAATACATTTATACCTGCGCTAGCCTATACCTTTGCCAACAATCCAATCGAAATCACCGTTAAACATGAAGAACGTTTTGCGGGTGAATCTAAATACAGCTTGTATCAACTAATCCGACTTAATTTTGATTTGGTCACCGGATTCTCAGTCATGCCATTACAGATTTTTTCAATCATGGGCATGATTTTGGCCGGAGCAGCCGGCTCTCTGTTTTTACTGCTGTTAGTTCGTCGCTTTGTATTGGGCGCTGAGGTTGAGGGAGTTTTCACCTTATTTGCGCTCACCTTTTTCCTGATTGGGGTCATGCTCTTTGGATTAGGGCTTCTTGGCGAGTACATTGGACGCATCTATCAACAGGTTCGGCAACGACCACGGTACATGGTCAGCGCTGTTCTAGAGCAAACAAAATCCTAGGGTCTTGAACCAGGTCACCAAACACGCCGTTGTTTTTGCCTACCATGATGTAGGTGTTCACTGTTTACAAGCCCTCCTCGATGCGGGCATCGTCATCGATTTAGTGATTACCCATGATGATGATCCCAAAGAAACCATTTGGTTCGGGAGTGTTAGGGAGTTATGTACACAGCACCATATTCCCTATGAAATTCTGCAACGTGATCAACTGTCTCAGCTTCTACCTCGTCTTCAACAGCTATCACCAGACTATATCTTCTCGTTTTATTACCGCTTCATGATCCCAATTGAGTTATTGAGAACAGCGAAGATTGCGGCACTGAATATGCATGGCTCCTTATTACCAAAGTACCGTGGGCGCGCTCCAGTCAACTGGGCTGTGTTACATGGAGAAGCAGAAACTGGAGCGACCTTGCATATCATGGAAGAGAAGCCCGATGCAGGCGACATCGTTGCACAAACTACAGTACCTATTGAGATTCATGAAACAGCTCATGAGGTCTTTAATAAGGTTAGCAATGCCGCCAAGAAGGTTATGGAAGGTGTTTTGCCCAAGTTGATGAAGGGTGAGATTCCAAGACGCCAAAATGTCCTTGATCAGGGCAGCTACTTTGGTGGGCGTAAACCTGAAGATGGTCGCATCGATTGGACCCAATCTGCAATCTCGATTTACAACTTAATTCGGGCAGTCGCGCCACCCTATCCGGGAGCATTTACCGAGTTTCATGGGAAGGCATTGCTTCTTGCCAAAAGCTCCCTACCCCTCGATCCCCGGGCAGATCTCTCACCCCAATTGGTGCAATTTCTTGAAAAATCGACCCCAGGACTTCATCTAGTCGATAATCGATACTTTGGCCTCTGTGGAGATGGCAAAGTACTTGAGCTTCTATCGGTTCAAACACTTTAAATACCGCACAGTGCAGTTCAATCAGAAGGAATTGGATTTATGAAGAAAGTCCTGATTTTGGGTGTGAATGGTTTTATTGGCCATCATTTATCCAAGCGTATTTTAGAGACCACCCCATGGGAGGTCTATGGCATGGATATGCAAAATGATCGAATCGGTGATTTGCTGAGCAATCCACGCATGCATTTTTTTGAGGGCGACATCACAATCAACCGTGAGTGGGTTGAATACCATATTCGTAAGTGCGATGTCATTCTGCCCTTAGTGGCAATTGCTACTCCTGCTACCTATGTGCAGCAGCCCTTGCGCGTTTTTGAACTCGATTTTGAAGCCAACCTCCCTATCGTCCGTTCTGCGGTCAAATATGGCAAACATTTAGTCTTCCCATCGACTTCTGAGGTCTATGGCATGTGCGAGGACTCTGAATTTGATCCTGCACAATCCAATTTAGTCTATGGCCCTATCAATAAGCCACGCTGGATCTATGCCTGCGCAAAACAATTAATGGATCGCGTTATTTGGGGTTATGGCATGGAGGGTCTACGCTTTACCTTATTTAGGCCATTTAACTGGATTGGACCAGGTCTCGATAGTATCTACACACCAAAAGAAGGTTCCTCTCGAGTGGTCACTCAGTTCTTGGGTCATATTGTTCGCGGCGAACCGATCAATCTCGTTGATGGTGGCTCACAAAAGCGCGCCTTTACTTATATCGATGATGGTATAGATGCCTTAATGCGCATCATCACCAACGAAAACGATGTTGCGAATGGAAAAATTTACAACATCGGCAATCCTAAAAATAATCACTCGGTCAAAGAATTAGCCAACATGATGTTAGCGATTGCCAAGAAAATTCCGGAATATGCAGTGACCGCCGATAAGGTAAAACTTGTAGAGACCACTTCTAAGGCCTATTACGGTGTTGGTTATCAAGATGTTCAAAATCGCGTTCCTGCCATTGCGAACACGATGCAAGAATTAGGCTGGAAGCCGAGTACTGCAATGGAAGATGCCCTCGCTAAGATTTTTGAGGCCTATCGCAATGACGTGGATAAAGCCCGTCATTTGGTCGACTAAATCTAGTTCCTGATGGCCAAGATCGCCTTAAAAGTTGATGTTGATACCCTTTTGGGAACTCAAGTTGGCACTCCTAACCTAGCTAAACTGTTTGCTGATCTTGGTATTCGGGCTAGTTTTTTATTTAGCTTAGGCCCAGACCATACGGGTTGGGCTTTAAAACGTGTATTTAGGCCTGGGTTCCTAAAGAAGGTCTCACGTACCTCCGTTGTTGAACACTACGGCGTTAAAACTCTCTTGTATGGCGTTTTATTACCCGCACCAGATATTGGTAAACAAGCTGCCAATGAAATGCGTGCGGTGGATCGTGTCGGTCATGAGACTGGTATTCATACGTGGGACCATGTGTATTGGCAAGATAATGTTTATCAACGCGATGCCTCTTGGACTTGCGATCAAATGCAAAAAGCCTATGACCGTTTTGTCGAGATCATGGGTCACCCTCCAGCCACTCATGGTGCCGCAGGATGGCAAATGAATCTTTCTGCTCTTGAAAAGATTGATGCATGGGGTATGCAATATGCCTCAGATGGTCGCTCAACTCCAAACTTGGCTCCCTACCGAATCGCTTTTGGAAATCAGAAAAGTAAACATGTTCAATATCCGACCACACTACCTACTTTTGATGAGCTAATTGGCATTGATGGTATTGATGCATTTGGAGCTGCACAACAAATTCTGGCAATGACACAGAGCAATCCTAATGATCAAGTGTTTACCCTGCATGCAGAACTCGAAGGACAAAAATTATTACCCGCCTTTCGAGAACTTCTAATGGGATGGCTCAATCAAGGGCATGAACTGGTAACAATGGGAGAATTGCATCGCTCGTGGGTCGCCACGGGGCAACTGGATAAAATAGCCACTGAGCATTTTGCTTACGGTGCGGTTGCCAATCGCAGTGGTGAACTCATGATACAAGCGAGTACGGCTGTAAATATTTAATTTATATGGATAAGGGGAAGTAAATATGACGATCAATATTGGGCAATCGATGCCCTACTGCGAAATACCAGCCACATCGCAACTGACATTCTCGCCCAAAGCCTACCAAGGTAAAAAATTAGTCTTGTACTTTTACCCTAAAGACTCGACACCTGGATGCACCGTAGAAGCTGGGGAGTTTAGGGACCATATTGAAGCCTTTAATCAAGCGAATGCCTTAGTTGTTGGGGTATCGCGCGATAACCTACGTTCACATGAAAACTTTCGTCAAAAACTAGGCCTACCCTTTGAGTTGGTAGCTGATACTGAAGAAAAACTGTGCACCATCTTTGGTGTCATCAAAATGAAGAATATGTATGGTAAGCAAGTTCGAGGCGTTGATCGCAGCACCTTCCTCTTTGATGCCAAAGGCATCCTCCAGCAAGAGTGGCGGGGTATTAAAGTAGCGGGTCATGTCGCCGAGGTCTTAAGCGCCGCCAAGAAGCTGTCCTAGGGATTTCTACTGTACTTGCAAAGACCCAAAATTGGGTTACAGTATGGCTATATGCACCGTAAGCGATGGGAATGGATTAGCCAGCTCCTTGGTCTGTTCAGACCGGGACTAAGCTCCAGCCCCCTTAAGATAAGTGCATATTGCTCCAGTCCCTGCACCCCTCAAAACCGCCGACAGCACCTGCTAGGCGGTTTTTTCATTTAGGAGAAAGCCTGCATGCCATTACCTCCCTTGCCAACCCAAATTGCTGACCAGGTCAACTTGAGCCGTCAGAAACAACCTGAGCTCAAAAACCCTCCCAAAAAACCAAAGAAGACGGTTAGCTCTCCTACCTGGGTTGAGGAGGTGGATGAAGGCGCAGAACACGATCTATCTGCCGCTGAAGCAGCGCTTGAGCGGATCAAAACAGATGCTCCAGCGCAATACTTAGAAAAGAAACTGGAGAGTAAAAATGAGCGGCCGAAGCGTACCATTCGCACTGGCCCTCCCAGCTTGTTTGTACTTGATACCAATGTATTAATGCATGATCCGTCCTCCCTGTTCCGTTTCGAGGAGCATGATTTGTATTTGCCAATGACAACTCTGGAGGAATTGGATAACCATAAAAAGGGTATGAGTGAAGTCGCACGAAATGCTCGCATGGTTAGTCGCTCACTCGATCAACTGATTGCGGGCACAAGTGGGCAGCTTGATGAAGGCATTCCACTCAACAAATTAGGCAATCAAGATGCCACTGGACGCCTATTCTTCCAAACCCATTTCTCCAACTCACCCCTTCCGGAAGGACTGCCAGAAGGCAAGGGTGACAATCTCATTCTCGGAGTGGTGAGCGACCTACAAAAGGCAAAGCCTAATCAAGAGGTAGTGCTAGTCTCCAAAGATATCAATATGCGCATTAAGGCGCGCGCCCTAGGCTTACCTGCTGAAGATTACTTTAACGATCAGGTCTTAGAGGATCGCGATCTCATGTACTCAGGGGTAATGACTCTGCCCGCTGATTTTTGGCCAAAGCACGGCAAAGCTATGGAAAGTTGGGCGGATGGTAAAAGCGGTACGATGTTTTATCGCGTTACCGGACCATTGGTTCCAAGCATGCTGGTCAATCAATTTGTCTATCAAGAAAATCCAGATGGTTCTACGCCGTTTTATGCCTTGGTTCGGGAGATCAACGGCAAGACCGCTTTACTACAAACCCTAAAAGATTTTTCTCATCAGAAAAATAATGTGTGGAGCATTACGGCGCGCAATCGTGAGCAAAACTTCGCCATGAACTTGCTCATGAACCCCGATATTGACTTTGTAACGCTGCTGGGCCAAGCAGGTACTGGTAAAACTTTATTAGCCCTTGCTGCTGGGTTAGAGCAAGTTCTTGATAGCAAACGCTATAACGAGATCATCATTACCCGCGCCACTGTTCCTGTCGGGGAAGATATTGGCTTCTTACCGGGTACCGAAGAAGAAAAAATGCAACCTTGGATGGGCGCTTTTGACGATAACCTTGAAGTTTTACATCGCAGCGAGGATAGTGCAGGAGAATGGGGCCGCGCAGCTACGCAGGAACTTATCCGCTCGCGTATTAAGGTTAAAAGTATGAACTTCATGCGTGGCCGTACGTTTGTGAGTAAATTCCTGATTATTGATGAGGCCCAAAACTTAACTCCTAAACAAATGAAGACCTTAGTAACACGAGCTGGCCCCGGCACCAAGATTGTTTGTCTGGGCAATATTGCGCAGATTGACACCCCCTACCTCACCGAGGGCTCATCAGGCCTTACTTATGTCGTCGATCGTTTTAAGGGCTGGCGCCACAGCGGTCATATCACATTGGCTCGTGGCGAACGTTCGCGACTTGCCGACCATGCAGCTGAAGCTTTATAAAAAATCATTTGCGCTGATTGGCCTACTGGCATTCTGTGTCATTACACTGAATGCCTGCAGCACCTTTAGTAATCGCTCTACGGGTACTGCATCGAACGCACGCATCGCTCATTTCAAGGAAGACACTACTGTTGGCAATGAGGATATCTCAATTGCTGCCATTGGATTAGTGGGTGTTCCCTACCGTTATGGTGGTAACACTCCTGCGGGAGGTTTTGATTGCAGCGGTTTGATTGCATATGTCTTTAATAAGAGCTCAGGAATTCAATTACCGCGCACGATTCAACAAATGAGTAATGCAGGACGAGGAATTGGCCAACAATCTCCAGCCCCAGGAGATTTGGTGTTTTTTAACACCACTGGAGAGCGTTACTCACACGCTGGTATTTATGTTGGTAAAGGTCGTTTTGTTCATGCGCCCAGCGCAGGAGGAACGGTACGTTTGGACCGAATTGATTCGCCATATTGGGCCTCACGGTATACGGAAGCAAGACGTATTGCCACTACAGCTACTAGCCGAAACTAAAAAAATTAGAATGGTGTAAAGCCACCGCCATAGGATGCGCCTGGATTTGCGGCAAGATTATCAAACTTCGTAAATTGACCCTGCCAACTTAGACGAACAGTGCCAATGGGACCATTACGTTGTTTACCGATAATCACTTCAGCAACACCTTTGTCGGTTGTGGTGTCGGGATGGTAGACCTCATCACGATAGATAAACAGAATTAAATCAGCATCTTGCTCAATTGCACCCGACTCACGCAAATCCGACATTACCGGACGCTTATTCGGTCTTTGTTCTAGACCACGATTTAACTGGGAAAGCGCTACAACGGGACACTGTAGTTCTTTAGCAAGAGACTTTAGGGAGCGAGAGATTTCAGAGATCTCGGTCGCTCTATTTTCGCCACTACCCCCAGTGCTACCGCTCATTAACTGCAGATAATCGACCACTACCATTCCCAGTGTGCCGCCATAATTACGCGCAATCCGACGTGCGCGTGCGCGCAGCTCTAGGCAGGTTAGTGAGCCGGTTTCATCAATCAGAATTTGGGTATTGCTAAGGCGAGCGATTGCATCGGTCACCCTTGGCCACTCTTCGTCGGTTAGTTTGCCTGTACGCATTCGGCTTTGATCTACGCGCCCTACAGAACCTAAAAGACGAGTAGCTAACTGTGCCCCCGACATCTCCATCGAGAACACCACTACTGGTAAGCCTTCATTGAGGGCAACGTTCTCAGCAATATTGAGTGCCATGGCGGTCTTTCCCATTGAAGGTCTTCCTGCCACGATTACTAAATCACCTTTTTGTAAACCACTGGTTTGTTTATCTAAATCAATAAATCCAGTAGCAATGCCAGTAATGTCGCTGCCACCGTCGCGGTTATAGAGCTCGTCAATTCGAGCAACTACTTGCTTGAGAAGAGGTTCGATCTCCAAATAATCAGCCTTGCGATTACCCTCTTCACCAATTTGTAAGATGCGCGACTCTGCTTCATCCAACAAAGTTTGCACGGAACGACCTTCTGGTAGAAAAGCAGAGTTCACAATCCCATCAGACACCTGAATTAAGCGTCGCAAGATACTGCGATCACGAATGATCTCTGCATAGCCTTTGATATTTGCGGCACTGGGGGTACTCTGCGCTAATGAGTTGAGGTAATCAATCCCAATGAGCTCAGCCTCAGGCTCTGTTTTGATTGATTCATAAACAGTAATCACGTCCGCAGGACGGTTATCACTGATCAAGCGCTGAATCACCCGGTAAATTAGGGCGTGCTCAGCGCGGTAGAAATCATTTTCAGAGAGGATGCCGCCCAGTCGATCCCAAGCGGTATTGTCTAAAAGCAAACCGCCGAGAACTGATTGCTCAGCCTCGACGGAATGAGGGGGCACTTTTAGTGCCTGTACAACCGCATCCCCAGGTCCAGACATTCCTGGGGTCATTGAAACAGTGCGGTTGCGAGATTCAGCCATGCATCTAGTGTACCGAAGTCAACTAGGCCTGATCACCAATCACACGAATATTGATATCGATAACAACATCAGTATGAACAGCAATGGCAACTGGATGATCGCCAACCATCTTCAAAGGACCTGTAGGCATGCGTACAGATGCTTTCTCAATTTGAAAGCCTTTAGCAGCCAAACCCTCAGAAATATCATGATTGGTTACGGATCCGAACAAACGACCATCAACACCAGCCTTTTGAGTAATTTCCAGGACGAGACCCTTTAATTTCTCACCAATTGCCTGAGCAGCGGCTAATTTCTCAGCAGCTAATTTCTCAAGCTCAGCACGACGCGCAGCAAAATCAGCAATAGCAGCTTCAGTGGCACGACGAGCTTTACGCTGGGGAATTAAAAAGTTACGAGCAAAACCATCTTTAACGCGCACAACGTCGCCAAGATTGCCCAAATTGGTTACTTTTTCAAGCAGAATAACTTGCATAGTGGGCTCCTAATTACTTCTTATGTTGATCAGAGAATGGCAATAGAGCCAAGAAGCGAGCACGCTTAATTGCGGTATCGAGCTGGCGTTGATACAAGGCCTTAGTACCGGTTAAACGAGCAGGAGTAATTTTGGCGTTCTCACCAATAAAATCCTTGAGGGTCTCGACATCTTTGTAATCAATTTGCTCAACACCGCCAACTGTAAAGCGGCAATAGCGCTTACGCTTGAACAGCGGATTTTGTGCAGGCTTCTTTTTGAAGTCTGTCTTTTTGTTCATTTTTCCAAAAGCCATAATAAATTCCTATTTAGCAATCAATTCAATCTTTGTTATATGAAAGACAAGGCGCTCATTTCGTAAGGTTTTCTGAGTCAAGAATCCTTCAAACACTGCGCTAGCTCCCAAATCCATTCGCTCTAGGTTTTTATGAATATCACCTATCGCAATTGCTTCAACAACCATTTTGATCTGTCGCATTTGATTTGCTTCACATGCTTCACCATCATGTTGTAACTGACAATGAATCACTGGCAAACCAGCAGGTGTATATCGAATAGCGTCTTTAGCGATTAAGGAAGCAGTCAGGATGAGAAGGTTTGAACTACGCTTCACAATCAGACCACTGCTTACTGATTTAAGCCTCCGTCTTGAATAAATTAGTACGCTGCTGCAGGCGCATCTGCCTGGGCAAGCTTACGAGCTTCCTCGCGTTGCACTTCTTTCATCATGATGGAGGGCTCAACTTCTGCTTTCTTCATCTTGACGATTAAGTGACGCAATACGGCGTCGTTAAATTTAAATGCATGCTCAAGTTCTTCCAGAGTTTTCTGGTCGCACTCAATGTTCATGCAAACGTAGTGGGCTTTGGCAAGCTTGTCGATCATGTAGGCCATTTGACGACGACCCCAATCTTCGATGCGATGCACCTTACCGCCATGGGTAGCAAGAATCGACTTATAACGATCGATCATCGCTGGTACTTGCTCGCTTTGGTCCGGATGGACGATAAAAACGATTTCATAATGACGCATTAATCACTCCTTATGGATAAAACTGCCTAGGCGTCTTGCTAATTTCCGCTGTCAAGAAATTAGCACCAGTGCAGCAAGGGTGGAACAAATTGTAAAAAGGCCTCACCTAAATTCAGGCAAGTCCACTATTCTAGCAAAAATATCCTGCCAACTCAATGTATTAGCTTTTGCCTGCCGATTAGCAAAGAGGGCTAACTGAAGGGCAATCCTTGCTTTGGCTGGATTCAGATCACCTGCCCCTAAAGAACGTTCCAAGCGGCCATTGGCTAACTTATTTGGAATAGACCCCTGACCCACTCGAGAAGACCGAACTAAGGCTCCCCCTGCTTTCACGAAGGATTCTAGATGGCTTGCAAGGTCTTGATGAACGGTGCCTCCACCCGTTCCAGCAAGGACAATACCCAATACGCCAAGCTTCTGATAAGCGTCAACCTGGTCCCCCTTAGCGCCGATGTGATTGGTAACAATCTCAACCCTTGGCCATTGATCTATTGGAGGAATGGGTAAGTCTTCGCTAACATGATTATCCCCATTGCCCAGACTCTTTAAATCCAAAGGAGGGGCATCACCGCCAAAGGCGTCCAAGTGCGAAGTATGGCGCTTTGCCATGCTTCTGGCAGAAAAGATCCTCCCACCCATCACCCCAAAGACCCCAAAGGCTCCATCCCCACCCTCGAATAGGGCAACCGCCTTCTGGAGATTTTCCGGGCCATCTGCTTTAGGGTGATCTGCTGGGAGCATCGCGCCTGTAATGATTACTTTTTTGCCCTGAGTCTTGGCCAAATGTCCACAAACAAGCTCAAGAAATAGGGATGTTTCTTCCATTGTGTCGGTGCCATGCGTAATAAGCACCCCAGCGATGCTTGAGTCTTGCAACGCCGCTATGACTTCATGGCCCAATTGAGTCAATAAGGCCTCGCTCATGTCACAGCTATCTATATTACATAACTGTTTGTTTTTTATAGGGAATTTACATTTTATCTGACTAGAAAGGGTCTCAATTGGCACTTGACCAGCAATATACCCGTGCCCACCTTCTCTGAGTTGTAAGCCAGCAATAGTTCCGCCCAGACCAATCAGCAAAATGGCGGGGGTATTCGATGAAACTGTCATATTGACATTATCAAGCCATACAAAAGTTCTTGAAATGCAAATTTTTACTGTATACAATCCCAGTATGAACATAAATACAGTAAATGAGTCAATTGACAGATCCTTGCCTAAACTGACAGCTCGGCAAGAGGAAATCCTGGGCCTCATAACCATGGCCATCGAAGAAAGTGGTTTGCCACCCACTCGGGCTGAAATTGCAAACCGCTTAGGATTTGCATCTGCCAATGCAGCTGAAGAGCATTTGCGCGCTCTTGCAAAAAAAGGTTACATCGAGCTTAGCCCAGGTACATCACGTGGTATTCGGGTTACCTATCAAAGCAATGCCTCAAGCGCAAATCATTTTCGGCAACTCAACTTACCATCTGGGAGCCTTCAACAATTAACCCTTCCTTTAATTGGTCGCGTAGCTGCAGGATCACCAATTACTGCCATCGAGCATATTGAGAAGCAAGTGCCCGTTGACCCAAATCTATTTAGTAAAGGTGCTGACTACTTATTGCGGGTCAAGGGAATGAGTATGCGTGATGCAGGCATCTTAGATGGCGACTATCTTGCTGTAAAGAAAACTTCTGAGGCGCGTAATGGCGATATTGTCGTTGCGCGTATTGACGATGAGGTGACTGTAAAACGTCTGCAACGCAAGAAAGATTCCAGAGGGAGTTATATTGAACTTCAGGCCGAGAACCCTGAGTTCAAGAACATCATTGTTATGGCCGATGCCGACTTTACCCTTGAGGGGCAAGCAGTTGGCTTAATCCGCGCAAGCGGAATTTAATCATTCCCGGTTTGGGCTTACGGCTTGCGCGTTGGCGCAATCACATTTGCATTCTTGGGTGATGATGTAATTGTAATAATCGATTTAGGCCCAGTTAGTGAACCCTCATTAATCTCAACGGCGCAGGTTCGATCACCTTTTGTAAATACCAAGAAACTAGTTTTTGCTTTTGTTGCAGTTACTGTTGTCCAGCCGGCCTTTGGGTACTCGGACTGAAAGAACGCATAAACATCGGTGGCGCCCTGCAAGGCGCTGATATTGACACGACCAACCCAACCATCTCCACGACCAATAATTAAAGAATCAGAGCCCATGATCTTGGCACCGGTTGGTAATGGCATATCGCCTAATAACTGCGATTGGATTTGATTAATCTCTTCTTGAGTACCAGTGGGACTATCACCAGTTGCGCATGCACCTAACAAAAATGAAGTTGTTAGAGCCATCAATGTGGTCTTGGTGAAATAAGCTCTGTTCATAGTCGGTCCAGTTGGTCGAAGTGCTGACAATAGAGCATATTTTAGGGTAGTGGGCGAATTCGTCAAGGTCAGATCTGTGGAGGCGCGTGAGGGAATCGAACCCCCGTACGAAGCTTTGCAGGCTCCTGCCTAACCACTCGGCCAACGCGCCCTGGCTGGTATTAAACCAAACTTCATCCCAAACAAAATGGGAAGCTTTAGGGGCTTCCCATTAATAAATGGAGCGGGAAACGAGGCTCGAACTCGCGACCTCAACCTTGGCAAGGTTGCGCTCTACCAACTGAGCTATTCCCGCGTTACAGGATCGACAGTTTAGCAAATATTCGGGATTAGGGCTTTAAAGGCTAAATATGGGTAAAGCTATGGCCTATTGGTAAGCTGGGGCAAGGCCTTTTGTAGGTAGTAAAACATCGACCACAAGGTCAAAAAGGCAGCAACCCAAATAAGCCATGTGCCCAGTTGGGCGCTCTGGATACCAAACAGTGGATCATTAAACAAGAGGAATGGGATTGCAATGAGTTGAGCAGTGGTCTTGAGTTTGCCAACCATGTGGACAGCCACACTTCTTGAGGCGCCAACTTGAGCCATCCACTCCCGTAACGCAGAGATCGTAATCTCTCGGCCAATAATCACTAAAGCAACCCATGCTTGTACGCGATCTAAATTGAGCAAGACCAGTAAAGCAGCGGCAACGATCAATTTATCTGCAACGGGGTCCAAGAACTCACCAAAGGCAGACTCCTGTTTCATGCGCCTTGCCAAAAATCCATCCAGCCAATCGGTAATCGCAGCAAAAACAAATAACACTGTTGCAAAGGTATTCTTCTCGCTGATGCTGAGCCAGTCATTGGGTAAATAAAAAATACCAACCAATAAAGGAATGGCGGCAACGCGTAACCAAGTTAGTGCAATCGGTAAATTAAATGGCATTTATGAAGAATAAACGATTGAGATGATTTTTTAGTGGAGTTGACGGTAAATCTGCTCTGCCAAAGTAGATGAGATCCCCTCAACACTTGATAACTCCTCAATGCTAGCGTTTGCCACCCCTTTAATGCCCCCAAAACGGGCTAATAATTTTTGCCTACGCTTTGCTCCAATTCCTTCTATTTCCTCTAGACGAGAAACGGTTCTTGATTTTGCTCGCTTAGCGCGCATTCCAGTAATGGCAAAACGATGGGCCTCATCCCGAATTTGCGCAATCAACAGTAATGCTTGACTGTCGTGGCCAAGGGACAGTGACTCTCTACCATCGGCAAAAATGAGAGTTTCTAAGCCAACTTTTCGATCCTCGCCTTTGGCTACCCCCACAATTAATCCAATATCGATACCGAGTTCGCTAAAGACTTGCCTAGCGATTTCAACCTGACCTTTGCCACCATCAATGAGCACAATTTGGGGTATTTTTTCTGGGGGTATTTCTTGATAATTGGAATAACGCCTGACCAAAGCTTGTCTCATTGCAGCATAGTCATCGCCTCCGGTGATTCCGGTGATGTTAAAGCGTCGATATTCTCCAGATTGCATCTCATTTTTTGCAAAAACTACACAAGCTGCTTGCGTTGCCTCGCCTGAGGTGTGGCTGATATCAAAACATTCAACCCGCAATTGGTCCAAATGCTCTAGGTCAAGATTCAAAACATCAGCGAGAGCTCTTACCCGAGCCAATTGCCCGCCCGTCTCAGCAATGCGTCTTAGAAGAGCAATCTTGGCATTACTCTCAGCCATCGCCAACCAGTGCTTGCGCTGACCCTGGGGTTGATGCAAAAGCTGTACTTTATGGCCCAAGCGCTCATACAAGCCTTGTAATAAAGCTTCAGACCCTTCGCCCTTTAAGACCTGATTGGTAATCAACACTGTTGGAATTGGGGATGCGAATCCAGAGTGAGCATCTGCATCTAAGTAGTGCTGCTGAATAAATGTTTCTAGGATTTCACTGGGATCATGGGCAGTATCAGCGCGGCTTTTAATGCCTTTAGGGAAATAAGCTCGGTCACCTAAATGTCGCCCACCCCGAACCATTGCTAAATTGACACAAATATTGCCCTCAATTACCTCAACAGCCAAAATATCGACATTGCTCTCGCCCTCTGCAAC
>JACCDU010662317.1_pt1 | contig 14953 bp, 17 predicted proteins | sample 7446081 | NCBI WGS metagenome assembly JACCDU01 (sample SAMN15323447, study PRJNA562643) | freshwater metagenome | isolation source: river surface water | place: USA:Blue River Watershed | collected 2017-08-17
GGGAATTAGCGGAGGGCAAGAATTCGCCCTTTGTGGACCTTGTGCTGGTAGGCAATGTGGACCGGCCCTATTTGTACCAGTTGATTGAAAAGGTAGAGCCTTTGATTCAGAAGAAGGTGCGGGTGGGGGTGTTCGGGAATGATGAGTTTAGTGAGGGGGTGATGGTGGGGGGAGGAAAGTGGATGAAAATGATTATATAGTGAAAATGAATGTCAAATCAATTGAAACATTAGTGAGCATAATTATGCCTGCATATAATTCTGCTTCAACTATATCAGAATCTATCCAATCTGTACTTGACCAAACTTTTAAAAGTTGGGAGCTATTAATTATTGATGATCAATCCATAGATAATACGATTGAAATTGTTAAAGATTTTATATCAAAAGACAAAAGAATAAATTTACTTGCATTGACAAATAATGGAGGACTTTCAAATGCACGGAATTCTGGGATTAAAATTGCTAAAGGTAAATTTTTAGCTTTTTTGGATGCGGATGATTTATGGAGTGCAAAGAAATTAGAGGCACAAATTGAATTACACCTTCAAAATCCTAATTGTAGAATTAGTCATACTAATTACGATTTTGTTATTGAAGGAAAAATTTTTTCTCGAAACAGAAGTCGTCTTTTCGATAAATTCTTTGTGAAAAGTGGGAAATTATATCCGCAAATTCTATACAAGAATAATATTGCCATCCTAAGTGTTATGGTTGATCGAAAATTGATTGAGACTTGTAAGGGGTTTGATACAGGACTATGGGCTTTAGAGGATCAAGATCTTTGGATTAAGATAGCTAAACATAACTGTGAATTTGGGTATTTAGAAGAAAAGCTCTGTTATTACAGAATTAATCCTCATGGCATGTCAAATAATCTTGGGAAATATAAGAAAGCTTATAAAGATTTTCTGTTAAAATATAAAGAAGAGCTGTTTTTTACGAATAAAAATTTGCTAGCTAATAGTGTTTACTTAAATTATTTTGGTTTACAGTTTTTCAAAAGAAGAAACTTTCATTTAGCCTTTCTTTATTTTTATAAAGCTTGGCTATTAAAGACACCAATCCATTTAAAAGCATTTTTTTTAGGGTATTTAGTTATTTCATTTTTCCAAATGAAAGTTGCATTAATGAATAAGAGATATTCATGGTTATTATAAAAATATCAGGAGGTTTGGGTAACCAATTGTTTCAGTTTGCTTTGGGTGTAGCCTTAGAGGAAAGGTGTGGTTTTCAAGTTAAATATGACATACAAGAGTTCAATAATATTGGACTCCGGAAATTTGAATTGGATAAATTAGTTGAGGATTTACCAATTGCTTCAGAATGTGAAATTATCTGTAAATATAATTTTGCTGAAAAAATTAAATTTCAACTTTCTAAAATACTAGGATTTCGTTTTGGTTTTAATCGAATTAGATATTATTTGGAAAATGGTTTTCGATTCGATGATAAAGTTTTTCTTTTGGGTGATGATGTTTATTTGAGTGGATATTGGCAAAGTGAAAAGTATTTTGTTCCATTCAAAGAAAAACTTCTTGAAAAAATAAAGGTTTCAAAATGTAATTCTATAGAAATAAATCAATTTTTGAAGCAAATTCTTGAAGCAAACTCTGTATCAATTCATGTTCGTAGAGGAGATTATATTACCAATTCTAAGGTAAATGCCATTTATGGTACTTGTGATTTGAGCTATTATGAACGAGCAATTCATCGGATTTCAAGTCTATTTTCAGGTTTAACTTTCTTTGTTTTTTCTGATGACATGGATTGGGTAAAAAATCATTTCTCCAAATTTAACAACATGATTTTTGTTGATGTACATTCAAGTGATTATGCATTTGAAGATCTTAGGTTGATGAGTTATTGTAAACACAATATTATTGCAAACAGTACATTCAGTTGGTGGGCGGCATGGTTAAATCAAAATAAAGATAAAGTAGTCATTGCACCTCAAAAATGGTCTGTAAAAAATAGTGCTATTGAATCAGAAATAATACCTTCAGCATGGATACGTCTTTAATATTTATTTAATTTTTCAGCATATAATTTTATGATTTTAACTATAATTAAAAAAATCAGAAACGCTATTCCTGGGTTACAAGAAAAGCAGTTTTTACGAGTAAAACCATGGGTATTGAGTAATGGAGATAAAACACTTCGATTAAATTATAATTTAGATGAAAACTCAATTATTTTTGATTTAGGCGGTTATGAAGGGCAATGGGCTAGTGATATTTTTTCCAAATACCTTAGTCATATATATATCTTTGAGCCATATTTCCCTTTTTATGAAAACATTAAAAACAGGTTTCAAAAAAACCCGAAAATAAAGGTTTATAATTTTGGGCTAGCTTCTAAATCTACAAATTCACATTTGTCTTTTAATGGAGATAATACCTCTTCATATATAAATAAAGGAGAAAGTGTTCCTATTCAATTAGTTGATTTTTTAGAATTTTTTGATACTCTAGATTTCCAATTTATTGATTTAATTAAAATCAACATAGAAGGAGCTGAATATGATTTACTAGAGAGTCTTATAGATCGCGGGAAAGTTTCAAAATTGAAAAATATTCAGGTGCAGTTTCATGATTTTGTCCCAAATGCAGAGGCTAGAGTAAATCAAATTAGGTCTAAATTGAATCAGACACATAAGCTAACATACGCATTTGATTTTGTTTGGGAAAATTGGGAATTAATAGAAGCGTGAAAAAAGTTAAGTTAAGTTTTCCGTATGATTGGCCTTTGTTTCGACAAACACATAATGGTCTTGGTATATGGGGGGAATATGAATTTCAGATCAATTCAACTAATGAAGAGAATTATGATGCCTGGGTGGTATTTAATAGTTTAAAAGATGAGTTTGAATTAGCCAATGCAATAAAATCGAATTTACTTTTAATAACTGCAGAGACCTATGATTTACAATTATATACAAAGTCATTTATAAATCAGTTTTCTCATGTTATTTCAAATCAGCCTCAGATAAAACATCCTAATAAAAGCAGTTTTCATACTGGGACTCCTTGGTTTGTTAATAAAAGTTATGATGAGTTAATTGATATAGGGGAGATAGCTAAATCGAAGTTAATTTCAATTATAACATCCGATAAGTTAATAACTGATGGGCATAAACTTCGTTTTGATTTTGCTCACCGAATAAAGGAATATTTTAAAGATGAAATTGATTTATTTGGGAGAGGAATTGTTGATTTTGATGATAAATGGGATGTTTTAGCACCTTATAAGTACAATATTTGTATTGAAAATGGCATACATAGAGACTATTTCACAGAAAAACTTAATGATTGTTATCTAGCTAATACCTTTCCTATTTACCATGGATGTCCAAATATTTCAGATTTTTATTCTACTGATTCATTCGTTGAAATAAATATAAATGACTTTGATCAGTCTCTTCGCTCTATCGAAAAAATTCTTAACTCCCCTTCGCATTATGAAATGCATTTAGATTCATTGAAAATTGCCAAATTGAAGTGTTTAAATGAGTATAATTTGTTTGCTATCATTGCTGATTATTTAGATGAACATGGGAAATTTGCATCCAAGCCAGAAGTTATTAAATTGAAGAGTCAGCGATACGCACTGGGATCAATTGTTGAAATGTTATTATTTAAATTAAAGAAGAAGTGGAAATTATAAGCCATCGCGGTTATTGGATAAGGAGTATCGAAAAAAATACAGATTTGGCTTTCCAAAGGTCATTTCAAAATAATTTTGGAACAGAAACCGATCTTCGCGATTTTATAGGTGAAGTTATCATTTCGCATGACCTTCCAAAATCAAGTCAAACGACAATTGATGATTTTTTTAGTATGTACCATGAACTTAAACAGACCACTACGCTTGCATTAAATATTAAAGCAGATGGTTTGTCGCAGATCCTAAAATCTAAAATCGATGAATTCGATATTCAGAATTATTTCTGTTTTGATATGTCGATTCCTGATACAATTCAATATTTAAATGCAGGATTGGAATTTTTTATTAGACAAAGTGAGTATGAACAAGATTTGCCTTTTTACGAAGAGTCATCTGGCATTTGGTTAGATTCTTTTAAAACGAATTGGTTTTCAAATGAGATAGTTGAAAATCATATTGTTGGTAATAGTAAAAGAGTTTGTATCGTTTCATCGGAGTTACACGGCAGAGATCACATTCCTCTGTGGAATCAGTTATTGAAATTTTCTGAATTAAGCTCAGATCGCTTAATTTTATGTACAGATAAGCCTGAAGAGGCATTAATTTATTTTAAAAATGAAAATTAAAGCAATCCTTTTTGATATGGATGGGGTGCTAATTGATGCAAAGGATTGGCACTATGAGGCACTTAATAAGGCTTTAGGTTTATTTGGAATGGAAATTAGTCGGTATGACCATTTAGTTACATTTGATGGCTTACCAACTCGAGATAAACTAAAGATGATTTCTACCGAAACAAATTTTCCTAAGGGCTTGCACCAATTTGTAAATGAAATTAAACAGCAATATACCATGGAAGTAATTTATGCAGCATGTAAGCCAAAATTTTATCACCGCTATGCACTTGCTAGATTAAAATCTGAAGGATATAAATTAGCAGTTTGTTCAAATTCGATACGGAATTCTATCGAAGTAATGATGGAAAAGGCAGCATTAAATGAATATTTGAGTTTTATTATTTCAAATGAAGACGTTATTTATGGAAAGCCGAATCCGGAAATGTATAATAAGGCCATTAACGATTTAGGACTTCTTTCATGTGAATGCTTGATTATTGAAGATAATGAAAATGGTCTAAAAGCCGCTTATGCCAGTGGGGCCCATGTTCTTAAAGTTGATAAGATTCAAGATGTGAATTACTTTAATATAATCAATGAAATTGTAGCAATCGAAAATCATGCTTAGAATAATAGTTCCCTTAGCAGCAGATCATTTTATCGATGAAAGTGGGCAATTTAATTATCCACTTCCTTTAATTGAAATTAATGGTAAATCTGTGATTGAATATGTGTTGAATGATTTAAATGAAATTTCTGGAGACAAACAATTGATTTTTATCTTGAAAGATCTAGATTGTGACAAGTATAATCTAGACAATTCATTAAAGCTATTGGTGGAAAATCCGGTAATTGTCCCTCTTAAAGCAAAAACGAAGGGGGCAGTTTGCAGTATATTGATGGCTGTTGATTATATTAATCATGATGACGAATTATTAGTTGTAAATGCAGATCAAATTATAGAATGCGACTATAATGAGATCCTTACAAAATTTAGGAAACAAAATGCTGATGGAGGAATAATAAGTTTTAATTCAGTTCATCCTAGGTGGTCATATGCCAAAGTTATTGATGGAGACGTTTATCAAACAGCGGAAAAAAATCCCATAAGCAATGAAGCGATTGCAGGATTTTATTATTTCAGCAAAGCAAGCGATTTTATTGAGGGAGCGTTTGATGTTATTCGATATGATGAAAATTATGAAGGGCGTTATTATACTTCAAGTGTATTTAATCAAATGATATTAAAAGGTAAAAAAATCAAATCATATTCTATTGCTCCTAATAAAATGCATTCGTTTTATTCAGTTCAGAAACTGAAGGAGTTTGAAAAATATTTAGAAGGATGAAAAAACATCATTTAGATAGCATGTTAGGTGGGTGGTTCATTGGAGATTTTGTGCCGACAATCTTACCAACCTCAGATTTTGAAGTTGCAGTTAAGTATTATAGCGCTGGAGATTTGGAGGCTTCCCATGCCCATAAAATAGCGAGAGAATTTACTGTCATAATAGAGGGAGAAGTGAAAATGAATAATCAATTATATAAAAGGGGCGATATTATTGAAATTGAGCCTGGTGAATATACTGATTTTGAGGCATTGACTAAAACAATTACTCTTGTAGTAAAAACACCGAGTATAAAAAATGATAAGTATCTATTATGAAAAGCCTGAAGAATTGGATAAAGAAATATTATATGTTGAATCAAATTATGCTTTTTGGTTATAAATTGATTCAAGCTATTTTATCTATAAAAATCAATTTTCATGGCATAAGCGAATTTGTACATGAATGGCGAGGAGAGGTAGGTTTGGGTGAACAAAATTATAATTTCTATCATCATATCTTCACAAAGCTGTTGAAAGACCGTCAATTGATTGTGTTAGATGTGGGAGCCAATGATGGGTGGTTTGCAAAGGTTGTATTTCGATTTTGGCCTAATGCGAAAATTATTTCATTTGAGCCGCTCAAATCTATGCATCAACATCTTGATAATCTAGTCTTGAAAAAAGCTAAGTACCGTTACGAAAAAATAGGATTGGGAGAAACGGATAAGAAGTTTACAATCAACGAATTTGGAACATCTGGCTTAAGTTCATTTAAAGAGATCAATTCCACATATTCCTATGATAATCAATACTTTAATCAGCATATTAATGATTCATATGAAGTTGAGGTATTGAAGTTGGATGATTATATTAATAATAAGCAAGTTAGTGGGGACTTTTGTTTAAAGATTGATACACAAGGATTTGAAATGGAAGTATTGAGGGGTTCCCAGAAATTATTTGAATCAAATCGAATTAAAGTAGTAATCATTGAGTTAATGACTGTTGAAAAATATAAAGGTGCCTCCTTGTACGATGACATTATTAACTTTTTGTCTCGTTATGGCTTTTGTTTAGCTGATATACATAATTCATATTATGAAATTGATGGAAGGCTAAGTGAGTTCGATGCGGTGTTTTTATGTAATTAAATAGCAAGTTTATGCTAACTATTAAATGGTTTTTTTATAGCATTCTTTATTTGATTCAAGTAAGACGAATCACCTCAAGGGAAAATTGGATTTTATCAAGAACGGCATGTTTGGTTAATGATACATATGATGTTTTGAAATTGAATAAAAGAATAATTTATAATGTTCAGAAAGGAAGGGTTGATTTTTTAAATAGTTATTTTTCAAATGTGATGAGAAGGCCAAGTTTGGGTCTAATTAAATATATTTTAAGAAATGATATCAGAAAGCTCTTTATTCAGCAAAAATATTTTCGGCTTCCCCAAAAAAATAAACCAAGTTTGTTCATTATTGATTCTTTTAGTGAGTTAGTCGATAAGCAATTTGAAGGAAATTGCAACTATAAAGGCATTTTTAATGCATATTATTCTGATGTTGATGGTAATAAGTCTGATAAATTAAAATGCAATGATTTACTTTCTGAAAGTAATATTTATGAATCTTATTTGAATTTTTTTAAATCATTTAGAAACTATACAGAATGTCCAATATTATTTGTTTTTTTTCCGGATACACTTGAAAAAAGAGAGTCCTATCTTTCAAGATCAAAAGTAATATATGACTCAATCGGAAAAATTAAAAAACAAATTTCAAATTTCCACACAATTGAAATTCCAAAACAATTGGTTGTCCATGCTAATAATGATATGAATCCGTATCATTTTGGAGAGGAAGTTTATTATTTTTTAGCGAAAGAAATTGAAAAAAGTAATCTACTTCCTAATTAAGCAATATAAAATGAGTATAAATATAATTATTCCAATGGCAGGCTTAGGTAGTCGATTTTCAGAAGAAGGATATGCATTGCCTAAGCCATTTATAGATGTCGATGGTCAACCAATGATTGTGCGAGTGCTAGAAAATTTAATTTTCCCTGGTGCAAAATATATTTTAATTGCTCGAAGTGAACATTTAGAGCATTATCCTGAAATGGTTAATTTTATTAAGGCGAAATTCCCCAATATACAATTTGTTTCAGTTAATCAATTAACGGAAGGCACGGCTTGTACAATATTGTATGCGCGCCATCTGATTAATAATGAGAATCCACTACTAATTGCCAATTCTGATCAATTAATAGATATAAACATTAGTGATTTTATAAATGATGCAATTAAGCGGGATCTGGATGGGTCTATACTTTGCTTTAGAGATTCAGAACGTAATCCGAAATGGTCATTTGCAAAACTTGGTGAAGATAATTTAGTTATTCAGGTAAAAGAAAAAAAAGCTATCTCAGATTTAGCAACAGTTGGAATTTATTATTTTCACCGAGGTACTGATTTTGTTAATTCGGCTATCGATATGATTATTAACAATGATCGCGTTAACAATGAATTTTATACATGTCCAAGCTACAATTATGCCATAAATTCAGGAAAGCGGGTTGGTACGTATTTAATCAATGCAAATCAAATGCATGGAATTGGTACACCATCTGACTTAAATAATTACTTAAAACTTATTCGTTCTGATGACGCGAAGTCATAAAGCAATTAATGGTTTTGCGGCTGATTTGATTGGGCAATTTTTTACTCAATTCCTGACATTTGTCTCAATTCCATTCATTATTTCCAATACAAGTCAAACTAATTATGGATTTTGGTTGACAATTGGTTCTATAATGACATGGATTTCCATAACTGATTTGGGAATTGGTACTGCCTTAAGTAGGCAACTAATCAAAGTTCAAACGCATTTTTCAGGTTTACAACTCTTGCAAAAACGTAATGAGCTATTAAGTACATCTTTTATTTTCTTTCTAATAGCGTCGTTTGTTTTTTTTGTTTGTTCAGCTTTGATTTACCCATTTACAATTAATTGGTTTCATATCTCAGATATAGATAGCATTACCTACCAAAACACCTATTTTCTAGCATCTTTTAGTGGAGCAATTTCATTGCCACTTTCAATTTATGGGGGTATTCTAGAAGCAAATCAAAAAATTGTATTGCATAGAAATATTGCATCTGTTTCGTCAATTTTCAATATACTTTTCTCTGTTATTTGTATATATTTTTTTAAAAATGTACAGTATTTATCATTATCATTACTTCTGACGGTTTTAGTGAAATCTTTGTTTTTATATTTTTACGCTCATAAGAATTATAAATTCTCAATACAATTATGTTTGTTTTCAAAAAGCGATTTCCTTCAATTATTTAAATATGGGGGTAGCTTCCAAATTGCAAAATTGGCTAATACAGTAGCTAGTAATACTGATAATGTATTTATTGGCTCATTTCTTGGGCTTAGTCTTGTACCTAATTATACTTTCACATCGAAGCTTTTTCAAACTTTTGCTGTCGTTTTTGTTAGCAAAATACCAACAGTACTATTTCCTGGATTATCTGAAATTTTTGACCAAGAAGGACATAAGCGGATTATATTTATCTTTAGGTGTTTAATAAAAATTTTATTTAGAATAGGAATATTTGCTTCCGCTTACGTATACTTATTTAACTATGATTTTGTCCGTTTATGGGTAGGAGAACGTAATTATGGGGGAGATTATTTGAATTGGATTTTTGTTTATCTCTTATTTTTTGAGACTATTTTTCGTGGAATGTCCGCGTTAGTTTTAGTTTATGGAGATATGGCATATTGGGCGATTGTTTCTTTGCTTGAAGCGATTGTCAATATTTTACTAAGTGTTTTACTTATTAAAGATTTTGGCCTATGGGGTGTTGCCTTAGCAACTGCTATCAGCAGAACTTTTACAACAGGGGTCTATTTGTTTAATTATTTCATAAAAAAAGAGTTAATAGATAGATCATTGATTAATGTGGTTTTAGGTGTTTTTGGTAAGTCTATCCCATCAATAATATTTCTATTCCTATTTCAAATGATTTGCATAAACCCAAATTGGCTTGGATTAATGGTAGTTGGAATGCTAGGATTATTGATTAATATTTTAACATTTGATTTGTTTACTATCTGGCGATTTAAACAAGAGCGATGGAGAAATATTCTTTCAAAAATTTTATACCACGGAAATTAAAGATGCAATTAAAAATTATTCGATTTGCTATTTTGTTGCTAGAGCGATTAACTGCTCATTTCATTTCGTCGAATTTTAGACCGAAAATTATTTCGAAAAGAATCCTCAATGCCAACTTTGAGTCTTATGGTAAGTATGAAAGTGATTGGTGTATTTTGATTCAAGGACCAATCATAACAAAGTTTGATTTCACGTTGAATACAATAATTCTTTATCGCCATATTTATCCAAATGCTAGAATAATTCTTTCAACCTGGGTTAATGAAAAAGGGAAAATTCAAGAGAAAATATTGAAGGGTTTAAGAGTGAATGTGTTGTTCAATAAAAAGCCAGATTATTCAGGTATTTCAAATATTAATTTACAATTAGTATCTACAAATGCTGGATTAAACTTTGCCTCTGATTCAGGATCTATTTATGTATTGAAGACGCGAACAGATCAACGAGTTTGTAAGTCAATCGATTTCTTAGGTCACATGCATAACCTGCAAATCAATTTTCCAATAAAAAGTAATTCAATTGAAAATCGACTAATCGTTTCTAGTATTAACTCGTTTAAATCACGGCTCTATGGGATTACTGATATGTTTATGTTTGGGAATATTTCCGACATGAAATTGTTTTGGCAAGTTCCAAACGAGTGTATAAATAATTCTGACACTCACTTGAATCAAGATCCAGTATATTTTATTTCAAACAAGCAAGCTGAAGGCTATTTAGTGACTCATTTTTTTAATTCCTCTGGCTTTTCTCCTACCTGGTCCTCAAAGGATAGCCAATTATTTCTTTCAAAGTATTTCTGTATTGTTGACAAAGAACAACTTGATTTGTTTTGGTTGAAATATGAAAGATTTATAGAAACTAGTTCTTTTCATAGAAAGAAGGATGCCAAGAATTGGGAACGATTTGAATTTTCAGATTGGCTGAAGGCATATATTTCATATAGGGATATAGAAAAATGATCAGCTCGTGGTATAAAAATATAATAATAATATTTCTCTCGGGATTACTTCTTATTGATTTGATTGGAGGCTATGCGCTCGCCCAAGGAGATCAAACCTCCATCATGATAATTTATAAAGGTTTGTTAGCTGCTTCAATTAGTATCTATTTGACTAAACTAAAGTCTTTTTGGTTTTTTATAATTCCAACAATAATTTTTATTTTACTTTTTAGTTTTTCCTCCATTCAAAACGATTCATTGGGAAGTTTAGGCGAAAAATTGGCACTTTTTTTTAGGTTTATCTTTAATAGTATAGTGTTTATTTTTTTAGTTTTTGAACTCCAAACTGATAAGCGATTTGTTTGGAAATTTCATTTTTTTATTTTTTTCAGTTATTTAATTTTGACAGGCTCAATTTTATTAGGTGCTTTAGGTTGGGGAAATAATACATATAGTGATGCCGAGGTTGGTTCAAAAGGGTATTTTGAAGGAGGAAATGATATTGGGGTTGCTTATTTGGTATTGGGAACCTATTTATTGTATAGAATATATATAGAGGGAAAATCGATTCTTTTACGGATTTGTTTTATTTTTCTTCATTTAACAATTGCTTTATTGGCTTCAACCAAACTTGTTATTTTGGGCTCATTTATTGGGGTTTTATATATACTTTGGAGATATAATAAGCAGAATATTTGGGTAAAATATATTTACATTATCTTGACAATAACTATTCTTGCAGTTGGTGTTTATGTGGGAATACAGTCCACTGGATTGATGGAGAGGATATTGACAAATTTGGATAAAGGGGATGTTTTATTTGTTTTATTATCGGGTAGAGATAATACAGTAATAGATGGATTTTCCAACTTTTCAAATTCAAATTTAATTGTCAAATTTTTCGGGTTCCCAATTATTCAGAACTCTGAAATGGATGGATTTGACATATTATTTAATTTTGGGTTCATCGGAGTGATTTATTTTATTACTCTTGCAATTTTATTATTTCGAAAGTTGAAAAAAATGGTTAGGCTAGGTTTTGCAAATGCTGATTTTGGCCGGTTTATATTTGTTTTTAGTAGTGCGTTAGGTTTTTTAGCTGGTCATACCTTGTTTTCAACTCAAGGTGGACTTTTTCTTCTCTCTGTGGTTGCGATGAGTTTTTATAACCCATTATTCTATGTGCAGAAATAGTTTGGTAAAACCCAAAATAGCGTTTCTTTTACCTCAACTTATTAAGTCGGCTCCCATTACATACAATAAGAACTTGGTGGAGCAATTAGATGACGAATTTGATATTACTGTTTTTTATTTTAAAGGCGTGGATTTAATTGGTTTCAAATGCAAAACCCAATTGATCGATTATTCCCGAGAATATCACTTTGAAGGCTTTGATTTGGTTCAGAGCTTTGGTTATCGACCAGACGTTTTTTTGGCACGAAATCGAAAGAAAATAATGGCCAAAATTGTAACTACATTACACAGCTTTATTTTTTTTGATCTTCGTTCGCAGTTTGGCTTTTTAGTGTCTTTGTTATTTGGTACTTGGTGGTTAATTAAACTGAGGAAATTTGATAGAATTGTATGTTTGACAAATGCGATGCAAGCCTACTATGCTTCTTTCTTTCCTTTGACGAAATTGAATGTAATTCATTCAAGTCACATAGTAAGTCAACAAAAAAGGTCATTGGATGCTAATATTGTAGATCAGATTGTAAATTTTAAATCAGATAAGGTTTTACTTGGCATATTTGCGAATTTAACTTACCAAAAAGGGATCGACCATGTCATCAAAGGGATTTCCGCATCGGAACGATACAAACTTGTTGTCATTGGAGGAGGTAGATACTATAAATCTTTACAAAAAATAGTTTCGGATAATGAATGTGGTTCTAAATGTTTGTTTTTGGGTCATATCGAAGATGCTCATCAGTTTATGCCATTATTGGATATGTATGTATTGTCATCATATCAAGAGGGATTTGGACTTGTTGGTTTGGAGGCGGCACATTATAGCGTCCCATTAGTATGCAATGATATTCCTGTTTTTCGAGAAATATTCTCAAATGAAGTTGTCGAGTATTATCAGGCCAACTCAATAAAATCATTTTTGTTGGCCTTAGATAATATTTCTTCGAATTTAGTAGAATTCGGGAAGAAGTTGAATGATTTTTGTGCACAAAAATATAGGATTGAAGTGATGGCAAAACAATACAGAGAACTTTATTATACGTTAATAAATGAAAATTAAGCTTTTTGTCCCTTACTTTAATGAACAAATGATCGCTAGAATTAATATATTATCGTCTAGCAAATGGGTGGATGAAATACATTTAACAGAATCTAATTTTACATTTCAAGGGACTCCAAAGAAATTCAATTTTGATTTGAATTCATATAAATCGGATAAATTTATATCTAAAATCAATTATCATGCAATTGATTTTAGTAGCTATTTTTTGTTCAACAGAAAAATAATCCCTCATTTTTGGGTGAAAAATCGTCCGAATTGGCATCCGAAAGTTTTTTATAATGCTTCTTGGTTCAATGAAGGAATTCAAAGAAATATGTCATGTAATAAAACATATATTAATGATGAAGATGTGATTATCCTTTCAGATATTGATGAAATCATTGATCCAAAAAAGATTGATCAAATCCTATTAGAAGTTAAAAAGCATAAAATCGTTACAATTAAGCTCCATTTTTCTATATTCTATTTTAATTTATTTTCCTCATTTTGGAGCGGTCCTAGTGATTATAGTTACAGAGTATTTATATTGACAGGCAAGGAATTTAAAAGAAGGAATTTCGATTATGATACCTTGAGAAAACAAGGTGAAAGAAATCAATTGATCAATGAAGTTTATTGTTTGCCGGAAATTTGTGGTTTTCATCATTCGTGGATTGGGAATTTGGAATTTATTAAATCTAAATTGTCTGCATATGCACATGTTGAACATAATAATTTGAACGATGATTCATATTTGGATGATTGCTTGAAGAATGGTAAATCTTTATTTAGTAATCATGAGGTACATGTGAATAACTCAATTGAGTTATTGGATGCTATAAATGATGAAAAAGATAATTATCAAGAGTTTTTTTATAATAAATAATGACTATTACAGCTTCTGTCGTATTATTTAACAATAACCCTGATTCTATAAGTGAGTTGGTGAAATCATTGATAAATCAAGGGATTGAATATATTTACTTAATTGATAACTCGCGCATTAATAGTGAAGTTATTTATTCAAAATTGATTAATACGGAATATTGCCATTGTCCAAACAATCCAGGATTTGGGGCAGCACATAATTTGGCGATTACTAAGTCTATGAAAAAAAATGGAAAGTATCATTTTGTTGTTAATCCTGATATCCAATTAACCAAAAATGTAATTTCTAAAATGGTTGAATTTATGAGTCAAGATTTATCAATAGGTATGATGATGCCTCAGATTTTAAATACTGATGGTTCCGTTCAATACTTGCCTAAATTGTTGCCTAGTCCTCTTAGTTTAATCAAACGTAAATTATCATTGCCATTTGGTTTTTCTCGTCAGTTTATAGAAAATTATGAATTGCGTTTTGTAAGTCAAGATAAAATTTATAATTGTCCGATAATTTCAGGATGTTTTACCCTTTTGAATTTAGAAGTCATCCGGTCTGAGGGCGGTTATGATGAAACATTTTTTTTGTATTTTGAAGATTTTGATTTGTCTAGAAGAATTAGCAGAAATTTTAAAACACTATATTTTCCATTTGTTCATGTAACACATGGTTATGATTCAGGTGCCAATAAGAGCATAAAACTATTTTTTTCATTTGTCTTTTCCGCAATCAAATACTTTAACAAATGGGGGTGGATCTTTGATAAAGAAAGGGATGAAATAAATAAACGAACATTAATTCAATTATGTTAACGAAGGTAGCATTATCTGGGGTTACTGGATTTTTAGGCCAAAATATTACAAGGTATTTGAATTCTCAAATTTTCATCTTTAACATAGAGCGAGATAGATTATTTAAAGATATTCCCTTGGATTTATATGCCTTCATTAATCTCGCCGGGAAAGCCCACGATTTGAAAAATGTAAGTGACTCTACAGACTATTATCAGGTGAATACCGATTTTAGCAATCGACTTTTTGATGCATTTTTGGCCTCTAATGCGAAGGTGTTTATCACAATCAGTTCAGTGA
>JACCDU010298949.1_pt1 | contig 14952 bp, 9 predicted proteins | sample 7446081 | NCBI WGS metagenome assembly JACCDU01 (sample SAMN15323447, study PRJNA562643) | freshwater metagenome | isolation source: river surface water | place: USA:Blue River Watershed | collected 2017-08-17
CATTTCTAAATGGCAGGCGGCAAAACACAGCATACGCAAACTATCAATCTTGACGATGCAAAGGCTCGGTTTAGCAAAACCTTGAATTTTGCACTGCTGCACAAGTTTGGTCGCATCCCCACTGCAAACTCTTTCGCTAATCAATTTAACTTTCGAGCTGTTGGTATGACAGCTGTGACACGCGAGACTGCACGTAAGTGGCTATGTGGACTTGCCATCCCCGAAGTTGCCAAATTAATTGTGCTGGTTGATTGGCTTGGCATTGATGCAAATGAGTTCATGAGCAAACGCATTGCAAGCGTTCGCACTGACGCTGATGTAGTGATTGACACAATCAGCGAACTGCTAAAGCACATGGACGAAAAAAACCGTAATGTCGTTCTTATTACTGCGTGGGCACTACGTGAAACTGAAGGCTTGAAAACACACAAACTGGATCTGCAAACACTACGTCGTGCTTTGATGTTCAATTTAAGCAACGAAAATCATCACCTACCTTAGTGCTGCTGCATAACTACCAAGCCGCCAACATAGCAGCTTGTGACATGTGTATAGAAAGCGTCTCCAGCTCCTTGTCTGTGCCAATTACTTCTACAGTCAAGTTCCTTCGCCACGTTTTCACTCTAACCTTCGCGCCAGCATAGTCGTCCTTACCTGCGTACTCCACGTCGTACTCTGGCAGCAACTCATTCGCTGGTGTTACAGAGCGTACGGTCGTGAGGAAACACGGTTGGTAGATTGCGTCCAACTCCCATGTTTCGGTCATTTCATTCTTTGACTTGTTGTGCAAGGACTGCACTACGTCACGCACATCTTGCTCATCCATGCCAACCATTTCGGGCACTTCGTCCGTAATGTCTGTTTTGTCATCCAAGCGCCGCAGCACTGTTTTGTAAAACGTAGCCGTGTTCATGGCTTCAAGTGCTTTTGTGAATGACACTCGCGCCCACTCATCAAAACGTTTTTCAAGCTCTAGTCTTGCTTCGGGAACTGGAATCGTGGCTGTAGATTTAGTCATGCTCGTACTCCTGCTTCAACTAGGTTTTTTCTTCTTAGCCTTCAACTCATCACGCAGTGCGTCAAGGGCTGGCTTGTTTTGCATGGCGAGTGACAAGGTTATGCCGCTGCACATTTCTGCGAAATGCAACATATCATCGTTCGGTGCAGTTCTTAGCAGTTGAGAGATTTCATCGTCATCACTTCTCTCGCCAACGCTTGCAAATGAATCAATCAATGCAACTTGTACGTGGTTGTAAAACTTATCAATCATTGCTTGGCTTGTTCGAACTTGCTTTGCAATTTTTGAAGTCTGTATTCCTTTCAAAATCATCTTCGTAATCGCATAGTGGCGCAAGCTATACAGGGTTCGGTCTTCGCCAGTGATGCCACACTTCAAGATGTTCATATCAACAAGCAACTGCTTGAATTGTTTAGTGAGCTGATTTGGCTGCGTGCCGTCACGAGTTCTAAACACAAGCAAATCGCTTTTGCTTTTTAGAACATCAAAAATTGTCATGCCCTTAAATTCGGGGGCCATTTCAACCAACCTAATAAGCACAGGCCACGCTTCGCGAGGCAGTCGTGCAGCAGCAGGTTTGCTTTTGGTTGTTGTTTTGCCTTTTTGAATGTAGGCAATCAACCCAAGTTCTTCTTTGTCACTTTTTGGAGCCAGCGTTTCAATGTGCCGCCATTCCAAGTAGTCCATCTCGGTTCCGGGTCTAAAGCCGGTTACGGCTGCAAACGGAACGTATTGCATCAACAGTTCACGCAGCAATTGACTGCGACTGTTTCGCGTATTTGCCACCCAACTTGGCATGTAATCACCCATTGCCAGCACTTCGTCATGGCTAAAGTCAGGTCTCCTTGCGCCGTGTGCGCCTGTATTCTTTAAGACTGGCTTTTGCAGCTTAGTCATGTAGCCACGCTCAATCGCATAGTCAAACACCAAGTTCAATGCGGCGTTGTGATTGGCTTGAGTGCTGTAGGCCAACTCCTTGCCTGCATTTTTTCGACGCTCGGCGCAAAACTGGCTAAACATCTGCTGGTCAATGCAGTCGATGTTGTGGTTGCCAAAAAACGGGATTAGGTGGACGTTAATCGCTGATATGTAGTCGTGGTTGCTGCCTCGCTTTGCTTTATCCAAGGCAATTTTTTCCTGCAAGTTACGCAGTACAACCTCTGCAACTGCCCTAAATTTTTTGGAGATTACTGGATAGCCTTTTTTAGCAAGCGCCTTGGCATCGCGCCACAAGTCGTAAGCAATTTCCTTTGCTTCTTCCGCATCGCTTGTGCCCGTTGTTTTACGCATCCATCGGTTCAAAGCATCGACTTTGTAATGCGCCTGCCAACGTGCTGTATCTGTGCGGCGCACAATACGGATGGAATTTGGCTTAACGACTATGGATTCTTCGCTTAAATCGGGCATGGGCCAGATACTAGGTGCAGTCTTAAAAGTTTGCAACCATTTTTTTACCGTGTAACGAGTGTGTAACGTTAAAAACAATAAAAAAAGCACTTAGGCTTTCGCGTAAGTGCTTGATTTAACTTATAAAAAGTGGTGGCCTGGGGCAGAATCGAACTGCCGACACGCGGATTTTCAATCCGCTGCTCTACCAACTGAGCTACCGGGCCGAGAGAAAGATTGTAGCACAGTACCAGCCGTTAGCTAGCACGTTTCGCCTTCGACAAATCCACACCCAATTGTTTGAGCTTGCGATACAAGTGTGTGCGCTCTAAGCCAGTTTTATCAGCGACACGTGTCATGGAACCATTTTCTTGTGTCAAGTGGTATTCGAAATAAGCGCGCTCAAAAGCATCTCGCGCCTCTCGCAAAGGCTGATCTAAATTAAAGCTTTGATGCGTTGACGGCAACACCACCGCTTGAGGAGTCACTATGACGCCTGATGTCTCTTTGCTCGGGACAAGCAATGCCTGTTTGACTGAGGGCGGTGCGATCGGTTTACGCGCCAAACCTTGTTCAACTGCTTTGAGCAGCTTTTGCATGGTGATGGGTTTTTCTAGAAAAGCTTGTGCACCGATGCGCGTCGCCTCCACCGCGGTGTCGATGGTGGCGTGCCCACTCATCATGATGACGGGCATATTCAACAAACCCGCACCTGCCCATTCTTTCAGCAGCGTCACCCCATCCGTGTCTGGCATCCAGATATCCAACAAGACCAAGTCCGGACGTCCTGCTTGGCGAGCCAGACGAGCTTGGGCTGCGTTTTCAGCGACTTCAACCGCATGGCCTTCGTCATTCAGGATTTCAAACAAGAGATCCCGAATACCTAATTCGTCATCCACTACCAAAATATTCGCCATGGTTCTAACTTGTCTCGCTGAATTAAATGAGTTGGTTTTGTTGTGATTCTGCAACTTGGAATGATAACGACACTTGCGCCCCTATCACCCGCCCCTGTAATCCACGATTTTTCAAGTCAATCCGTGCCGAATGTTCGTCAGCAATCTTCTTCACGACAGCTAACCCTAACCCGGTCCCACGTGATTTGGTGGTGACATAGGGCTCAAACGCTCGATTCAAAATTTTAGGAGGGAAGCCTGGTCCGTTATCCCGCACGACCAAACGCACCCGACCTGCAGTAGACACCCACTGCGTAGCGATTGACACCATAGGATGCGCATGCCCTTGCGTCGCATCTTGGGCGTTTTGCAAAAGATTGTGTACCACTTGGCGTAATTGCTGCGCGTCGCCCATGATGATGGGGCATGCTGGGTCAAGCTGGGCATGCACTGGGACAGCTGCATTTTCTGAACCATATAACTGCATCACATCTTGCACCAACGCATTGAGATCCAAGGGTTTGAGTTCTGCCACAGGCAGTCGCGCGTAATCGCGAAACTCATTGACCAATCGCTTCATCGCATCGACTTGGTCGACGATGGTTTTGACCGATTTATTCAAAATCAGTTGCTCAGGCTCTTGCAGTTTGCCTGTGAGCTTCATCTCTAGCCGCTCGGCCGAGAGTTGAATCGGCGTGAGTGGATTTTTAATTTCATGCGCCAAGCGACGTGCAACCTCTCCCCAAGCCTGCGCACGCTGGGCCGAGACGATTTCCGAAATGTCGTCAAACACCAAGAGGCGTCCATTGTTGGGCAATACAGCGCCACGCGCGAGAACCGTGATGTGTTGTTGCTTATCGTCAGTGAGTTGAACCGCAGGACTGATTGCTGTGGCATGCAACTCGAAAGATTGCTGCCAATGATCTAACCCATGCTGACTGCGCTCGCCCAAGAAGCCATCAAACTCTCGCCGCACATGTTCAGCAAATTCGATCAAGCCCTCGATATCGCTGAGCATGCGACCTTCCCAAGCAGCCAATGGAACCCGCAAAATTCGAGTCGCACCAGGATTGGATGATTTGATACGTCCGTCCTCGGTAAAGACAATCACGCCAGCGGTGAGGTTGTCCAAAATGGTTTGCAAATTGGCACGTGAGGTGTGCACTTGCAGCATGCTTCGGTCAACGGCAGCGCGAGCATCCGACAGCTGTTGCGTCATCTCGGCAAATGAACGCGTGAGTCCTCCCAGCTCATCACGACCTTGTAATGCAGGCTTAGGGCTCAGGTCACCTGCCGCCACATCACGCACACCTTCAGCCAACATCAGCAAGGGACGAGCCAGTTGATTGCCGAGCAACACCGCTAACAAAACCGCACCAAATACGGCCAGAAACAAACTCAGCGTCAAGGTGCCGATATACATGCTACGCAGACCATCACGGCCTAAGGCACGCTCTTGGTATTCACGGTATGCAACCTCCACAGCCAGCGCATTACTGACCAACGTGGGTGGGATCGACTTCGTCACTTGCAAGACGCGTGGTTCAATCAAAAGACCAAGACCAGATGGTGACACGAGCACAAAGGCTTTGATATACGCTTTGGCATTGCCCTGCAACTCCGCTTCATCCAAACCATCAATCACTGTCACGATGTTTTGCGTTTTAACTAGACGGATCTGAGCTGACGTCGGCCGATCTGGGTTGATTTTGTAGCGAGAGTCTCCCGCGCTTGATACAGGTTGCCCGGAAGTACTCCACAAAATCACATCGTCAGCCCCCAGCTGATCTTTCATGCGCTCGAGGGCGACGCCCACGGAGGCATCTGGTAAATCATTGATTTGGCTGCTGGCTGTGCGGGCTTTTTGGCCTAAGTCATTGGCCAGTGTGTCCAGCGTCGTACGCCCCAGATTCAACCCTGCATCCAGTGCGCCTTCGACTTTCACATCAAACCAGCTCTCAATTGAACGGGACACAAATTGGTAAGACACGCTGTAAATTAACAAGCCAGGCATAAAACCGACCAACGCAAATGTCGCGGCAATTTTGAGCAACAGTCGGCTGCCAAATTTACCTTCACGCAAACGCACCAACAACCGAGCAGACAGCCAAACAATGACGCCCATCAACAACGTTGCCACGACCACATTGAGTCCAAAGAGTTGACGGTAGTTTTTTTCGTAGAGTTCGCGGTTATCGGCAGCTTGGGTCAACAAAAACAACAACACCAAACCAAGCCCTAACACCACCGCGGCACTGATGACCAATAACCACCGCAATTGAGAGCTAGAAAGGCGTGCACGCTTCTCGGCAAACTCAATCATGGATTCAGCTCCAAACGCAGTGTTTTGGTAACACCCACATTCCAATCACTCTGGCCAACCGCCCCAATTTGCAACGGTCTAGGCAGTTGCTTCAGGTCTAGTCTGAAGCTAATGCTCACGGTTTGTTTGTACTCCGAGTTGTAATCCGATGCGTTTGCTATGCGCCATTGAACAATGCGCTTCACCGCACCCATCGCCTCTTCAGCCGTGTCATAACTTTGGCCCAAGCTCACACCCAAACCTGTGGTGAATGGTTGCGGCGAAATATTGACGCGCCACCGACGCGTGAGTGGTTGATAAAACAATCGAATGTGACGTTCAGCGCGTGCCACACGTTGGTTGTACACATACCAACGCTCTTGGGTCATTTCAACTTCGGTCACAAAATACAAAGTAATGCCTTTGAGTAAAGCATCGTCTAGTGCCGTGGGTAAATCGAACTGCAAATCGGCGGTCATGAACAGTCCGCTGTCTTGGCGTTCAAACTTCAAACCGTGGAGCTCAACAGGGGTGTCTGCTATCGCAGGGATTGATAAGAGTCCTGCACAAACGATCACCCAATATGCGCATAGCTGCACTGCACGCTTGCGCAAGCTCTCAACGAGCACGTCAAGGCGCAGGCAGTTTTTCGAATAGCGCGTAATAAAAGCCGTCATGATCACCTTGCAGATTGTCCGCTAGGTCACTTGCAACCGTGCTACTTTGGGGCTTTAAATGCCCCAAAGAGGGTAACAAACGGGCATCGGTGTTGTGCTCAACAAACGTTTTGGCTTGACTATCGCCCTCCGCCTTGAATACCGAGCAAGTGCAGTAGAGCAAACGCCCGCCCACTTTGAGCAATGGCCACAGTTGTTTGAGCAAGTTCTTTTGAACGCCTGCCAGATTGGCAATATCAGACTCACGCCTGAGCCAACGCACATCTGGGTGACGACGGACAATGCCAGAAGCCGTGCACGGCGCATCCAATAAAACAGCATCGAACAATTGCCCATCCCACCAAGCTTTGGTGTTTGCTGCATCGGCGGCAATGACCCGCACTGAAAGACCGATGCGTTCTAAGTTTTGTCCAATGCGTTCACATCGTTGTGGGTCAATGTCAAGCGCAGTTACTTCACTTTGCGCATTAAGCAGTTCCAGCAAATGCGCTGTCTTACCACCTGGCGCTGCACAAGCGTCCAAAATACGCAAACTCTGCTGGGGTGACACAAAGTCTTTCAACAAAATCTGAGCTGCGCATTGGGCCGCAGCGTCTTGCACAGAGCACAGGCCCTCGGCAAAACCTGGGATATCTCGCACATTCATTGCCTGAGTCAAAACCAACCCCTGTTGCCCCACAGGCTGTGAGACCAGACCTTGCTCTGCCCACTCGGTTTGCAAGGCGTCACGCGTGATCCGTGATGTGTTCACACGCAAGGTCATTGGGGCTGCTTGGTTATTGGCCTCCAAGATGTATTGCCAATGAGCGGGATGGTCTTTTTGTAAACGCTTCACCCACCAGGCAGGATGGTTCCATCGCGCCTGCACATCACTGTCTGTGATCTTTACCAACTCGTCTCGTTCTCGTAGAAAACGACGTAGGCAAGCATTCAGAAAGTTGGCTTGCATACGCAAACTACGTGATTTTTTCGCAGCCTCAACCGCCTGGTTCACCAAGGTGTGGGGCGCATACGGCGCCTGCATTTGATCCCACGACAAGGCTAACGCGGTGCATAACAAAGCATCTGGCAAAGGTGCCGGTGTACGCGACACCAGCAGTGCTCGCAAAGCCTGAGCACGCCCCAGCTGACGCAGAGTTTGAAAGAACAAGGCTTGCACGCCGGGGCGCAAAGACGATGGAACAGACTCTAGAGCGGCCGTCCCTGAAACACCGCGACGCACTTGAGCCAAGGCTTGGGCAACGGCTTGCAACTGCTGCCACAAAGCAACAGGTGCGGGAGTTTTGTCCTTCATGCCAAGATGCGCCCAGGCTTGAACTTGAACGTGCGCGCCATCCAGTTGGCAGGAAACATCTCAATAGCTTCGTTGTAGTTCACCACCGCTTGGTTAAAGCGTTGCAAATCGGGTTGGATCGCAATCCCCAATTCGCTCCAACGCTGTGTTAACTCGTCAGGCACAGACACATAGTAGACATCCGGATGAGTCAACGCCTCCCAGGCGTCTTGGAGGTCGCGACTGGTTGCGACCAAAGCAACGGACGAGGCAGGATCAAGCGGATGCTCTTGCATGCGAGCTAACGCCATCGCAGACAAATTGGCAGCCACTTGCAAGCGCGTCCAATGGCTCGCACCCAACTCAGGAGACACAGCGGTTTGCCAACCAGAAGGAGATGTGACCGCAGCCGTCGTGGCTTCTTGCACCAAAGCTTGGTAACGCAACATGAGTTCTTCCAAGACAGCAAACTGTTTATTCACTGCCGTGCGTAAGCCCACCAGACGGCGATAAGCCCCCACGCTCCAAAAGACCATCACCGCCACAAATAACCAAAACCACCACGCACCTAGCATGCTGAACTCCTTGCGTCTTTCATCCACATTCCCCATAACAACAAAGGCCCTTTCGGGCCTTTGTTGAGAGGAGCGTTTTACGCTTCTTCGCCTGCGCCGTGATCAGCTTGAGTCTCTTCGTCAGAAGAACCTCCAGCCAATTCAGCAGCTTCGGCTTCGGCGATGGCACGACGTTCGGCATCGTCCATCGCATCTTTCACCTTGCGAGCCTTGTGGTACGCCAAGCCGGAACCGGCTGGGATCAAACGACCCACAATGACGTTTTCCTTCAAGCCACGCAATTCGTCGCGCTTGCCCATGATGGCCGCTTCGGTCAACACACGTGTGGTTTCTTGGAAAGAAGCCGCAGAGATGAACGAATCGGTCGACAAAGAAGCCTTCGTGATACCCAACAACAAGTTGGTGTAAGTAGCAGGCACTTTGCCATCTTTGATCAAGGCTTCGTTGGTGTTGAGAATTTCAGAACGCTCAACTTGTTCGCCAGCGATGTAGTTGGAATCACCCACGCTTTCGACCACCACACGACGCAGCATTTGACGCACGATCACTTCAATGTGCTTGTCGTTGATCTTCACGCCTTGCAAACGGTAAACGTCTTGCACTTCGTCAACGATGTAACGAGCCAACTCTTCCATGCCGAGCAAACGCAAAATGTCTTGTGGATCGGCTGGGCCGTCCACCACGCTCTCGCCCTTGTTGACCACTTGGCCTTCGTGGACCAAGATGTTCTTCTCTTTAGGAATGAGTTCGTCCCACACTTTGCCTTCTGGATCCGTGATCTGCAGACGCACCTTGCCTTTGGTTTCTTTACCAAACGACACGGTACCGGTCATCTCAGCCAACATACCCTTGTCTTTGGGTGAGCGTGCTTCGAACAGTTCAGCCACACGTGGCAAACCGCCGGTAATGTCGCGGGTCTTTTGACCTTCGACAGGGATACGCGCCAAGACTTCGCCTGGGCCCACATCTTGACCGTCGCGCACTTGAATCAACGCGCCGATTTGGAAGCCAATCGTCACCGCATGGTCTGTGCCAGGGATCTTCACTTCTTTGCCAGAGGCATCGATCAACTTGACCTGCGGGCGAACCACTTTGGTTGAACCGCGACGCTTGGGGTCAATCACCACCAAGGTAGACAAGCCTGTGACTTCGTCCACTTGCTTGGCGACGGTGAGGCCTTCTTCGATGTTCTCGAACTGCACCTTACCGGCGAATTCAGTGATGATCGGACGTGTCAATGGATCCCAGTTAGCCAAGTTGGTGCCAGCCTTGATGGTCTGGTCAGCCTTGACAGACAAGGTCGCGCCGTATGGCACTTTGTGACGCTCACGCTCACGGCCATGCTCGTCGTGGATGATGATTTCGCCTGAGCGAGAAATCACCACCAACTCGCCCTTGGTGTTGGACACATAGCGCATGGTGGCATTGAAGCCAATCACACCATTCGACTTGGCTTCCACGCTAGAGGCCACAGCTGCACGCGATGCGGCACCACCAATGTGGAACGTACGCATGGTCAGCTGTGTACCGGGTTCACCGATGGACTGCGCAGCGATCACACCGACAGCTTCACCGTTGTTCACCAAACCGCCGCGACCCAAGTCACGGCCGTAGCACATGGCACACAAGCCGAAGCGTGTTTCGCAATTGAGCGAGGTGCGCACTTTGACTTCGTCGACGCCAGCGGCTTCGATTTCATCAATCGTGTCTTCGTCCAACATGACGCCAGCATTGACCAGCACGGCACGTGTTTCGGGATTGATCACGTCCTCAGCCGCCACACGTCCCAAGATACGCTCGCGCAGTGATTCGATCACTTCACCACCCTCAACGATGGCGCGCATGAGTTGACCATTGCTTGTGCCGCAATCGTCTTCAGTCACCACCAAGTCTTGGGTCACGTCAACCAAACGACGTGTCAAGTAACCAGAGTTCGCCGTCTTCAACGCCGTGTCGGCCAGACCTTTACGTGCACCGTGGGTGGAAATAAAGTACTGCAACACGTTCAGACCTTCACGGAAGTTCGCCGTGATGGGTGTCTCAATGATGGAGCCGTCAGGCTTGGCCATCAGACCACGCATACCGGCCAACTGACGAATCTGAGCGGCAGAGCCGCGAGCACCGGAGTCGGCCATCATGTAGATGGCGTTGAATGACTCTTGCTCAACTTCTTTGCCATGACGGTCAATGGTCTTCTCTTTGCGGAGTTGATCCATCATCACCTTTGACACAGCGTCGCCAGCCTTACCCCAGATGTCCACCACCTTGTTGTAACGCTCGCCAGAAGTCACCAAACCAGAGACGTACTGCTGTTCGATGTCTTTCACTTCTTTCTCAGAAGCGCTGATGATGGCGTGCTTCTCTGGTGGCACCAACATGTCGTCGATGGCAATCGAGATACCAGCACGTGTGGCCAAACGGAAACCGTTTTGCAACAACTTGTCGGCAAACACCACGGTGTCTTTCAGGCCGCACTTGCGGAACGCGACGTTGATGAGTTTTGAAATTTCTTTCTTCTTCAACGCTTTGTTGATGACTTCAAAAGGCAAGCCCTTAGGCAAGATTTCAGACAACAACGCACGACCCACGGTGGTGTCCACCAACTTGGTCGCCTCGGTGAATTCACCCGTTTGCTTGTCTTTGGTCCACTCGGTGATACGCACGCTGACCTTGGCAGTCAACTCAACCACACCCGCGTCCAAAGCGCGTTGCACTTCGGCCACGTTGGCAAATACCAAGCCTTCGCCCTTGCCGTTGATACGGTCACGGGTGGCGTAGTACAAGCCCAGTACCACGTCTTGTGAAGGAACGATAGAAGGCTCACCAGACGCAGGGAACAACACGTTGTTAGAAGCCAGCATCAAGGTACGAGCTTCCATCTGTGCTTCCACAGACAAAGGCACGTGAACGGCCATTTGGTCACCGTCGAAGTCGGCGTTGAACGCTGAACAAACGAGTGGGTGCAATTGAATCGCTTTACCTTCGATCAAGATGGGTTCGAACGCTTGGATACCCAAACGGTGCAGCGTAGGCGCACGGTTCAACATCACGGGGTGCTCTTTGATCACCTCTTCCAAGATGTCCCACACCACAGCCGAGCCGGATTCGACTTCTTTCTTCGCAGCCTTGATGGTGGTCGCGATGCCCATGGCTTCGAGACGCGAGAAGATGAAAGGCTTGAACAACTCGAGTGCCATCAACTTGGGCAAACCGCACTGGTGCAGTTTCAAAGTTGGGCCCACGGTAATCACGGAACGACCTGAGTAGTCGACGCGCTTACCCAACAAGTTTTGACGGAAGCGACCGCTCTTACCTTTGATCATGTCAGCCAACGACTTCAAGGCACGCTTGTTGGCGCCTGTCATGGCCTTGCCGCGACGGCCGTTGTCCAGCAAGCTGTCCACCGACTCTTGCAACATACGCTTTTCGTTGCGAGCAATGATTTCTGGCGCTTTCAACTCCAACAGACGACGCAAGCGGCTGTTACGGTTGATCACGCGACGGTACAAATCGTTCAAGTCGGAAGTGGCAAAACGGCCGCCATCCAATGGCACCAACGGACGCAAGTCAGGTGGCAACACGGGCAAGACAGACAACACCATCCACTCGGGCTTGATGCCAGACTTCTTGAACGCTTCCATCAATTTCAAACGCTTGGCGTTTTTCTTGATCTTGAGTTCAGAGCCCGTCAAATCGTTGCGCAGCTTTTCGATTTCAACGTCGAGGTCGAGACCTTCGAGCAAATCTTTGATGCCTTCGGCGCCCATCTTGGCCACGAATTCGTCACCGTACTCCACCACTTTGGCTTCGTAGTCGTCTTCCGACATGATGGCGAACTTCTTCAAAGGTGTCATGCCGGGGTCAGTGACCACGTATGCTTCGAAATACAACACGCGCTCGATGTCGCGCAGAGTCATGTCGAGCACGAGGCCCAAACGTGATGGCAACGACTTCAAGAACCAAATGTGTGCACAAGGTGCGGCCAGGTCGATGTGCCCCATGCGCTCGCGACGCACTTTGGTTTGTGTGACTTCAACGCCGCACTTCTCGCAAATCACGCCACGGTGCTTGAGGCGTTTGTATTTGCCACACAAGCATTCGTAGTCTTTGATAGGGCCAAAGATCTTGGCGCAAAACAGACCATCGCGCTCGGGCTTGAAGGTACGGTAGTTAATGGTTTCTGGCTTTTTCACTTCACCGAAAGACCATGAACGGATCTTCTCGGGAGAAGCCATACCGATCTTGATGGCATCGAAATGCTCATCGGGTGTGAATTGCTTGAACAGGTCGAGTAATGATTTCATTTTTTAAATCCTTATGTAGTCCAAGCGATTAAGAGCGGTCCAACTCAATGTCGATACCCAAGGAACGAATTTCCTTGACCAACACGTTGAACGATTCGGGCATGCCCGCTTCGATTGAGTGCTCGCCTTTGACAATGCTCTCGTACACCTTGGTACGACCTTGCACGTCGTCGGACTTGACAGTGAGCATTTCTTGCAAGGTGTAAGAGGCGCCGTACGCTTCCAACGCCCACACTTCCATCTCACCGAAACGCTGGCCACCGAACTGAGCCTTACCACCCAGCGGCTGCTGTGTGACCAAGCTGTAGGGACCTGTTGAACGGGCGTGCATCTTGTCGTCGACCAAGTGGTGGAGTTTCAAGAAGTGCATGTAGCCGATCGTCGTGGGACGCTCGAAAGCTTCACCGGTACGACCATCAAACAAGTTCGCCTGTGTACGTGTGGCGGTCAGACCTTTCGCCTTGGCGATGTCGTCTGGGTAAGCCAGTTTCAACATGGTGCGAATGTCTTCTTCTGCTGCGCCGTCAAACACGGGCGTTGCAAAAGGCACACCGTTGGTCAAGTTGCTAGCCATCTCGACGATTTGCGCGTCGTTGAGCTTGCTCAAGTCTTCTTTGCGACCTGAACCGTTGTACAACTCTTCCATGAACTTGCGCAGCTCAGCGGCTTTGGCTTCTTCTTGGAGCATGTTGCCAATGCGTTGACCAATACCTTTACCGGCCCAACCCAAGTGAACTTCCAACACCTGACCCACGTTCATACGTGAAGGAACGCCCAAGGGGTTCAACACAATGTCGCAAGGTGTGCCGTCGGCCATGTAAGGCATGTCTTCGACCGGAACGATCTTAGAGACCACACCCTTGTTACCGTGACGACCGGCCATCTTGTCACCAGGCTGCAAGCGACGCTTAACTGCCAAGTACACCTTGACCATCTTCAACACGCCTGCTGGCAACTCGTCGCCTTGCGTCAACTTCTTGCGCTTCTCTTCGAAGGCCAAGTCAAAGCTGTGACGAGTTTGCTCCATCGCGTTCTTGATGCTTTCCAACTGGCCTGCAGTTTCTTCATCAGAAGGACGGACGTCGAACCAGTGGAACTTCTCGACAGATGCCAAATAGGCTTTGTCGATCTTGCTGCCTTTGGCCAACTTGTTAGGACCGCCGTTGGCAGTTTTGCCGTTCAAGAGTTTTTCGATACGGTCAAACGCATCAGCTTCCACGATGCGGAGTTGGTCGTTCAAATCGAGACGGAAACGCTTGAGTTCGTCATCAATAATTTGCTGAGCACGTTTGTCGCGCTGGATGCCTTCACGTGTGAAGACTTGCACATCAATAACGGTACCTTGCGAACCTTGGCTCACGCGCAATGATGTGTCTTTCACATCGCTGGCTTTTTCACCGAAGATCGCGCGCAACAGTTTTTCTTCTGGCGTCAGTGTAGTTTCGCCCTTGGGTGTGACCTTACCGACCAATGTGTCGCCAGGTTGCACTTCTGCGCCCACGTAGATGATGCCGGAGTCATCCAAACGGTTGAGCTGTTGCTCAGCCAAGTTTGGAATATCGCGTGTGATTTCTTCTGCACCCAACTTGGTGTCACGCGCCATGACCACGAGTTCTTCGATGTGGATCGAGGTGTAGCGGTCTTCTGCCACCACGCGCTCGCTGATCAAGATCGAGTCTTCAAAGTTGTAGCCGTTCCAAGGCATGAAGGCGATCAACATGTTTTGACCGATGGCGATTTCGCCGAGGTCTGTCGATGCGCCGTCTGCAATCACGTCGCCCTTGGCAATCTTGTCACCACGCTTGACGATAGGACGCTGATGGATGTTGGTGTTTTGGTTGGAACGTTGGTACTTGATGAGGTTGTAGATGTCCACGCCCACTTCGCCAGCTTGCGCTTCGGCGTCGTTCACGCGAACCACCACGCGAGTGGCGTCCACATAGTCGACCACGCCACCACGGTTGGCCGTCACCACAGTGCCTGAGTCAACCGCAGCAACGCGCTCGATACCAGTACCGACCATGGGTTTTTCTGGACGCAACACAGGCACGGCTTGACGTGACATGTTGGCACCCATCAACGCGCGGTTCGCGTCATCGTGCTCGAGGAACGGAACCAAAGAGGCCGCCACAGACACGATCTGAGCAGGCGACACGTCCATGTACTGGATGCGTTCTGCGCCGCACAAAATAGATTCGCCATTCTCACGGGCAGACACCAAGTCGCCAGTCAGCTTGCCGTCTTTGTCCAAAGCCGCGTTGGCCTGAGCGATGACGTATTTGCCTTCTTCGATGGCGGACAAGTAATCAATGTCCATCGTCACTTTGCCATCGACCACGCGACGGTACGGAGTTTCAATGAAGCCGTACTCGTTCAAGCGGGCGTACAAAGCCAGAGAGTTGATCAAACCAATGTTTGGACCTTCTGGTGTTTCGATAGGACACACACGACCGTAGTGGGTCACGTGCACGTCACGGACTTCAAAGCCTGCGCGTTCGCGTGTCAAACCGCCTGGGCCCAA
>JACCDU010092251.1_pt1 | contig 14951 bp, 17 predicted proteins | sample 7446081 | NCBI WGS metagenome assembly JACCDU01 (sample SAMN15323447, study PRJNA562643) | freshwater metagenome | isolation source: river surface water | place: USA:Blue River Watershed | collected 2017-08-17
GTCGATCGGGTGAGTGTGGTTGCCGTTGCTGGCATGGAATACTCCTTTGACGTTGTTGAGGAACAGGTGTCATTGGAGATTTCGGGTGGCGAACATACGAGGGACCAATTGGCGAACCACGCGGAAATTTCTGGTTCGCCAATGGATCGCCACAAATGAAAACGGCGAGCACAACGCTCGCCGTTGATGTATTCACCTGAGGCTCAGGCAGTTAGTTGCTGTTGTCCGGATGTTCTTTGACGTACGCTGTCAGTTATGTCTCCGTCCGACCGAGGCTGTGTGAAAACCCTCTCCCCATCAGTGGATGAGCTCTGTAGAGTTGGTAGACATATTGAACAGCGGGGTCAATATGTCCAGATACATCGAAGGTCAGGACAGGCAGCAGGTGACTTTGCTGCCGGAGTGCCTAGATGACTTCATTGCTGAAGACAACCCGATACGCGTGGTCGATGCGTTTGTTGCCGAGCTGGATTTGAAGGCACTTGGGTTTGAAGGCTCTACTCCTGCAGCAACGGGCCGCCCGTCTTATCACCCTGCAGTGCTCCTGAAGATCTACATCTACGGTTACCTCAACCGTGTGCAGTCCAGTCGCCGCCTTGAGCGCGAGTGCCAGCGCAACGTGGAGTTGATGTGGCTCACTGGCCGTCTGGTGCCTGACTTCAAGACGATTGCCGACTTCCGCCGAGACAACAGCACCGGCATTCGTAACGTGTGCCGTCGCTTTGTGACACTGTGCCGTGAACTCAAGCCGTTCAGTCAGGCGCTGGTGGCCATTGATGGCAGCAAGTTCAAGGCGGTCAATACCCGTGATCGCAACTTCACCACGGGCAAGATCGACAAGCGTCAGCAGCAAATCGAGGAAAGCATCCAGCGCTACCTCAAGGCGCTGGAGACGGCTGATCGCACACAGCCTGCAGAGTTGGAAGCCAAAACCACACGGCTTCAGGACAAGATTGCACAGCTGCGTCAACAGATGCGCGTACTCGACGAGGTCAAGGAACAGCTCAAGAGTGAATCGACCCGGAATCTGTAGACACCTCTGAGCCTCCAACCTGAGGCCTAATAGGAGGTGCCATGAATCAAAAGCGATTTCCAGAAGAATTCAAGATTGAAGCGGTCCGTCAGATCGTCGAACGGGGTCACCCGGTCGCCGAGGTTTCTGCCCGGCTTGGGGTCAGTACCCACAGCCTGTACAAGTGGATGAAGGAGCAGCAACTGCCGCCGGGTCAGCGACAGGAGCAACTTTCACAGACAGAGGAGCTGCGTCGCCTGAAGGCCGAACTCAAACGGGTGACCGAGGAGCGCGACATCTTAAAAAAGGCCGCCGCGCATTCAACCGGTCAAAGCAACACAGCAGCCGCCAGTGTATCGGCAGGTGTCGCGAAGTCCAGTGTCTTGCGCGGCCTAGTGTTGAGCTGTTTGGCAACGGCATCGAGCTGTCGCTGACTGAAGACCGATAAGTCTGTACCCTTCGGAAAGTACTGGCGTAGCAGTCCGTTGGTGTTCTCGTTTGTGCCTCGCTGCCAGGGACTACGCGGATCGCAAAAGTACACCTGAACATTAGTGGCCACCGTAAAGCGTTTGTGCTGAGCAAGCTCCGCACCCCGGTCCCAGGTCAAGGTGGACATCAACCCGACGGGCAGTTTCTGCACCTGACGAGTCAGTGCGTCCACCACACTGGCTGTGTCCTTGCCCTTCACCCGAACGAGCAAGGCGTAGCGCGAATGGCGTTCTACCAACGTGGCGATGTGGCTGTTATCAGCCCCTGAGATGAGATCGCCTTCCCAGTGTCCGGGAATGGCTCGATCTTCCGCTTCGGCAGGACGCTCGCGTATCGATACTGCGTCAATGATTTGTCCACGAGGTTGTCCCTTGGTGGTGGAAGCTTTGGAGCGACGCATCATGCGACGGCTGCGCAAATGAGAAACGAGTTCTTTCTTCAATACACCTCGTGCCTGAATAAATAAGCTGCGGTAGATGGTTTCATGCGACAACTGCATAGTGCGGTCATTGTGATGGGTCATCTTGAGCCAGCCCGAGATTTGCTGAGGCGACCAGTTGTCTTGCAGCTTCCGGGCCACCGTGCTGCGCAAGCGCTCGTTGATTGCAAGAGCGCACTGCTTAGGCCGCCTAGCGTACTCGTCAGCCCTCTTGTCAGCGCTCGTTGCTCGGTAGCCCTCTGGGCCACCATTTCGGGCTACCTCGCGACTGATCGTTGAGGGCGACCGGTCGAGCATCACTGCCAATTGCCTGAGCGATTTTCCTGCGATCAGACCACGGGAGATCTCCTCGCGTTCGCTGATGCTCAAGTGACGGGCTGCTCTCCTGCGCTGCCTCGGAGCAATACCGCCGTCATGAGAAAGAAATCCATGAATCGAACCGGCAACTTTGCCCAGTGCATTTCCGATCTCCGTGAGCGTTTGCCCTTCCTTCCACCTGGCCCACAGTTCCTGTCTCTGCTGCTCGGTCAAACCGCGCGTTCGCCTCTGCATACCGACCCTTTCAACAACACGTTCATCATCATGTTGCGTTGACCGGTTGAACGCACGGCCGCGTACTTTGCCAAGCAGTCCGGGTGAGGTACGCATTCATCGAGCGTCATGAGAAGGCCCATGGTGTTCGCAGGCTGTGCATGGTCATGGATGTACACCCCAGCGGTTATTACGCATGGAAGAAGCAACCCGTCAGCGACAAGGTGCGCGATGACCAGCGGCTGCTGGGGCTGCTCAAGCAGGCTTGGCTGGAGAGCGGCTGCGTCTATGGCTATCGCAAGCTCACGCTGGACATGCGCGATCTGGGCGAGCGCTGCGGCAAACACCGCGTCGCCAGACTGTTGCGCAGCGAGGGGATCAGGTCACAGACGGGTTACCGGCGCCGCTCAGGCGGTCGTGGCGGTAAGCCAGCCGTGGTGGCCCCCAACCACCTGAACCGACAGTTCACACCCAAAGGACCAAACCAATCCTGGGCTACCGACATCACCTACATCCGTACCCACGAGGGGTGGCTGTATCTGGCCGTGGTGCTTGACCTGTTCTCACGCCAGGTCATTGGCTGGTCCATGGGCAGCCGCATCGACACTGAGTTGGTGCTCAATGCTTTGCTGATGGCTCTGTGGCGCAGGCAGCCCAAGAACGCTGTACTGGTGCATTCCGATCAAGGCTGTCAGTTCACAGGCCATGACTGGCAGGGCTTCCTGCGTGACCACAATCTGGTCAGTAGCATGAGCCGTCGGGGCAACTGCCATGACAACGCGGTGGCCGAGAGCTTCTTCCAACTGCTCAAGCGCGAGAGGATTCGCCGCCAGATCTACCCAACCCGGCAAGATGCCCGGGCTGATGTCTTCAATTACATCGAGATGTTCTACAACCCAAAGCGTCGCCACAACACATCTGGCGGCGTCTCTCCGGTAGAGTTCGAAAAACGCCAGTTTCTACAGCTCGGAAGTGTCTAGTGGATCCGGGTCGATTCAAGGGGCTTGAGAGCCCTTTTGCCACGATATTTGGCTGCCAGGGGGTATCTAGGAGGGCGTATTCTCTCTCAGGTGCCTCGAAAACGATCAATTCAAACAAAGTTGATGCTCGGCACCTCAGTGGGCATGAAAACGATCACGCAGATGAGTTTCCACACAGCCTCGACCCTTAGCGGTCACGGTAATCCCCCCGAACTTTTTCTTCCAGGCATAGAAAGTAGCCTGTGAGATACCAACCTTGCGGCAAACCTCTTCTACGTAGGTGCCGGTGTCGGCTTGGTGCAGGGCAAAGGCAATCTGCTCTTCGGTGAATTTGGACTTCTTCATGGCAAAACTCCTTGGGGTAGTTTCGCCGGAAATCTCTAGTTCTCAGCTGTCCAATTTATTGGGGGGAGGTCAAGCCTGACGCGCGCTGTGACCTGCGCACCCTGCGCTGGAGTGAGGCTTTTGCAGCAGGTCTGCGACCTTCTGTTTTCATGGAGTCCGCACCAATTCGCGAATTGGCTTTCATGACGCAGGACCAACAAAAATCCTGCGCCATCACAAGGCAGGGCAACAGGCGTTCGTTGCGTACGATAGGCAACTGCCGCCTTCAATGAAATGCACCTCAGGCAAGCAAGGGTTCACGCGGGCAGATGCTCGGCCAGGAATCTGGAGACATCCGACACGCATTGCTGGGCGCCAGGAACTTCTCTGCTGAAGCCAAAAAACAAATGGGCCATGCCAGGGTAAATCTTGAAAAAACGCAACCTATCGGCTTGTGCCAGGCGAGAGGCCATCTGAGTGGATGAATCTCTGAATACATCGTACTCGGCTGTGGCAATGAAAGACGGTGGAAGGGCGCTCATGTCACCCAGAAGCGGCGCGGCGCGCGGGTCCGTACGCTCACTGGGATTGGGCACGTAAGCCTCAAACATCGGCTGGACCAAAGGCAATTGAGGAAACAGGCCGACATTGCCAAACGCTTGCATGGAGGCGCTGGTGGTGTCAAAGCTGAATGCCCCCACTACAGCGACGGCAGCTTTGAGCCAAGAGGGTTTGCCCAGTCCCATCGCTGCGCCAAAACCAATGCAGGCGCCTGCCGAGACCCCGCCAAATGCGATGTTTTCAGTGTCCAAACCCCAGGCAGCACCGCACTCATGCAGCCAATGGAGCACTGCGCTCACCTCTTCGACGGCGCCAGGAAATACGTGCTCGGGTGTATGCAGGTAGTCGGCACTGATGACCACCCCGCCCCAAGCTGCCGCAATTTCTCGCATCTGCCGGTCATTGGCCCATTGGTTGCCAATCTTGAAGCCGCCACCATGCAGGTAGAGAAAGACGGGCGCGGGCTGAGCCGATTCGCGCGCACGGTAAAGCACTACGGGGACATCTCTGGTGGGGCCCGGGATCAAGCGTTCGCTGACCTCGAACACTTCTGGCCCCCCTTGATTCCAGTAAGAGCGGGCCAGGGTGGCCCGCTCCCGGACGTCAGCAATATCAGGACCGACAGGTCCCAAATCTCGGTCGATCTCGGCCGCTTTTTGGAGTGCGGCACGAAGGTGTGGGTCTAAATGAACATGAACTACCGATTGCACAAAGACTCCTTTGTCACGAGATTCGGGTATTCCTGAGGGACCAGGTCACTTGCCGACGTACTTCCAAACCTTGGCATCCACATCGGCTGCCAAAATCGTGGCCGGGATATGGCCGTCGCCTGTGTCACGGAAGGTGTATTTGTGTGCCCCAGTGAAGGCTTTGAGGCTCGTGAACTCGCCTCGAATCGCTTCGCGGGCCTTCACTGGATCGGTTGTGCCGTCTAGGCGAAGTCGCCGTGCAATATCGGCAAACAGTAGCACGCCATCGTAAGAAACCCCCCAGTTGGCCACGTTGAATGGCACACCCACAGAGGCATCAGCACGCTTCATCGCCCGCTCCACCATGGATTTGTAGATCACCGGGTCTGAACCTGCAGGACCTGCTTCATTGGTTGAGAAGCCAATCACATGCCAGTTGCGGCCCACATCCCCAACATGGTTGATGAACGGGCCCGTCCACAAGATGCTGGTGTTGAGCACGGGCACATTAACACCTTGGGTCTTCAGGTCCTTGGCGATCAGCATGGCCTGGGCTGGAAACGCTGCAGCCAAAATCGCATCGGGATTGCGGCTTTTGATCTGGATGGCTGCGGCCGAAAAATCGGTAGCTCGGGACGAGAACTCGACAGTCTCGAGTACTTCAAGCCCTTGTTGTTTCGCCAAAGCCATATACGCATCAGCACTGGCTTTGCTGGAGGCTTCACGCACATCGGCCATGATCACGACCTTCTTGGTCTTCGGGAAAGCCTTCAAAAACTCTTTCATGCCGTCGGGCATCAAGGTGTCGTCGGCGGGTTGCAGCCGGATGGTCCAGGGCCTCACCGTGATGCCGGGTTTGACAGCGTTCACACTGATGGCAGGCATTTGGATGCGATTGGCCAGAGGGCTGACGGTCTCCCATTGTGTTCCGGTCATGGGGCCGAGCACAGCAAAGTAACCTTCACCTGCAAATTTTCTGAAGAGCAAAACCGCTTGGCCAGGATCCGTGGAGGAATCCTGAACGTCCAGCTGCAGTGGACTGCCGTTGATGCCGCCTTTGGCGTTCACATCTTCAACGGCAAGTTTCATCACCAGTTCCTGCGCTTTGCCATATGAAGCCAGTGGTCCTGTCAGGGGGGTGATCAAACCCAATTTGACGGGTGGTTTTTGACCTTGTGCCATGACGGTGCCTTGAGCGAGCGTCAAGAAAATTGCGGCGATGGCGCCAGTCAAAACGGTTCGTTTTCCGTGTTTCATGCGGTGTCTCCTGGTTGCTTTGGTTGATGAAATTCAATCGCTGTGATCCTGGCGGTATTGGGCGGCGCGAACAAGCGCTTGCTCAATGCGCCGATGCCGGGCGGTGATCACCGGTTCGGCAGTGGCGTCTGTGAGGATGTAGAACTCTTTGTCTTGTATCGCTTGCCAAATGCGTCCGGCCACGTAGTCGGGCGTGACGCCCACGCGGACGATGGCCTCACGCAAAAAGGCCTGCTCAGGTCTTTCGGTGGGGCCGCCAAGTCGGGTCGGGCGTGTTTTCGCGTCCGACAAATTGGTGGCCACTGCACTGGGGCAAAGCACCGAAACACGCACCTGGGTGGCTTTGAGTTCATTTTCCAGCCCCTCGCTGAGGGCGACGACTGCGTATTTCGTCATGGAATACGCCCCAGTCAACCAGTTGGGATTGACTTGCAACCCGCCAATGGATGCGGTGCTGATGAACAGCGCAGGTTCACCATGGCGGATCATCCTGGGCAGCACAAAGTGGATGGCATGCACCACGCTCTGGATATTGACGTCGTTCACCCAGCGCCAGTCGTTGAGTGGCATTTCATGCATGGGAACTCCGTGCATTGCCACACCGGCATTGTTGAAAGACAGGTGGATGTTGCCGAAAGTCTGTTCGGCAAAATCGGCCAGTGTTTGCACCGAGCGGGGCTCTGAGACGTCGCATGTTTGGTGTGCGACCTTCAAGCCCTGGGCCTGCAGCTTCTTGCTCAGGGCTGCCAACGGCTCAGGTTGAATGTCAGACAACACCACATGCATGCCTTTGCGTGCGAAAAGTTCTGCTGTGGCGGCACCGATGCCAGAGGCTGCTCCGGTGACGATGGCGGTTTTTCCGCTCCAGTTTTCACTCATACGGACTCCTCGATCTGCAATTGACCGGGCGATGGGTTGCCAAGCAGGACACCCCCATCGATCGAAAGAACATTGCCTGTGATGTAACTGCCAGCGTCGGAGGCCAGCAACAGCGCCACACCCTGGATCTCATGCGGTTCGCCAAGGCGACCCAATGGAATTTTTTGAACCAAATCGCTCTCCACTTGCGGATCGTGCAGCCGTCCACCGGCAATGTGTGTGCAAATGAATCCGGGGGAGATGGCGTTCACGCGGATACCGAAAGCTGCAAGTTCCAGCGCCGACTGACGCACCAGCTGTATGACGGCAGCTTTCGCCACGGCATAGGCATAAGAGACAAAAGGCTCGGCTTTCATACCGGCGATGGATGCGGTCACCACAATGCTGCCATGCCGCTGAGATTTCATGGTCGTGACAACAGACTGAATCGAGTTCAGAACGCCATGCAAATTCACCTGGATGATGTGATTCCACTGTCCCATACTTTGCTCTTGCAGGCGACCACTTTGGGCCCCAGCAACGGTACCAAAACCAGGGCCGCCACTGATGCCTGCGTTGGCAAACATGCCGTCGATGCGGCCGCTCACTTGGGCAAAGGAGAGGACGGCTTCATGCAATGCAGCGCTATCGGCAACATCGACGGCACGATGCACCGTGTTTCCGCCAAGCCGAGCCGCAGCAGATGCCAATTCTTGGGCGTTCTGGTCAAGGAGCAAAACCCTGGCACCGTTGGCGACCAAAGCTTCAGCCATCGCCAAGCCAAGACCGCTGGCGGCACCCGTGACCACATAAGAGCGTCCACGAACGTCAAACAAGCCGGGGATGTCGGTGTGGGCTGATGAAGAACTCATGCCGCCTGACCCATATAGCTCGCCATAACGCGCGTATCTCTGGCCAGCTCACGCGCCGATCCTTCCAGGGCGATCTGTCCATGGTTGAGCACCATGGCCCGGTGTGCCAAGTTCAAGGCCTTTGAGACGTTTTGTTCAACGATCAAGATCGACACGCCCTCGTCCCTGATTTCAGCCAATGCCTTGAACACTTCATGCGTGAACAACGGCGATAAACCCATCGATGGTTCGTCCAGCAGAAGCAGTCGAGGACGGTTGATGATGGCTCTGGCCACCGCAAGCATTTGCTGTTCGCCCCCCGAGAGGTTTCCGGCCAATTGTTCGCTTCGTTCGTACAAGCGAGGAAAACGCTGGTAGACGAGCTCAAGCGCTTGCTCCAGCGGGACATCGGTGGGTCTGATTTCCCAGGCGAGCTGCAAATTCTCTCTGACCAACATCGTTTGCAAGGTGCCCCGACCCTCTGGAACGTGGAGCATCCCCCTGCGAGCGAGCTGGTGTGCCTTGCTTTTTTGAATGGGCAAACCGTCGAAAGTCGCGCTTCCTGCGGAGATTGGCAGGATGCCTGAAATGGCACGCATCAAACTGGTTTTTCCTGCGCCGTTGGCGCCCACCACAGCGACTGTTTCACCTTCCCGCACCTCAAGAGAGACATCTCTCAAGGCACGGATAGGACCGTAACTGGCCGAGAGGTTTTGAACGGATAAGATCGATTTCTGCATGAACGCCGCCTAAATATTCGATCCGAGATACGCTCTGAGCACTTCGCTGTCGCTCAGCACCTCGCTGGGAGTGCCTTCAGCAATTTTTTTGCCGTAGTCCATGGCGACCAGGCGATCCGAGACTTTGCGGATCAGGTCCATATCGTGCTCGACTAGAATGATGGACTCCACGTTGCCCTTGAGCACCTGGATGTCGGCGATCAATTGCATTTTTTCGGCTTCGTTCATTCCCGCAGCTGGCTCATCGAGCAACAGCAGGCATGGCTCACCAGCCAGCGCGCGCGCGATCTCGAGGCGACGTGCGTCGCCATAAGACAGAGAAGAGGCCGGTAGGTTGGCTTTGTCCGTCAATTGAAAAAGGTTGAGCCAATGCATGGCCCGCTCCTGCTCCTGGGCATTGGAGCCAGAGCGAAATACCGATCGAATCACCTGTGTGGCGTTTTTCTTGTGTGCAACAAGCACGTTCTCCAAAACAGACAGGCGTTTGAACAGCCTGATGTTCTGAAACGTGCGGCTGATGCCGAGGCGACCGATGTGGTGCATCGATAAGTCCGTGATTTCGGAGCCGCGCAAAACGATTTGCCCGGAAGTTGCCCGGTAAAAGCCTGTGATGGTATTGATCAGTGCGGTTTTGCCTGCCCCATTGGGGCCAACGATACCCAAAATTTCACCTTGGCGAACCTGCAGGTCGAGGCCATCCAATGCGCGCACACCGCCAAAGTGCTTGCACAGCTGGGTGACCGTGAGGATGTTTTTTTCTTGCATCACGCACCTGTAGAAACTTCTTTGGCACTTGCGGGTTTCCAGCGACTGGTCAAGGTGCGGAAAGCCAGCAGACCTTGTGGTCTGAAAATGAGCATGAGCAAAATGGTCAAGCCAAAAACAGTTGGACGCCAATCGGCGAGAACACGAAAATATTCAGGCAACAGGGTCATGACGGTGGCACCCAGCATGGCCCCCCACATGTTGTTGACGCCACCCAATATCACATAGAGCACCACATAGACGGACAGCAAAATGTCAAAGCTTTCTGGCCGCACAAAGCTCATGTAATGGCCATAAAGTGAGCCTGCTGTCGCCGCAATGAAGGCGCCCAATGCAAAACCAATCAGCTTCACAACGGGCACGTTGATGCCCAGAGAAGAGGCCACTCGGTCGTCTTCGCGCACCGCATCAAAGGTCCGTTGCAAAGGACTGCGCGAGAGCCAGAACAGAGCAATGCCAAAAATCGTAACAGCGATCAGCACGGTGATGTGACTGGCCCCAGTCATGCCACCAAAGCCGGCGACTCCGCCAACATATTCGAGGTTTTCGAGCAGCACACGGCCGCAAAAGGTGATGCCAATGGTCACCAAAATCAAATACACACCTCTCAGCCGCAGCGCAGGCCAACCCACGATGGCAGCGACCACCGAGGCGAAGATCGAGGCGACAACGGTTGCTGGCAACAAGGGCCATCCAAAATTGACCGTGAGCACCGACGCACAGTAACAGCCGACCGCCATGAACATGCCCTGAGCAAACGAAAGGCTGCCCGTCATCAGAACAACGTAGACGCTCCATGCCAGCAAGACGTTGATGCCTGCGAAGAAAAGATGATCGGCAATCATGCGCGCTGCTCCTGTGCGTGGATGCCACCACCGAAAATCCCATGCGGTCTGATGACCAGAACGGCGATCAGAGCGACCCATGCGGTCATTTCCACCAGTCGCCCCATGCCCATTTGGAACATCAGAGCTTCGAGCACGCCCACAAGCAGCCCCCCGACCAAGGCACCTCTCAAATCGCCCATGCCGCCGATGGCCATGATGGCCAGAGATTTCAGGCCAAAGGTCAGCCCCACCTCTGAACTTGCTGCGCCGCCGCGCATGGCAACCAGCAAACCGCCAACCGCAGCCAGGGCCGATGACACAAAAAACACGGACTGGGTCACGCGGCGAACATTGATCCCCAGCAAGGAAGCTGACACGCTGGACTCGGCCAGGGCTCGAATCTGTCTTCCCATCCGTGACCTTTGCAGCAAAAAGTGCAGCATGGCCATCAACAGGAAAGCAACCGCAAGAATCATGATTTGCAGGTTGAGGACGGTCGCGCCGAACAGTGTGTGGCCAGTTTGCAGCCAGGCGCTGTCGAACCTCAGCGGCACGGGCTCAGTGCCCCATCCTTTGTGGACAAGGTCTGTGATGATCAGCCCAATCGCCATCGACGCTAGGGCTGCCGTGATTTTCCCTTCTTGGGTTTGAAAGCGTCGGAATGCCAGAAATTCGGTGAGCAGGCCCAGCAGCCCTCCCGTCAGGAAAATCACCAGCAACGCGAGGTACCAAGGCATATGGGCCACGGACACCAGCGCGACAAAGCCGCCGAACATGAAAACTTCGGAATGGGCGAAATTGAGCTTATCGAGTGTGCCGATGACAAGCGAAAAACCGATGGCAACAAGCGCATACATTGCCCCCGTCACGATACCGTTGAGTAACTGACCTGCCAGCATGGTGAAGCCGCCTTGCTTTAAAAATAGGCTGTGAATCAATCGTTGCGGTTGAGCACCCGCAACATCGATTTCATGAAAGTAACTCTGGCTGAGGGCGTCAAAGGCTCCATCAACCACTCTTGTGTTTCGAAGACGACGATGTTTGCATGCTGCAAAAGTGCAGCCCCCTCTTCGGTGATGTAGAGCAGGCGCACACGTTTGTCGTCTGGAGAAGCCTCTCGGCGAACCATTCCGCGTGATTCGAGTCGATCCAAAACTCCAGCAAGCGTCGATGTGTCAATGAATATTTCACGTGAGAGCGTGATTTGATCGAGTCCTTGGCGTTGTTTGATGCTCACCAATGCCGACCATTGGACCGGCGTGAGCCCCAGATCACCCATGCGTGCGGAGAAATCTGCGACTGCGAGCTGGTGCAGTCGGCGAAAAAGATGCCCCGGCAGCTCTTCAAGGCTGATTTCTCTGTTGCGGGACATGGGATTGGGTTTTTTACTCGATGTACTCATAGTCTTCCGGCTGAAAATTGGAAGTGAGATTCCAATAGTCAAGAAGTCCATAAGGCCAAGTCTGTGACGCCCGACCGCTGCTGTTTTTGTACCAGCTCGTCGTGTGGGGTGCACCCCATGCACGCTTGAGGTTCCCGGCGTCAATCCACTGGTTGTAACGCTCGTAAGGCGCTTGCTTGCAATCGAGCGCTTTATGCCCTTTGGCAAGCAAGTACTGCACGGCGCGCATGATGTACTCGACTTGGCATTCAGAAGAAAAAATGGCGCTGCCATTGATCACCACTGCGGTATTTGGGCCACCGGTCATGAACAGGTTTGGAAATCCAGGGACCGTGATGCCCAAATAGGCTCGGCAATCACCAGCCCAGCAATCGCGGTGAAGTTCTTGCCCATTAAGGCCCGTGATGCGCATGGGCCAGAGGAAATCAGAGGCCTTGAATCCAGTCGCGAAAATGATCACATCGAATTCATGCCACTGGCCATCTTCGGTTTGAATGCCAGTTTCAGAGATGCGCTGTATGCCAGTGGTGTTCAACTCCACATGCGGTTTTTTCAGCATGGCCGCCCAAACCCCGTTGTCGCGCAACATGCGCTTGGCAGCGGGCGGATAGTTGGGGGTCATTTTCTTGAGCAAATCAGGGCGATCCTGATACTGCTGGGTGAGCCACTCCATGCAACCCTGCCTGAGTTGCTCGTTTTTACGGCCCACAGAAACAGGATGATTCCAGCCATCATCAACCTCGGTCAAAGGCAGGCGGCCTTCGACGGCAATCCAGAACTGCCAAAAACGGAACCACCGGCCATAGTAGGGGACATGGTGGAGCAGCCATTGCATCCCTGGCTTGATGTCGTCGTGGTAAGTGGGGGTGGGCAGCATCCAGGGGGGATTGCGTTGAAATATTTCAAGCTTGGAGACCGACTCCACAATCGAAGGGCCGATTTGAAAGGCACTGGCTCCTGTTCCCACCAGGGCCACGCGCTTGCCCCTCAGGTCCAGACTTTCTGGCCAAGCTGCCGAATGGACTTTGGTGCCCTTGAAAGCGTCCAGGCCGGGGATGTCCGGAAAACTGGGGCGGTTCAAGATGCCCACGGCAGTGATGACGGCATTGAACTCTTCGGTGGTGATTTTTCCTGAACGATCACACACGGACAGCGACCAGATTTTTCTGTGCTCGTCGAAGACCATGGCATCCACTTCAGTGGCAAAGCGAATGTTTTTTCGCATGCCTGCACTGTCGGCCACCGTTTTAAGGTAACCATGAATTTCCGACTGTCGTGAAAATTGCTGTGGCCAATCGGATTTTTGCGCAAATGACAGGCTGTAAGCGAAGTTGGGCGTGTCGAGCCGGCATCCTGGATAGCGGTTTTCCCACCAGACACCACCAACTTCTTCGTTTTTCTCATACACCGTGAAGTCGATGTTCGCTTGCTGAAGTCGGTAGGCGGCTGCAATGCCAGAAACGCCAGCGCCAATGACAGCCACACGGTAAGGTATGCGGGGGGCAACCTCATCAATGGTCCAGCCCGGGGCGCCCAGGTCGCGGGCAATTCCCAGCTCGTGCTCGAGCAGCGAACGGCACTCTTCGAGGTCGCCGTGGATCAGGAACTGCACGCAGGCATCGACCAATGCTGGCGATGGAATGCCATTGAATTGACTGCCAGCATCGCGAAATTTCTGTATTGCCTCCACCGCAAGCTCCCGGGCTTTTTTCTGAGCCTCCAGGCTCATGCCTCCCTGTGGCGCGATGGCGGTCAACATGGGGGGTGATGGGGGCTTGAGATCTGGCGCCAGCAAGTTCAGGTCGCCCGTGATCATGGCCAGTGTCGCCATGAGCGCGGGCAGATCGGCATCTTCAACAGCGCTGCGGATGAAGTCGTCCGATGCATCAATTTTGGGATAGCGACTGAACTGCTCCATGATGTTGATTGCAGCTGTCGTGGAAGTGTTGGTGTTGTGCGCCATTGCTCAGTTCCGTTTTCATACGCGTTCAAACCATTCGCATGCGAACGATCTCAGAAATTCTAGACAAGATCAACCGGGTGTGTTTTGGGGTTTACCCTGGATTGTTGAGTTGACAACAACCCATCACGGGTTCAAGAACACAAGACCTGTGAGCGCGGGTCTGTGCACTCAAGGGCCTGAGTTCCCAAGATTTCTTTGAGCCAGACGCGGATCGTTTGACGTTTCCGGTCTGCGCCTGCGCCATATATCTCGACTTCGTTGAATTCCGCCAGCGCTATTCCAATGGCATTGGTTCCACGCTGGGACTCATTCCATGAGGCACCGCACATCAGAGCGACGCGTTCAGCCTTGCTCAGAAAGTTCAGTTCGCCCATGGTATGCATCAGGATGCCCTTGTGATCAGACAGGATCACCATGCTTTGGCTGTTGCTGACCTGATCGAGCAAATACTCCATGACCGGCTGGGAGTGGTTGAATAAGTCCCGGTTCATCGAGCGAATGCGCTGCAACTCCAGGGCTGACAGGTTGTCGATCACTCTGACGCGACCAACGGGAGACAGCCCGGCAGCGAGGCTGCGGTCCCAAGAGCGAGACACCGTGCGGACTAGCCCTTCAACAGAGGCACCCCCTTGTCGATCAACTGTGTCCGCGCATGCCTAATCTGAGGCGTAGGCAAGATGTGATGTTGAATCGCGATAGACTGCTACTGGCCGTTTGCAGTCAAATCAAGCTGAACCAAATCACACAAAGGCAAGCATCTTTTTCTGCTCCTCCCACTCCCGTGGCAGAGGCTCATGTCGGCCACGGATCGTCTGCAGATTCAGATGCCTGGGCTGTACGCCTTCCAAAATTGCTTCAACGATGGCCGGAGCCAAACTGGTCATGCGAAGGACCTCCGCCACCCACCCAGGCTCTAAGTTGAAAGCACGTGCCAGATCCCTTGCCGTCGCATATTTGCCATCCTCAAGCAGTCGTTGCCAGTAAAACGCTTTGCCTAAGGTCTTGATCATCGGGATGTCCACGCCACCAGACATCACGTTTGACATCGTTCCCGACGGCGGCGTAAGCAGCTTTCTGTTTTGCTTTCGCCGGATCTTCAGAGGGATCATCGTCACTCTTTGACTGTCCGTCATGAACTGACAACTCTTGCCGTCGACATCGATTCGCACGCTGCGCAATCTGGGGTTGCCTTGATAAGTATCAGTCGTCATGCCATCACCTCCTGCGCATATTCCTTGGACTCCTCCACATAAGGGTGAGCCA
>JACCDU010227037.1_pt1 | contig 14936 bp, 11 predicted proteins | sample 7446081 | NCBI WGS metagenome assembly JACCDU01 (sample SAMN15323447, study PRJNA562643) | freshwater metagenome | isolation source: river surface water | place: USA:Blue River Watershed | collected 2017-08-17
GAACCCTGGTTCAGTTTGGCGGTTTGGCGGTCATGCCATTTGCCCTACTGGTTCTCTCCGGCGGTGGTCAATCAGCCGATGCACCAGCCTGGATCGGACAAGCATCTGCAGCCTTAGCCTTCTTACTGGTTGGCGCTGGAGTTCACATTACCCAGACTGTGGGTCTTGCGCTTGCCACTGATTTAGCTCCGCAAGAATCCCAACCCAAAGTGGTTGGACTCATGTATGTCATGCTTTTGCTCGGAATGATTGTGAGCGCCCTTATCTTTGGCATAGTTCTTGAAGAATATAGCCCGGGGCGATTGATTCAGGTGATACAGGGGTGTGCAATTACCACCATGATCCTGAATGTGATTGCCTTGTGGAAACAAGAAGCGCGTGACCGAAGCCGTCGCTTTAAAAATCCCGATCAACCGACTTTTAAGCAATCCTGGAATTTATTTTGCCAGGGTGATCATGCGATTCGTCGCCTATTGGCAGTTGGCTTGGGCACGATGGCTTTTACAATGGAGGATGTCCTGCTCGAGCCCTATGGCGGAGAAATACTAAAACTCAGTGTTAGCTCAACAACCATACTGACTGCGATATTAGCGATTGGCGGTTTAATTGGTTTTGGCTTAGCGTCGCGCATCTTGAGCAAAGGGGCTGACCCATTCCGGATGGCAAGTATCGGCGCCTATGTTGGCTTACCCGCTTTCATTGCGGTGATCATTGCGGCACCAATGGCCTCTGCGTATTTATTCAGTTTGGGCGTGTTCTTAATTGGTTTTGGTGGCGGTCTTTTTGGGCACGGCACCCTAACGGCGACGATGAACTTGGCTCCCTCTGAACAAAGAGGTTTGGCCTTGGGAGCGTGGGGCGCAGTTCAGGCTACTGGAGCTGGAATTGCAGTTGCACTGGGTGGCGTCATTCGCGATATCGTGAATTACTTTGCCATGCGCAATATGCTGGGAGAAGGCCTAGCCGACCCTAGCACTGGTTATGTGGCTGTGTATCTGATCGAAATTGTTTTATTACTTGCGACCATTCTGGCGATGGCGCCCTTAATGAAAGAAAAGTTATCGCAGCGTAAGTTGCAAACCAGTTAAGGTACTATTTATCAACACACAGAGGAGAGTGATATGGCTGCAGGCTACGTGGTTGCTATTTTGATTGTGGCGATTGGCGCCATGGTTACCATTCGGAATATGAATCGTCGCAAATAAACGATTGCAGTAGCGACCCCCTTATTGGCGGTCGCTTTTTCGTTTCTTTCCTAAAAATGATTCCACAATGATGGAGCAGAATATTGCTCCAATGATAGCGGTAATGACGGCCATGATCGGCCCGCTAATCTGCATGCCAAAGTCATAGCCAAACTTCAAACCCAACCCAACCGCAAGAAGGTAAGGGATCAGAAAAAGATAGTCTTTGGGACTCTTCATGGCTCTTATCTTACCCATTCTGGCGGCCCAAGCAAATAGTGCCGATCCCGCACATAATGGGTGTAACAGTTACTGCCTAAGGAGCAGATCATGATCAAAACACATCATTTCATCGCAATTCTTTTATCTGCATGTCTTTCTGTGACCCATGCTGCAGATACCACTCCGTCATCTTCAGGCTCATCGTGGCAGGGTGAGGCCCAGAAAGAAATCAAGGCAAAAAACTATGATGGCGCAATCAAAACATTATTAGTCGCCAATGAAGCAAACTCGGCAGACTGGAATAATTTAATGGGCTATGCCCAACGCAAGAAGTCACCGCCGGATTTAGTAAGTGCTGAGCGCTACTATCAAGCCGCCCTGAAGATTGATCCAAAACACAAGGGTGCCTTAGAGTATTACGGCGAGCTCATGCTCATGAAAAACGATCTTCCAGGAGCGGAGCAAATGTTGGCACGCCTGAATAAGGTTTGCATTTTCTCGTGTGAGGAATATCGGGATTTAAAAGAGGCAATCGCCAAATACAAAGCCAAAACAGGCTCAAAGTAGGCCATTCTTGAAAACTCAGGGTACTGGCTCAATATCTGAGAAAATAGAGGTTTGATTAATGAGCCTAAAGACCCCCACCTATGGACGCAGGGAGAACCAGACTTTCTGACTATTTAAGCCAGCAACTGGACGCAGATCAGTCGATTCATCGGGATTTAGGCAAACTAGTCCACGATATTGCCACTGCCGTTAAAGAAATTGCCTTATTAACCTCGCAAGGTGCATTAGCTGGTGTCTTGGGTAATTTATCCAGTCAAAATGTTCAGGGCGAAACTCAAAAGAAGCTGGATGTGCTATCTGATGAGATCTTGATTGAGACCTTTCGCTCAGGTAATTTAGTTGCCGGTATTGCCTCCGAAGAAAATGACGAGCCGATTGCTAATAAAAGTGGCGGGCCGTTCCTAAGTTTGTTTGATCCCTTGGATGGCTCATCCAATATTGATGTCAATGTTTCTGTAGGCACAATCTTTTCAATTCTTCATGCCCCAAAAGATCGTAGTCCAGCACTTGCTGATTACTTACAAGCGGGTAGAAAACAAATTGCTGCTGGCTATGCAGTTTATGGCCCATCTACCATGCTCGTGTTAAGTATCGGTAATGGCACTCAAGGATTTACCTTGGATGCAGGATCAGGTGAGTTCATTCTCACCCATCCCAATATACAAATCCCTGCCGATACCAGTGAGTTCGCGATTAATGCAAGCAATGAGCGCTTTTGGGAGCCACCCGTAGCGCGTTACATCAGTGAATGTAAAAAGGGCAAGACCGATGTACGTGGTCGCGACTTTAATATGCGCTGGATTGCCAGCATGGTGGCTGATGTACATCGCATTTTGATGCGAGGTGGTATTTTTATGTACCCCAAAGACACAAAAGATTTAAGCAAGCCTGGCCGTCTTCGTCTTATGTATGAAGCCAATCCAATGAGTTTTGTGGTTGAGCAGGCAGGGGGTCTCGGATCAACTGGACGTCAGCGCATCTTGGATCTGCAGCCGGAGAGTATTCATCAACGCGTTCCTGTCGTTTTAGGATCGCGCAATGAAGTCGAGCGGGTAGAGCAATATCACCGCGAACACGATAGTGCAAATCAATAATGGATATGAGTACATCACAAATAAATAGTAGAGAGTTGGCAAATGCCATTCGTTTCTTAGCCATCGATGCGGTCGAGAAATCGAAGTCTGGTCATCCTGGAGCCCCGATGGGCATGGCTGATATTGCCGAGGTCCTCTGGCGGCATCATTTAAATCACAATCCGGCTGATCCGCACTGGATCAATCGTGATCGCTTTGTGCTCTCTAATGGCCATGGCTCGATGTTGATCTATGCCTTATTGCACCTGACCGGCTATGCAGTATCGATTGATGACATTAAGAACTTTAGGCAATTGCATAGCATTACTGCAGGCCATCCAGAAGTTGGCATGACCCCTGGTGTTGAAACAACTACAGGGCCCTTAGGTCAAGGCCTGGCCAATGCAGTCGGTATGGCCCTTGCAGAATCGATCCTGGCTAAACGCTTTAATCGCCCTAGTCATACCATCATCGATCATCACACCTATACTTTCTTAGGGGATGGTTGCTTGATGGAAGGAATCAGCCATGAGGTTTGTTCTCTAGCCGGTGTGTGGGGCCTCAACAAATTAATTTGTTTCTATGATGACAACGGCATCTCGATTGATGGTCATGTGGACGGTTGGTTTAAAGACGATACGGCCAGCCGCTTTAAGGCCTATGGCTGGAATGTCATTGGCCCGATAGACGGACATGACCCTCAGGCGGTCAATGCCGCCACAATCGCCGCTAAGCGTGAAAGCACCAAACCAACCCTGATCATCTGTAAAACCACGATTGGATGGGGCGCGCCCAATATGGCGGGTACGCATGATGTGCATGGTGCACCCTTGGGTGAGAAAGAGGCTGCAGCCACTCGCGAGGCTCTGGGTTGGAAACATGCTGCCTTTGAGGTACCAGAAGAAATCAAACAGTTATGGAACGCTGTCCAGACCGGTAAAGCGAAGCAGGCCGAATGGAATGATCAGTTAGCAAAGTATCAAGCTGCATTTCCGGAGCTAGCCAAAGAGCTAATGCGTTGTGCTTCAGAAGAACTGCCAGCAACTTGGTCAAACACCAAAACTCAATTGTTTGCCAACATGAAAGGAATTGAAGCTCCCACCGCGAGCCGCAAATCCTCACAACAGGTTCTAGATGTTCTTGTTCCTGCCTTGCCAGAGTTGCTCGGCGGTTCAGCTGATCTCACTGGTTCAAATCTCACTGCTGCGAAGAGCAGCATCACCTGGCACCATAAAACGGATCAGGCTGCCAATTACATTTCGTATGGCGTGCGCGAGTTTGGGATGAGCGCCATCATGAATGGTATTGCTTTGCATAAAGGATTGATTCCCTATGGGGGAACATTTGCGGTGTTCTCCGACTATGCTCGTAATGCGATTCGGATGAGTGCGCTCATGAAGCAACGGGTCATTTATGTCTTAACCCACGACTCCATTGGTCTCGGAGAGGATGGCCCGACGCATCAACCGATTGAACACGCAGCGAGTTTGCGCTTGATTCCGGGATTGGATTTATGGCGTCCCTGCGATGGTTTCGAAACAGCCATTGCTTGGACTGCAGCAATTGAACGTAAAGACGGTCCTAGCGCCTTATTTTTATCGAGACAAAATTTACCCCAACTATCAAAGAATACGACTGAAGCCGATGTAATGCGCGGCGCTTATGTGCTATCCGATTGCACTGGCAAGCCTGATGCGGTTTTGATTGCTACTGGCTCTGAGGTTGGTTTAGCAATGCAGGCGCAAGAGATTCTTCGAGCTAAAGGTAAGTCGGTGCGGGTGGTATCGATGCCCTGTACTTCGGTATTTGATCAACAAGGGCAAGACTGGCATGCAAAGGTATTGCCACCTGGGGTTAAACGTATTGCAATTGAAGCCGGTCAGGGTGACCTGTGGTGGAAATATGTTGGTCTAGATGGCGCAGTAGTCGGCATTAATCGCTTTGGTGAGTCTGCCCCAGCTGCTGCTGTGTATAAAGCCTTGGGCGTTACGGTCGAGCGCATTGTGGAACTTGTATAACAAGAGTTTGGTATAGAGGAAAAAAAGAATGGCTTTAATTTCATTAAGACAGTTATTGGATCACGCTGCAGAGCATCAGTACGGCTTGCCAGCATTTAATGTCAACAATATGGAGCAGATCCATGCCATCATGCAAGCGGCGGATCAATTGGATAGCCCTGTAATTTTGCAAGCCTCCGCAGGCGCCCGCAAATATGCAGGTGAGCCATTCCTGCGCATGCTAGTTCTAGCAGCAGTTGAGCAGTATCCCCATATTCCAATCTGCATGCATCAAGACCACGGCGCCTCACCAGCAGTCTGCCAAGCATCGATTCGGAGTGGATTCTCGAGCGTGATGATGGACGGTTCCCTCAAAGAGGATGCAAAAACACCTGCTGACTTTGCGTATAACGTTGATGTCACACGTCGGGTGGTGGATATGGCGCATGCTGTAGGCGTATCGGTTGAAGGTGAGTTGGGCTGTCTGGGTTCTCTAGAAACTGGGCAAGCTGGTGATGAGGATGGCAGTGGGGCAGAAGGAGTTTTGGACCACTCACAGCTATTAACGGATCCCGATGAGGCTGCTGATTTCGTTGCTAAGACCCAGGTCGATGCACTAGCAATTGCAATTGGCACCAGTCATGGTGCGTATAAGTTCACACGGCCACCAACAGGTGATATTTTGGCGATTGATCGTATTAAGGCTATTAATCAACGCATTCCGAATACGCATTTGGTCATGCATGGTTCCTCTAGCGTTCCCCAGGAGTGGCTCGAGATTATTCGTCACAACGGCGGTGCAATTAAAGAGACCTACGGTGTTCCTGTCGAAGAAATCGTTGAGGGTATCAAACATGGTGTGCGCAAAATTAATATTGATACCGATATCCGTTTGGCAATGACCGGTGCGATTCGCCAGTTCTTTACCCAACACCCTGAAGAGTTTGATCCCCGTGCATTCTTAAAGGTAGCCACGGCAGCTGCTAAGGGTATTTGTGAGGCGCGATTCAAAGCCTTTGGTTGCGCTGGTCAAGCGAGCAAAATTAAGGTGATTCCTTTGGAGAAGATGGCAGTGCGTTATGCCAAAGGTGAACTTAAGGCAGTAATTCAGTAAGTATTTGATATTTAGATCCAGTTAAGAGGAAGAAGAGATGACCATCCGAGTTGCAATTAATGGCTATGGCCGTATCGGACGCATGGTATTGCGGGCGCTGTATGAAGAGGCAATGCAAAACAAGAAACGTGATATCAAAATTGTGGCTATTAATGCCATGGGAGATATTGATATCAATGCCCATCTTACGCAATACGATTCTGCTCACGGACGTTTTCCTGGAACCGTGACAGTTGATGGTGAGTATATGGTGGTGAATGGTGATCGCATTCGGATGTATTCCACACGCAATCCCTTAGAGACCCCTTGGGGCAAAGAGGGTGTCGATCTTGTGCTGGAGTGCTCAGGAAAGTTCACCTCCAAAGAGAAGGCGATGGTACATATTCAGCAGGGAGCAAAGAAGGTTTTGATCTCCGCTCCTGGTGAGAAAGATGTAGATGCCACGATTGTGTATGGCGTCAACGAAAAGGTATTGAAGCCTACGGATGTAGTGGTCTCGAATGCTAGTTGCACTACCAATTGCTTGGCCCCGCTAGTGAAACCTCTCTTAGAAAAAATTGGGATTGAATCCGGTCTAATGACCACGATTCATGCCTTCACAAACGATCAAGTCTTAACCGACGTGTATCACAAAGATAAGCGTAGAGCGCGCTCCGCAGTGAGCAGCATGATCCCGACGAAAACGGGCGCTGCCAAAGCTGTTGGCTTAGTTCTGCCTGAGTTGGTGGGTCGATTTGATGGGTTTGCCATGCGTGTGCCCACCATTAATGTCTCTGTGGTGGATCTCACGTTTATGGCTAAGCGTCCCACTTCCGTTGATGAGATCAACGCCATTCTGAAGAGCGCTAGTGAGAATGAACTCAAAGGCATTCTTGGATTTAATACCTTGCCGCTCGTCTCGATTGACTTTAATCATGATCCCCGCGCCAGCATCTATGATGCTTCACAAACCCGAGTATCGGCCGATGGTAAGTTGGTCAAGGTCTTATCGTGGTATGACAATGAGTGGGGCTACTCCGTGCAGATGCTCAACGCAGCCGAAGCCCTCATGGCGGTGTAATCATTGGCCAGTAAGCCGGTCTCGAAATCTAAAAAGCAAGACCCAGATTTTGCTTTGGTAGAGGATATTCGCCTACTGGGGCGGATCTTGGGCGATGTCATTCGGGAACAAGAGGGCGTTGAGGTCTTCAATCTCATTGAGCAGATCCGAACCTTATCGGTGCGTTTTCATCGTCATGGCGATGATCAGGCCAATAAAGCGCTGAAGAAGCTTTTAAAAGACTTGAGCGCCGATGAATCGGTTAAGGTCATTCGGGCGTTTACTTACTTTAGTCACCTGGCTAATTTGGCAGAGGATCGTCACCAGTTACGGCGCCATGCAGCCCAAGAACGACTGGCAACGAAGCAGGAGGGCAGCATTGATCTTGCTTTGGATCGTATTCGTGCTGCCGGTATCAGTAATCAGGCCATTGCCAAAACACTTGCACATAGTCATTTATCTCCTGTGTTGACAGCACACCCTACCGAGGTGCAGCGTAAGAGCATATTGGATGCCGAGCGCAGTATTGCGCAGTTGCTCTTGAATCGAGATCAAATTAAAGATCGCGCTAGCGCCGTTCATCTCAAGAAGGATGTTTTATGTGAACGCGAGCTCGTGGATAACGAGTTGCAAATGAAAGCGCGGGTGATTCAGCTTTGGCAGACCCGTTTGCTGCGTGTGACCAAGCTCAAGGTGGTGGATGAAATTGAAAATGCATTGAGTTACTACGAAGCCACCTTTTTGCGGGAGATTCCGAAACTCTATGCAGAGCTTGAGGATCGTTTAGGAAATCAGCCAGTTGCCTCGTTTTTAAAGATGGGGCAGTGGACTGGAGGCGATCGAGATGGCAATCCCAATGTCAGCGCTGAGACCTTGGATTACGCCCTCAAGCGTCAAGCCGATATGATCTTGCGTCACTATCTCACTGAAGTGCACTACTTAGGCACCGAACTCTCTTTATCGGCACTGTTGGTTGATTTCCCAAAGAATATGCAGGAATTGGCTAAGCGTTCGCCGGATACGAATGAGCATCGCATGGACGAACCATATCGACGCGCTCTAACCGGCATCTACTCCCGCTTGGCAGCGAGCCTGAAGACCTTAACTGGTGGTGATGCGGCGCGACATGCCGTACTCCCCCAAAATCCCTATCACAGCGCTCAAGAGTTCTTGGCCGATTTAAAAATCATTGAGCAGTCCTTGCGTTCTCATCATGCACAAGCGCTCGTCAATCAGCGCCTGCGACCTTTGATCCGATCCGTGGAGGTATTCGGTTTCCATTTAGCGACCGTTGATTTGCGCCAGAGTTCCGATAAACACGAAGAGGTTATTCAGGAGCTACTAGCAGTCGCAAACATTGAGAAGGATTACTCCGCTCTCGATGAAGAATCTAAGCAGGTCCTATTACTACGACTTCTTAATGAGGCCCGGCCCCTAAAAGTTGTTGGAGCAAATTACTCCAGTCATACAGTAGCAGAGCTAAAAATAGTGGAGCTAGCGAAAGAGCTGCGTGAGCGTTTTGGTCCTGATGCTATTCGACATTACATCATCAGTCATACCGAGACCGTTAGCGATCTCTTAGAGGTCATATTGCTGCAAAAAGAACTGGGCTTGATGCACGGTACCCTAAACACCAAATCGAGTATTGATTTAATTACGGTACCTTTATTTGAGACGATTGGCGATCTGCGCAATGCAGCTCCCATCATGCGTGATTTTTATGCATTGCCCGGAATTGCTAATTTAGTGAAACGTTCTGGTGCCGAGCAAGACATCATGTTGGGCTACTCTGACAGTAATAAGGATGGCGGCATATTTACCAGCAACTGGGAACTATATTGTGCAGAGATTGCTTTAGTTGATTTGTTTGAGCGCTTAGCGAATAGCCATAACATCCAACTACGTTTATTTCATGGGCGAGGCGGTACTGTTGGTCGTGGCGGTGGTCCGAGCTATGAGGCGATATTGGCTCAGCCACCAGGGACTGTGCGGGGTCAAATCCGCCTCACGGAACAAGGGGAGGTCATTGGCTCTAAATACTCTAACCCAGCAATTGGACGACAAAACTTGGAGGCACTGATTGCTGCGACTTTAGAAGCCACGCTCTTGCAGCCAACCAAACCAGCCAGTAAGGTATTTTTAAAGACTGCTGCACAAATCTCACAAGCCAGCATGGATGCATACAGAGCCTTAATCTATGAAACTGACGGCTTTGCCGAGTTCTTTTTTCAGGCAACTCCCATTCGCGAGATCGCCGAGTTAAATATTGGTTCGCGACCAGCATCGCGTAAGGCCAGCCAACGAATTGAGGATCTTCGTGCAATTCCCTGGGGCTTTAGTTGGGGGCAGTGCCGTTTAACCTTGCCGGGTTGGTTTGGCTTTGGTTCCGCAATCGATTCTTTATTACATCAAGCGAATCCAGCACAACGAAAAGCTACTCTAGCCCTATTGCAAAAAATGTATCGTCAGTGGCCATTCTTTCGGACGCTCTTATCGAATATGGACATGGCTTTATCAAAAGCTGACCTTGATCTTACCGGGCTCTATAGTGAATTGGTGGAAGATACGCGTTTGCGCAAGAGAATCTTTAGTGCTTTGCGTGCAGAGTGGGATAAGACTGTCCAGGCGCTCAATCTCATCACTGGAGAAAAGCAGCGTTTAGCCAATAATCCGATCTTGGCCCGCTCAATTCGTCATCGCTTTCCTTACATTGATCCCCTGCACCATATCCAAGTGGAACTAGTACGTCGCTATCGCGCAGGACAAACAGATGCGCGGATTCAGCGGGGTATTCATTTGTCGATTAATGGGATTGCATCTGGTTTGCGCAATACCGGGTAAGCAATCCCTAGCTAGAGCGCTCAGACGGTAGATTGCTGCCACACCGACTGCAGTACTTATCCCCAATTGTTAAATCATTCGCCATGCAGTTAGGGCAGGTCATATTTCCTGTATCTAATTTGTGGCGACGGATGGTCATCTCAGAAGTAACAATTCCGGTGGGGACGGCAAGCGTACCCCAGCCCATGAGCATCATCGTCGAGGCAATGAATTTACCAAGATCAGTTTTAGGGGTAATGTCACCAAAGCCAACCGTGGTCATGGTGGTAATGGCCCAGTAAATGCTGATGGGGATGCTGGTAAATCCATGCTCTGGACCCTCAACCACATACATGAGAGTGCCCATTACCATGACCACCATTAAGACTACCGACAAAAACACCAAAATTTTGCGGCGACTAGCGGCCAGTGCATTCGCTAAATGGGTGTATTCCGATAAAAAGCCAGTGAGCTTAAAGATCCGAAAGATGCGCAGTAGGCGCAGAACACGAACATCAATTAAGGCATGTAGTTCGGGGAAGAAGAGCGCGAGGTAGGTTGGTAAAACTGCAATTAAATCGATGATCCCAAAAAAACTCAGGGCATATTTTTTACGATCCCGCGCACAATACAGGCGCGCAATATATTCAGCAGTAAAAATAAGGGTAAAGCTCCATTCCAGGATAGAGAGAATAGAGTGATACCGATCAGATATGCTTTGTACGCTATCCAACATCACAACAACAAGGGATAGCAAGATGAGATAAATCAGGATGCGATCAAAGGTTCGGCCGGCATTGGTGTCAGACTCAAAAATTACCTTATACAAGGTGTGTTTCAACGTCCCGGCTTGGTGTGTCTCGAGTGTCATCCCTGGCTTATCCCTAAAAACATTTAGAATAGTGGTTTACATCATATATTGATTCATTTACCTCCCTCAAGAAGAAGGAATACGCATGCCAGGCTTGCTTCCCAATGTAGACCCAGATGGTTTACTTGAATTCTCGGTGGTTTATACCGACCGTTCCCTCAATCACATGTCTGCCGAGTTTAAAAAGGTTATCACCGATATCTCTGCAATTCTGAAAGATGTTTACAAAGCGCATTCCACTGTTGTTGTTCCTGGTAGCGGTACCTACGGCATGGAAGCAGTTGCACGTCAGTTTGCTCCTGGAAAAAAATGCTTAATTATTCGGAATGGTTGGTTTAGTTATCGCTGGACCCAAATTTTTGACCTTGAGCAATTTACAAAAGATATTCATGTGATTAAGGGGCGTCAGGTTGAAGCATCTGCTCAAGGCCCTTATGCACCTCCACCCATTGAAGAGGTGGTTGCTTATATTAAGAAAGAGAAGCCTGAAGTTGTTTTTGCTCCTCACGTCGAGACCTCCGCCGGAATTATTCTTCCCCCAGAGTACTTACGCGCGATTGGCGATGCGGTTGAGTCGGTTGATGGCTTATTTGTGCTCGATTGCATCGCTTCGGGAGCGATGTGGGTTGATATGAAAGCCAGTAAGGTGGATGTACTGATTAGTGCACCCCAAAAGGGCTGGAGCAGCTCTCCTTGTTGTGCACTGATTGGTATGAGTGAGCGTGCTCGTCAGAAGATCGAGAACACCCAAAGTAATAGCTTCTCGATCGATCTCAAAAAATGGCTTCAGATTATGGAGACCTATGAGAAGGGTGCTCATGTGTATCACACGACAATGCCCACCGATGCCCTAAAAATATTACGCAATGCCATGAAAGAGACGCAATCCCATGGCTTTGACTATTTAATGCAACAACAGATTCTGTTGGGTTCAAAGGTTAGAGCCTTGATGGTCTCTAAAGGTTTCCCCAGCGTTGCTGCAGCTGGCTATCAAGCACCTTGTGTAGTAGTGAGCTACACCACGGATCCCGATATGCAATCTGGCAAAAAATTTATCGATGTTGGTTTGCAAACGGCTGCGGGCGTTCCATTGCAGGTCGGTGAAGGTCCTGAGTTCCGTACATTCCGTATCGGACTCTTTGGTCTAGAAAAGCTCTTACATATTGAGCGCGCAATTCATCATCTTGAGACCGCGATGAATAAAATTACTGCGAAGTAATCACGTTTCCATCTTCAGAACTGCAAATGCAGCTTTCAGGCGCTTTGAGTAGATTGCTCTAAGCGCCTTTACTTTTTCAGGGGTCCACTGCCAATAGCCCTGCATTGTCTTCACCCCTGACTTACCAGTCTTCACCATATCTAAGAGGGATTGGGGCATCACACTGGTATTACATAGAGAGGGATAAATCTCTTTAGCCGCATTGCAGTTCACATCCCAACCCGACAGTTCCTTTTGGGTAATGGGGCCAACAGCAGCATAGCGAAAGCCAAAGCTATAGCGAACCGCATCATCGACATCTTCTGGAGATGCAATCCCTGAATCAATTAGGTGGAGAGCCTCGCGCATCAAGGCATGCTGAATTCGGTTTGCCAGAAAACCCGGAATATCTTTTTTAACCAAAACCGGCTTCTTATTGGCTGATTTATAGAGTTCGCAGACCTCTTGAGCCGACTGAATACTCGTTTTTTCACCCATCACAATTTCAACTAGGGGGACAACCTCGGCTGGCATAAAGTAATGAGCGCCCATCATGCGCTCCGCGGTCTTTAGGCCCTCGGCAATTTTGCTAATTGGATATGCTGAGCTATTGCTGCCAATCGGAATGTGGGCGGGGATGCGCTGATCGAGAGAGCGAAAGAGCGCTTGCTTGAGTGCAAGATCCTCGGCAATCGTTTCAACCACCCAAATGCAATCGTGCCAGTCATTCCATTCGTCAATAAGCCCATATCGGTGCTTCATATCGCCTTTGGCCTGAACTAAATTGATAGCAGCATCTAAACAGGCTTTCGCCTTATCCTGGGAACGCCCCAGAATCGTTACGGCGATTCCCTCCTCAATAAATCCAGCCGCAATTCCTGTGGCCATCGTGCCCGTACCGATCACCGCAACATATCTCATAAGAGTCCTTTTAAAAGAGGGGTTAACAGTAGAAGTCTAATTCAGTTTACAAAACCAAAACTCCTTATCCAGAATGGCTTTGGGCTGGTCTGAAGACAAAAAACCCCTAACCTAGGTCAAGGCGAGGGAATTGGGGAACTGGTATAAATAGGGCTTTGCATTTTTAGACCAATCCTTTACAAATTCGATTCCCATGCTAAAACTGGACCAACACCCCTCAGGTAGACATTTCTTACACATTCCCGGCCCCAGCCCAGTGCCATCTCGCGTTCTGCGGGCGATTAGCTATCAAACCATTGATCATCGTGGCCCAGAGTTTGGTGAACTCGGGCTCAAACTGCTGTCTGGTATGCAAGCCATTTTCAAGACTAAGCATCCAGTGATTATTTATCCAAGTTCAGGTACTGGAGCGTGGGAGGGTGCTTTGGTAAACACGCTGTCTCCCGGTGATTTGGTCCTGATGTACGAGACCGGACACTTTGCCACTTTATGGAACAAGTTAGCAATTCGTTTGGGGATTAAAACAGAATTCATTGGTATGCCCGGTGCCGAAGGCTGGCGCCATGGTGTTGATGCTGCCAAGATTGAAGAGCGCCTGAAGGCAGATACCAATCATCAAATTAAAGCGGTATGCGTTGTGCATAACGAGACGTCCACTGGTGTGACTTCCAACATCGCCGCTGTTCGTAAAGCAATTGATGCAGCAAAGCACCCAGCTTTATTAATGGTCGATACGATTTCAGGTTTAGCATCAGCCGACTATCGTCATGATGAATGGGGTGTTGACGTGACCGTGAGCGGTTCGCAAAAAGGTTTGATGCTGCCACCAGGTATCGGCTTTAATGCCATTTCACCAAAAGCAATTGAGGCCAGCAAGAAGGCAACCTTGCCAAAGGCGTATTGGGCCTGGGATGAGATCCTTGAGTCAAACAAAACAGGCTATTGGCCCTCGACCCCTGCTACCAATCTTCTCTATGGCTTGCATGAGGCGATCGATATGATCTTGGCAGAAGGCTTAGATAATGTATTTGCGCGCCATCAGCATTTGGCGAAAGCCTGTCGTGCGGCTGTTGAGGCATGGGGCTTGGAGGTGCAGTGTAAAGATCCTGCAGTCTATTCTCCTGTACTCACTGGAGTAAGAACACCTCAAGGTGTTGATGCTGATGCCTTGCGCAAGCTCATTTTTGAACGTTACAACTTATCACTTGGTACCGGACTAGGTAAGGTGAAGGGTCAGATATTCCGCATTGGTCACTTAGGCGATTGCAACGAGCTATCACTCCTTGCGGCAATTAGTGGCTGCGAGATGGGTATGACCCGCTTTGGCATCAAGCTTAAGGGTAGCGGTGTATTGGCTGCCCAAGAGGTGTTGAAGTAGTTAGTAACTACGCTTGGTTTTGCAGTTGACGACGTAGCGCTTCGATCTCTTCAAGGAGATCAAGCGCAAGCGCAACCCCTGGAGTATTAAGCTCTAGATCGCGAACAAGACGACTGGCTATTTTTGCTCGACGTAGAGATTCCCCGCTAAAGCGCCACTCTGTATATGTTGCTCCTTGAGGCTCGAGAACGCCCTCAGAAACCCAAGCATGAATATGCTCTTCTTCAATCGAGCAAGCCTGACAAATCTCAGTAATAGTGAGATGCAGGTCTTCCTCAACCACAATGCCTTGCAATAAAGTTGAATGAGTAGTCATGATCAATATCCTTGCACGTTCTCACGGGGATTAAACGTAAATGATTTGGAAAGGGTGCGATACGCCTCTTTCTCTGTGTCAGTGCTTGCGGGTGGGGTGACCAAACGGATCACTGCGTAGAGATCCCCAGGCTCTTTGCCCGGTATTCCTTTTCCTTTGAGGCGTAACTTTTTGCCTGCCATGGTGTTAGCTGGAATATTGAGCTCCACCTTACCTGTTGGAGTTGGAAGTGCAAC